>Ga0208917_1000066_pt1 | contig 46269 bp, 33 predicted proteins | sample DEB08_DNA_10_FD_185500 | JGI IMG/M metagenome (GOLD analysis project Ga0208917, IMG submission 185500) | Aqueous microbial communities from the Delaware River and Bay under freshwater to marine salinity gradient to study organic matter... | ecosystem: Environmental > Aquatic > Marine > Coastal ...
TGGTTGTTGTTTGTGGAGATCCTATTGCTTTGCTGTATATTGTCCCTTCACTTGGGTTAAACCAAGAGCTAAAGTTAGTCCCAGTAATACTCGCCACATCAGCAGCACGGGTTACGGCGCTGCCGGATGTGGGGATGTAGGAGGTGGGGAAGGAGCCTTGTTCGACTTGAGCACCTACCATGTAAAATCCACCAGTATTACTTGCTGTATACCAAAATGTTCTATTCAAAGTAGTAGAATCTTTAGCAGCTAAACTTGAGATAGTAAGAAAATCAACTGATGAAGTATTATTAGATTCGTGGGTCATCCAAATACGATACCAACCATCATCAACAGGTTCCATTCCATAATCATTAATTGACCACGTATCTGAAGTACTAGATGTTCCACTCAATCCTTGAGGTGTGAGGCTTTGATTAGAAAAAAGATCAAAATTAATAACACCTACTCTATAACCAATACCACCAATCCTAATCTGAATTTTACCAGCATCGTTACCAGTGCCTTCTCCTTTAACATAAACGCTGGTTGTATGAGGTGTGTTAGCAGGCACACTGACTGAAGGAGAAGGACCAAGTGAGTGCGGACGATTTAATGATGAACTACCCCTTACTCTATAAACATTCGAATAACCAAATGGATTAGAGACTGATTGGGATGATACTGCAACGTTACTTTTACTCCATGTTGAAATGTCTTCACTGTAAGTAACCAGATTAGCCCTACTCTCCTCAATCAACAACCCCAGACTCTCACCATTCAATGGGTCATGGTCAAAGCGTGGAGCACCACTAATCGTTGCACCTGTTGGGATGTAGTCAGTGGCGGTTGTGCCTTCTTCTGTCTGAGCGTGCCAAAGACTTACTCCAAAACCAGAAGGAACGGATGCGCCTTGAGATGACCTTAGGTCAATTAGAAGTCTCCCATCTGTGGTATCTGCTGATGTGGTTACTGCTGTAAATTTTTGCCATTCAGTAGTAACATTAACTGCTACGCTCCCATCTCCAATAGTTGAATTACTTATGCCGGGTCTTCTTAATCCAATGGTGGCATTAGCATTACCCTTAATCCAGATCGAGGTGACGTAAGGCTGACCTATAACAGAACTTGTATTCTGATATATGTACCCTTCGTTTTGGGTAAATGTAAATGTTGTCGCAGTAGCAGTCCCGTCAGGAGCAGTTATATTAGTTGAAGTTGAAGTAACATCACTTTTTATCCAAGCAGCATTACTAAAGTCATTGCTATAAAGCAATTTATTAACCGGACTGGTCTTAATCAACCCATCACTGTCCACATACGTCCCAGTACTGGCACGGCTGAAGGTGATTAGGTTGGTGCCACTGATATCATCGATTAAACTAAGGTTCTCAGTAAAGTTCAAGTCAAGGCTAGTACCCAAGAACAGGTTTTTACTAATAGATGCCCTTATGAATGTCATGAATGGACTAACAAATCCAAAACTTAAAAAAGGATTCTTACCTGACATAATCAGGCACCTTCATAGATAATCTTAGAAGTGCCTGTAAGTGCTTTTGCATAAACGTATGCAGCACCAGCATCATGTGATAAATCTGTTACAGTCTTCTTCATCTCACCTTCAAATCTATCATAAACAAGTCCAGGTGTTGTTGTTGTTATGCCAGAGGTGGTTGTTATTCCGATAACAACAGGAGTGCTACTCTGACACTGAAAAGTTATGGTAGTTACATTATTTCCGATAAGGAAATATGTATTTGGTGTCAACTCTGTTGATGCTAATGCCATTACTCTTCCCCTTCGTAATTATCTTGCTGATCATCAAACATGGACGCACCAACTACTGGTCGAGCATTATCAATATGTCCTGCTGCTTTTGCATACAAAACATCTTTGATTCTGTCACTAATATCAGATGCCGATGAATCAGAACCGATCAAATTTACAATTTCTTCCATGAAATTTAATATATCTATATTTTATATTTATATCTCGGCAGATTTACCATCAACTTCTGTAGGTGAACCATCTATTTCTGGTTCCATCGGAACATCACCCATCATTCCCTGTTCACCTCCTTGTGGTAATGGTTCTCCAGTTATTGGATCAACAGCACTTGGATCTGGAATAATTCCATCTTTGATTTCCTGTTCAATTTGCTCATCCATTTCAATCATCTCTCCATCAGTCTGACGAAGAACTTTACTACGAACCCACTTCTGTGAATAATATTTGCCAATATATGGTTCAATAGTTGCGAGAACACCAAGTCTCTCATTCAACATTTCTGTTTCTTTGAGTTCTGCAAACTGATTATCATACAAGAAATCATATTGAATATGATCACTAATTCTATCCCAGTCTTCTACTGAAACAATATTTTTGAGAATGAGTTGAGTCTTCAACATATCATTGAACATCTGAGCAAATCTCTTTCTCAGACGACCAACAAACTTAGCAAATTTAAGTTCGTCTCTTAAAATTTCAGAAGAACGACCAAGATTAAATCCACCATCGGAAGCAATTCTTGATTCTGGAACTCCAAGTGCTCTATAAAGTTTCTTTTGGAAATACTCAATATCAGCAAGTTCTCCTAAGTTTTGACCACCTGGAAGAGTTGTGATTTCAGTTCCTCTACCACCTTCTCTACGAGGAAGCCAGAAGTCTTCCATCATACTCATAAATTTACGATCATCACGAATTTCTCCGGTGTTCGCATCATAAACTTGTTTGTTACGATAACGATTCATAACATCACGAAGATATTGTTCTGCCTTTACTTTAGGAAGATTGCCAACATCAATATAAAAAATACGACGTTCTGGTGCTCTTGATAATCTATAAATGACAAGAGAATCCTCAATCATTCTCAGTTGATTAAGTGCCTTGATTGCCTTATGAAGATAAGAAAGAACAGAACCTTTATTTCTATCTACAAGACCTGAAGTGCAATATGTAATTGCATCTTTTGCAATTTTAGTTCCTTTATTTCCACCACCACCAGTTAAATTTCCTGTTGGATAGTTTGGTTTTGGTGTATATACAAAGTACTCTTCGATTTCTGGAGCAATAACATTTTTTTGCTCGTCACGACCTGGAACACTTGGACCAATAATATTATTATCTTTTTTCTTTTCTTGACGGACAAACCGCATCTTCATTGGGTCAATATACCTCAGTTCTTTAATTCCTTCCTGAGGTTTCTTAAGATCAATTACCTTGTGATAATAAAGTCTTCCATCAACATACCAATTTCTAAAAATTTCGTGCGATTTCTTATCAAAATCTAAAATTTCTTTAATATATTTAAACTCTTGCCTAATTGCTTTCTTTAAATTATCTGTAGCATTTAAATTAGATAATTCAATTTCAATTGGAGAATCATAAAGATCACTCACAATTGCTTCATTTACAACATCTTCGATAGCACCATCCGCTTCTGGATGGAGTGACATCTCTCTGTATCTTTTTATTAGATCAAATTCTGTTCTATATTGACCTTCAATATCTACATATGAACCATAAAATCCACTACTAATATAGTTATCAACCCCATCCTCGTTATTCACGGGGACAGGGGAAACTACAGATTTGGATTTCTTTTCTGCATCATCAATAGAAAAACCAAAAAGTTTTGCCATATTATAAACTAACTTAGACTACTATTTTATTATTTAGGAGATATCTTCACCACCTGCTGATGGTCCATTACCTTTGTATGCTTCCCAATAATGGACTTGCATTTCTACGGTAAATTCCTGAATAGTATCAGTCGTTTCATAACTTAAATCAATTGTGGAGATGTTAGTTGGGAAAACATCCTTGAAAACATATTTTCTAAGAACTGTTCCGGTACGATCTAATTGATTTACCTTAGCATCCACTTGATAAAGTGCGGGATCTGTTTCACCAGTTCCGTTATCCAATTTATTAATATAGTTCATCCACTTCTCAAATGCAGATCTGATATTGAATGAAGTATCATTCATTACAGTAATAGTCCATGTTTCGAATGTTCTATCACCTGCAATTTTCAGGATTCTTCCTCTAAAGGGAATATCAATTGGTGCTACTGTTGATGAAGGTAGTGCTGCTGCTTTTACTAAAAATCTAGCATTGTCAAGAACTTCATTTTCATCTTGAACACCAACACCTGAAGGGAAGGTTAGTTCCACTTCGAATAGATTGGGTCTTGCACCACCACCTTTTAATTTACTTTTAAAATCACTAATAGTTCTTAGTGGTAAAGTATTTACTTGTTGACGAGTCATTGTTTCTTAAACCTCTAGATTAAACGTTACCGATTACTTCATCAAATGAAACACCAGTTCTGGTGGCAACAAACGTAAGACCGATGAAGTTGATTGATCTTGCGGGTTTGATAAAGATGTCTGCTACAAACTCGTTGTTATCTATAACGGCAGCAGTGTTATTTGTCTCATCACAAACAACTACAAAGTCAAAGATTCCCCTCTTTGCCTGAACATCACGAAGGAATGGTTCGACAACATTCACAAAGTTAGTTCTTGTGATTTCATCATTAAACTCAAAGAGTTGATCTTTTGCAGCAGCAGAGATTGCATCTTCAAGATAGATGAACAATCTACGAACGTTAATACGATCAAATGCCGATGACTTACCGAATCCAGTCTTGTCACCAAAGAGAACAATACCGGAACCAGGTGAGAAGATTACTGGATTGACTCTATTCGAATACAATCTATCTCTCTGTGCTTTAGATGGAGTATATGCAAGTTTAACTGCATTTAGAATTCCACCACGATTTGTTCCTGCTGGTGAGAACCAGGGGAAGTTGTTTGCATCATTTCTGGCACAAAGACCAGCAATGTCTCCATTTAGTGGAACATATCTGAAGGTATTTGCAAACCTATCAAACATATACTTATAACCACTATCAAAAATTCCATAAGTTGATGATGTAATGGGTGAGTAGAAACTGATTACATTATCAGTAATCGTCTCATCTGAATTGATGTTTACTGCCCTATCATCATTGGTATCAGTAATTGCAGCACCTCTATATGGTGAAATGAATGCAACTGCATCCTTTCTTGCTTCGGCAACTGCAATACACTTATTCGCAAGTGCCTGTGCCTCTTCTTTAGCATATCCGGCAGATCCCATAAGAATGAAATCTACATTATACTTTTCAGTATTCTCAAATAATCTGTAACCAGTAACCAATCCACTTAGACCTGCACTTAATGCACCATCATTTTCTATATTACCTGCTCCATCATAATTCCAACCACCACCTAATGTGTTGTTAGAATTACCAATTGCTCCAAAAGTAATACCTTCTGCATTTTGATTCCAAGATACATCAGTTTCAGGATCAAATCCAGTTCCACCACTAACGAATCCAGTAGTCACAATACCTGCTGGTTGTGATCCCGCAAAAAGGTTTGGTGAACCATTTGCAATGAATTTCCTCCAATATGAAGGAGAACCAAGAGAAAATTCAGCATCTTTTGCTTTTGATAGTGATAGATGCTTCTCAAGAACTGTTCCAGAGTTTCCAGTGATATCTCCATCACCATCAACTACAACAACATGAACTTCATCAAATCTAGAACCTCTTGCTGCTGCATACTCGGAAGTTCCTGGACGATCTGCAAGTTGATTCCACTTAACAGTCGATGAAGAAGTTAAAGTAAGTGATTGTTGATCGAACCAATCTGCCTGTGCAGTAACAGAAGTAGTCGCGTATGATGCTGCTTGTCCACTAGTGTGAATTGCTATACTTCCACTTCCAGAGAATGCATAAACACCGGATGGTTGGTAATCAACTTCAGTTACAGTTCCTGCTGCAGAGACATGCTCAAGAACTTTTACGTAAGCATCTACACCAGCAACCTGAGTGACGATACCTTTTAAATATCCATCAAGAACTGAAGTAGTTCCTGCTCCTGGAAGTGTTGAAGAAATTGCTTGAGTAACTCCCATTCCAACAGCAAATCCTGCAGGTGCTGCAGAAAGTGTAAGAATTTGATCTGCCTTGGAATCAATAATACCAACTCTTAAACCATTTGCCCAAGAACCGGGATTTCTGGCGGCAACAACTACATTAGTAATAGGATTTTCATCATATCCTAGTTCTTCGTAGTGCTCAAGACTTTTTATTTTGATGCTTGCGGCAGTACCAACAAACCCGTTCTGAAGACCAGTATCATCTGCTCTTACAACACTGAGTGCTCCACCATATGCCAGATAAGAAGAAGCAACTAACCAGTGCTCATAGTGCTTATCTGTACCGTATGGTTTTCCGAAGACATCTAATAAGTCTTTCTCGCTTCCGATTACTGTAGGAAGATCGACAGGACCTTGTGCAAAAGGTGCTACAATCGCACCGATGCCACCGGAGGTTGGATCAACCCTACCGACAGTTAAGTCTACTTCTCTTACTACAATACCAGGAGATGCTAAATTTAGTGGCATCTTGTTTTTTCCTCGCATCCAATTTACCTAAAAATATTTAGGAAAAGGGGTATTTCTAATGGGGAAACGATGTGTGAATACCTACCAATCAGGATATTCCCATAACAAAGTGCTCTTTCTGCCTCTTCTTACTCTCTTAACCGTACATTCCTTACATTCATATGAATATGATGATGCTAATGTTTTTCTATCTTTTCTTGTGAGGTAGTAGTCATCAATTAAATTTTTTACTTTATTACATACTCTACATTTACGATCAAAAAATAATAGATGCTCTACTTCAATCTCATCATCAAAGGACATTACCTATAATCCCACATATATGAACGGTCGCCATATTCATCTGCATACCATCTATCTCCAGAATTATCTACAAAACTTTCTCCATTATCTAATCCATCAGAAATAAATCCGAATGGGGCCATATCTTGATCAATCTGATTTTTTTGCTCTTCATATATTCTCTTTCTTACATCATTCTCAGTCATCTCTTTAAAATATTCTTGTGCTACTAACCAAGAAAATATTACAAGACACATTGCTAAGTCATCATTACATCCTTCTTCTGCTTCGAAAGAGTTTCCTTTCTGAGAAAATGTAGTTAGTTCTGATATAATTTCATAATCTGATGCAAGTAATTTATCATCTTCTACAAGAGTTTTGAGATTTGAACAACCCAATTTTTTGACTGCCGAAGTTGTGCGAACTCCAAGTTGAGTTTTTTTGCCAGAGAACCCTGTTCCAACTATCTGTCCATTTCTACCCCTCATAGTTGCCATTAAAATATTTTCATATTCCAAATCATATTGAAGAATACTAGCAACCTGATCTCCAATATCATTAACCTCTATCAATAACCAAGAATAATTATACCCTTTTGCTACATCAAATATAATGTTCGGAAATAACATTGGTTTGATTTCATTATTCCTATATTTTGCAACTACCTTATAAGGAAACTCTGTGATATCAAAGACAATAAATGCGGAATAATCATTACCAAGACCACGAGCAACATCAACCGTGATTAGATAATTGTGCTCCGGAATTGGCCTCTCATAGATATCTAATCCGGCATTTCTTTGTATCGGGTCTTCATATACTAAAGTTTTGAGTTTTGCTGGATTGATGAGCGTATTAACAGAACCCAAGAACTCGCACTGAAACTCTACACGAAACTGTTCTTCTGATGTATTTGCAATTGTCTGTTCTTTCCAAACAACATCCCTACCAGGAACTTCTGACCAGTGAACCTCTGTGGGAATATATTCGTTTTTATTTCTTTCCGCATCATGCCACATACGGTAGAAGTGATTCATACCGTGTGGTGTGGATACAATAATTACCTTTGTGTTTTTACCAGAAGTAATAGTAGGATAAACAGATGCAAAGAAGGAGTCAGCGACGTGATTAGGGACGAATGCGAATTCGTCGAGAAAGAGGATATTGAACGACATGCCTCGGACAGCACTCGCAGATGTAGAAGCTGCCAATATCTTACTGCCATTTTCTAATTCGATGTTTCCTTTGTTCCATACCAAGATACCTTGTTGCATCCATTTTGGTAAATTTTCGAATGCAGTTGCTAATCTCCCTAACAGTTCTCTAGCAGTAGATGCCTTGTTTGCCAGAATACCAATGTTTACACTATCATTAAAAAGTGCATAATGTAATAGATATGATACTACAGTAGTACTTTTTCCTGTTTGACGAGGCATCTTACAGATATTAAATCTGTTATTGTGAAAATTATGAATTAATTTCTCTTGAAAATGATATGGATGAAACTGTGTTAAACCTTCATCAAGAGAAACAATTTTAATATAGTTATTTGCAAAATAAATTGGATCTTGTTTACATTTTAGATACTCAATAATTTGATCTTCTGTAAACTCAATCGCAGTATTTGCTTTTTTTAATAATGGATTGCCAAGATATACGTCACTCATAAAAAATTACCTCTGTTCAATCCAGTTCAGTACCGCAAGTGCATCTTTGTTGGTGTTGGGAGAAGCAGCAGCAAGAGTATAAGTATCACTGATTGTTCCAATACCAGATCTTCCAAGTTGTAATGCTCCTTTATCATCAACATCAACCAGAGAGGCACCACCAGAAATTGTAAATCCTGAAAGAAGTGCTTGTCCTCCAGTGACTGCTGTTGCTGTAGTATCATATTGCATAAAGGAGTTCTCATCTGGATGGTCTTCCCAATCCGCACCAGTCAAAGTTGCATTCTGAAAAAGTCTCCAATATACATTCGTGTTATCGTTTGTTGCTACTTGTAGAGACCTCAGTAACATAACTGCCTGAAGTTCTTCTGCTTTAAGACGCAAACTCACAACTGGATAGAAAGTGTTTGCGGAAGACATCGTTGTCCCTATAATGGGATTTGAGATACTCAACAAAGTACCAAGTTTTTCTGGTTCTCCTTCCTGAATGAGAGAATTAGAACCTTGATAGAGATAATGAGTTCCAGCAACACCAGTTACATTCTCAATCTCCATACGAATTGGAAGGAATGGACTTCTACACCAAACTAAATCATTGACATTTGAGTTTTCAAATTCATGGCTAACAATAGTCTCATTTTTCATTAACCAATTAAATTTTACACCACCTGCACCATACCATTCATAGTTAATGGAAATCATCTGCTGTTTTGTAGCATCAGCAGTTACACCAGTATATCCATTACCATCAAACTTTTCACCGTTCCAGTTGTCTCTGGTTACTCTTGTTTCTGTAGTGATACCAGATGCACTGCTGCGAATTACATAAGAATATGTGCCTCCATCATCCTCAAAGTAAGCACCATCAGTCTCATTAAACAATCCAAATCTTCTGCGAATACCGACTTGTGGTGTATCTAGACGAACTGCAAATGCGAGAGTTGCCGGTCTACCAGGAATGTATCTCATTACCTGTTTAGTCTGTCTTACAACCTTACTACCAGCAGTAGAACCAACTTCCATAACTATATTACTGGAAGCAGGATTATAAGTAGCAGTTCCAACACCAACTACACTCTCATCCCAAACATCAGTCTCCTTAGTATACTGGAAAGTATTGAAGAAAACTGTTTGGAAGGGAGCAACCTTTAGTCTGTTATTGTCAGAAAACTGAGGCCTCCAGTCAGTCTGGTTTCCCCAGTGATCAGCAATATTATAAACCTCAAAGAGACTTCTCTCTTGATTTAGAAAGTCTTGTGTATTCTTATTCCACTGTGCCATTAGTCACTCCACGATAATCTTTCAGGTTGATACCTTTGAGAATTTTTAATTCTTGAAGTATTTACCTCACCAGGATAAACATTATGAACCATTGCTCCGGGATATTCTCCTTGAATTTGTTCTGCAAGTTCTTTCTTCGAAAGTATTTTGCCTTCTACTTCCAAACGATACATCTTACCTTCCCATACAATATCTGCAGAATAAGTTTCCTGCTGTTGTTGTGGTTCGGAACCTCCTACATTTAGAGTTCCATTAAAATCACCATTTATAGTGATGCTTTCTGAGAGAAATTGTTTAAAGTTTTTCATATCAGCAGTTCCACGCTCTAAGGGACTTATTGATTCTGCTATCTGGATCTCTTGCCGTTTTAGCAGAAGTTAACTTCTTTTTCATACCTTTCATTCTTGCACAGAATGATGCTCTCCTTTTGTTACCTTTCTTTTTAGATGGTGCTTTTAGGTCAGAACCAGGATTTTCTCTTTCATAAGACTTGCGTCCTTTTTCGTTGAGTCCTCCGGATTTATTTTTACCAGACTTTTTAGTCCAGGCAGCACCTTCTTCTAATTCATCTCTCCAATCAGAGAACTCTTTTTTCTTAATTTTTGTTTTGAACTTTCCAAATGGTGTGGGCAGTTCTTCTCCATAATCTCCAGTCTTCTTTTCTACTTTATCATTAGGATCTACATCACCATCGACATCATAATCTATTCTCTTTACTGCTTTTTTCGTAAGTGTTTTAAGATTTCCACCACCAATTTTCGATTCTTCTTTTTCTTCATTTGCTTTTACGCAACGATTGTAAGTTTTTCCAAAGAGTTTCTGGATTCCTTTTTTCTTGTAACCCTTCCAGCACTTTTTTCCGGATTCGTCGATAGTTTCAATCTCCTCTTCCATTCTTTTCCTTTTTTCATATGCCTTTTTAAGCAGTCTTTGTTTGGCATCATAGGCTCGTTCGTTAGGACCATCATCTGCCATCCATCCTACCATTCTAGAATTCAATCTATCAAGTAATTCTTTTGGTGCTCGTCTATTGTCAACTTCCTCTTTATTAAACTTCTTATCAGTCTTCAATCTTGCAGCAGCAACTTTTCCAGAGGGGGTTCCTTCACGATTCATACCGTCAATACTTTTTTGTGCTCTTGATTTTTGCTGATTTTCCTCCTTTTTATCAATTTTTGCTTTCACCTCTGCTTCACTTGCAGCATTTGAAGGTCTTTTCTTTGCAGGTCTTGTTTTCTGAACCTGAAAAGCATCACTTGTACCATACTTTTGTCTTCTTTTATTTGCAGATCTTTTTGCTCCATCCATAGTTAAGTTGTCACCACTAACAACACTCTTTTGTTTTTTAATGGTAACATCATCATTAGGATTACCATCACCACTCTTGAATGATGTTGAAACCACACGGTATCCTTCTTCGACTTCCTCTTTCTTAAACTGAGGATGATCATCGAGTTTCATACCATGCTTTTTCTCAAGGAGTTTTTTCTGTGCAGCAGATTTTTCTGGAGTCGAACGAGGACTTGGATTGTTCAGCAGACTCATTCTCGCTGCGTTCTTACTGAGATCGGAATACTTATCCTCACCCATCAATTTAGGACCTTTCACTTTTTGTTTAGCAATCTTAGATCCTTCATCTCCAGTTTCAGTTCTATTTCTGATCTTTTTTTTTCTTACTTCTTCTCTATGTTTTTGGGGATTAATTTCAAAAGATGCCTCAGCAACTAAAGGTTCTGCTTTGATAATATCAATGAACTCATATTCGGTTGCTTGAAAATCATCTCTCCAATTGGAAAACTCCACTGATTCTGATTTATTTCCCCAGTTAGCAGCACCAACCTTACGACACTTTACAAGTGCTCCAGAAGCATATGCAGAGGGCCAAACACTATATCTACTCTTGACCTTCTTATAACAGGCATCTTTTTTACCACTACCCTTACCTTTCTTATCATTTGCTTCAATAATCTCTAGTTCTTCTTTTTTCATTTTCTTTTTTGGTTTATCGGTTGATACATAAGTTGGTTTTTCGGCACCAGATTTTTCTTGCTGTCCCGAATCTGCTGTCTTCTTTCTTCTTGCTGCAGATTTTCTTTCTGCTTTTGTCATACTGTCATATTTAGAACGAGATACACACTTTGGCACTCCTTCACCAGGTTCATCACTTGCACATGTTCCACCTGTAAGAACATTTACCCAACCAGGTTTTCCTTTCTTACCCTTTTTACTTTTTGATTTGGATCCTTGGAACCAATTAAAAAGAGATCCTTCACTCATTCCACCACCATCTCCATTAGTAGTTTCTCCATTATCATTATCACTATCAGTTTGATCATCTCCATTTTCTTTACGAAGATATCCACTAGATGCCACACGATATCCCAATGGAATTCGTTTGCATTTTTTGTCTGTATTACAATAATAATATCCTTGCTTACATTGTTTCATCAATGAAAAGTAGTTTATTCTTTATTATTTAGAAAACCTTGCTTGAGCATTTTTTGGAGTTCTGATGTAGACCCAACAAACACCGCATTATTAGTAACATTATTTGTGGTCTTCTTAGTTTCGTCCTCTACTTCTTTTAGTTTCTTTTGTAAATCAATTAACTTATCAGTAGTATCAGCAACACTCTTAATCAACTGCCCTGCGACCTCATATGCCCTTGGACTGCCTCCTTCCCCTGCTACCTCCATAATGCCGTTAATTGCCTCCTGGCCCTTCTCTATGAGGGAGTAGAGGTTCGCTCGACTATAGATATAATCTTTCTCTATATCATCATCCTTCGATTTTATAATCTCAGGTTTTTTAATTGGTTTTGACTCGACAATATCACTCTCAATATTCAGAGCCTCATCGATTGAATCATAATTATTATTCATATCTATTAAATGTCAGATTGTTGGGTAGGACTATAATTTTTAGAATCTGAGAAAAATTCCCAACTCTCATTAAATCCAAAATCATCACCTGGTTCAACAGGACTTCCTGGTGGAATAGACTCTGGTGTAACTGTGTATCTAACTTCACGTTTTGCAGTTTTAGTATTGGTGTCACTATACAAATCAACTTGAACCTTACGAATAAGACCATCGGAAGAATCGGCAATAGGACCAAATACGTAAGTCTTTGCAGTAAATCTAATTCTATAAATTAATGCTCTTCTTACAGAAAAATCCCCTTCATAATCATCCTGAAAATCAATATTATCCATAACTATAGGTACATCTTTTTTCTCACCAATAGAATCTACTAAATCTATTGATATATTGAATGATGGTTGAAAAAATGGTAAGATTTGTTCGACAATTTGCAAAGCATCGTCATTTAATTTTGCATAGATACCCAATTCGAAAGAAATATTGTAAGGAACAGGCATATATACTTTCTTTACACTTCCATCTTTTTCACATGTTCTGAAAGTTTGAGTAATTCCTGTTTTTCTTGAAGGATCATATTGCAACCCGGTCATCTCAAATGACATTCTCGGTAGAGTAATTGCAATAGGTTTTGAAAGATCCGCCTGTTGTTGAATTTTTGCTAAAAACTTTTGTGTTGGTCCATAACTCAAACCTACTTTGGTTTCGTCAGCAACACTCCCATCTTTATTTAAATGTTTAATGTAAATATTATTAAACAGTGTTCCAAAACCAATAATAGTTTTTCTTATTATTTCATTATAAAAATAAGTACCTAACATTAATATTCTCCAAAGGGATTTTTCTCAGTAAAATCTAATATATTATCTGCTTCGGTCTCAAATTCTTCATTTCTATCGTATGATTCTTCATAACTATTATTATCATATGATTTAAGTATATATCTTGCAGAAGATGCTGAACCAACAATAATTTCTCCAGGAGAAAATTGTCCATTATTAATTGCAACTCTAAGATCACCAGGTGGATTATTAATATCCAAATCTGTACGTAAATTATAATCTCTAACTTCTGCAGTTGTTCCAGAAAGAGAACCAGTAACAGTTTCGCTATAAAGATATGTTCCACCAATACTTATCGTAGAAGCAGAAGAAATTTGTACTACTGGTGCTTGAGTATATCCAAATCCAGCATTTATTATTTGGATTCCTGTAACTTTTCCGGTAGATGAGTTAAATACTGCCTTTGCAATCGCAGTTTGACCAATTGAAGGACCAGCAATAGTGACAGTCGGTTCAGAGTAATATTCAGAACCATTATTTGTTATTGTGAATTTACTTATGGAACCATTTGTAACTATACAAGTTGCTGCAGATCCTGCACCTCCACCTCCAGTAATTGTTATCAATGGAGGGTTTGAAATATTATATCCACGTCCTCCAAATGTAATTTCTATAGATTCTATAGACTTTGCACCACCGATAGATGTTGTAATTGCAACTGCAGTTGCATTATCTTGAGGATCTCCAGTTGGTGAACCTGAAATATTAATTGTTGGTATTGAAGAATATGAAGATCCGTCATCATTTATTGTAATTTTACTTACAACACCATCATCAATTGATGAAGTTGCTGAGGCATTTGTTTGATTTCCTCCTAATATTAAAGATGTAATGTATCCCTCATCTTTTACAGTTTCATCAATTTCTGTAATTGATGTATCAATATCTTCATTTTCATATTCATAAAGTTCACATTGCAATTCGTAAACATAATTTTTTCCTAATTGATAAAAAGGTTTTTCAAATTCTACTCTTTTTATTTCGAATAATCTTTCTCCCAAAGGAAAATAAATTAAATCTCCTTCTTTTGGTCTAGATGTTAATTCAATATCATAATCTTGAATGTTTTTATCATCAATTCCTTTTTGCCTTGTCTGAAGAAATGGTGTTATAAATTCTTCAAATCTTTCTTTCGAAATAACTAAATTGATTTCATTTTTTAATCTTAAACCAAATTTAGTCATTATGTCACTACCAGGAGAATATCCTTCATAATTTTCAAGATATGCCTCCAATATAAAACTATCATCAAATTTTGATGTTTCTACCTCATTTAAAATATTATCGGACCTCAAGAACTTTCTGGGAAGATAATAAACATCTATACCATATATTTTTAAATGTTCATTTATTAAATCTTGGATCAAGTATTGTTCATTAGAAGAACCTTGTAGAAAAAATGGATTTAATGCCATGATTATCCTATAAAATCTAAAGGTGGTAATTCATATTCTGATGACATTCTTTGTTTAATATCATCCAAATCTCTCTGAGCGTCATCATACATTTGTCTTCCATTTAATTCAATTCCTCCAGGGAGTCTAACTCCATTAAATTTTATTAAATTTTGACCCCATTGTCTTTTTATAAGTGCAGTCAAATATTTTTTTACAAATGAGTCATTATATATTTGAGTAAAAGACTCTGGATCCAATGCTCTATAGCAATCTATAACAAAAAATGTATCTTTATTTTGTGCTTTCCAATCTATATCCAAATATAGTCTATCTTGTCTTTTGTTGAATCTTACTTGCTTATCTGTAGTTAATAAAAAATCAATATCTTCTAGATATCTTTTTGTCATTGAATAAGTCAATAAATCAACAGAACTAAAATAATATAAATCATTTAAAAACAGTTGATATTTAATACTAAACATTCCTCCAGATATTGTACTAGTATCAAATTTAAATATTTTTTCAATTCCTATCACAGAATCTGGAACTTGAATATAATTTGAATTCTCATAAAAATTAAATGTAGTTGCAGTCCCTACTATTGTTGATGTTCCGGTTGTTGTTACAATTCCAACTCCATCAGTTCCACTTGCTCTACCTCTATCAATATCGTCCTGAGAAACTTTATATTTCAAATACATTTTTTCGACACCATCATAATGACGTTCGTTAAAATATTGAATAGTATCGTCAAGCAGATCATCGATCTGTTCATCAGCAACATTAATTTCTAATACAGGAGCACCCAATTGTCTTAAACAATAATCAATTAATCCTTGTTTTGTATTTGGTTTAGACACTAGTATTCTCCTCCATCAATAGTGCTTGTCCATACAGGAGTTCCTATTCCTGCAATTTCTAGTGTTGTTAGTATATAGTTACTTGTTGAAACTGAAGATTCTGTACTAAGTCCACTAACAAGTTTTCCACTATTATCAAAATAGGCAACTCCATTTGGTCCATCATAATCATCAGCATCATAATAAAGACCTTCAGTTACGGATACAAAACCAACAACATTTAAACTACTTAAACCATTTAAAAATGTAGATGTTCCGGATACAAATAAATCATTGGTACTTGTTATTCCAGATACAAATACACTATCATTAATATCTACAAAACCATTAAAAGTTGATATACCAGATATGAATAAAGAATCTGCAAATAAAGTATTTGAGAAAAATCCATTTCTCCATCTTTTTGTTTCACTACCTAAATCATAAGAATTATCATCATTTGGTGTTAAATTTGATATAAACTCACCACCAACATTAATATCATCAGTATCTTGATCACCAATATTAATTGTGCCACCTCTAAAAGTAGCAACACCTATAAATTCGGATGATCCTTGAACATAAAAACCACCACCAACGGTAAGATTTTTATTAATTCCAACACCACCATCAACCTGAAAAGCACCAGTGTCTGGGTTACCTAAAGTATTTTCAATAGTTCCTTGAACTAATCCACTATTAAAAGTTGCTGAAGAAAATACTGATAGACCTGCTCCAACAGTCAAATTTTTATCAATTCCAACACCACCATCAATCTGAACAGATCCTGTATTAGAATCTCCTAAAATATTATCAGTAGTATTTGTATAGTAAGCAATTCCACCAATTGTAGACGATGCAGAATCAATGACACTTGTCATTATAAAAGTCCGAGTCGGAAGATCCCAAACAAGAATTAATCCATCTTCATTCCTTAAAGATGAATTTACATCATCTAAATTAATTAATAATGTTGGAGGACTAGATGCATTCGATAAAACACGAACTACATTTTGACCACCTACTCTAGCCTTTATGGTAGACATTATCTAGTTACTCCTGGTCTTACCAGTGCAGATCCTTCTATTAATTTTAAAATTTGTCCAGTAAAATTTGTAGCTTTAATGTCATATACATATCTCCCCTCCTTTAAATTTGCAGTTTCAACATCAGTTAATAAAATTTGTAATTTTCCATCTGATGGAGGTTGTATAATCGTACAGGCAAATTCAACTGCGGTAGAACTACTATATGTTTTTCTAAGTTGAGCTTCAATTGTATAGTTTGACAAATTTAAAGGGTTAGTTGTTGATGTATTTTCCAACTCAAAAGTAGTATTAAAATCAAATCCTTGCTCAATTACTATATTTGATACAAATACTGCCATTATTCAGATGAGCATATGTTCCTTTAAATATTTATATTAAATAATAAATCATATTATTTTTTGAGAAAATCTTTCAGGAGATTTTTTATTTCCTGAATATCATTTTTCATTTCATCAATTTCTTTTTTTTGGGCTTCTTTAGAATTAATTCTGTTAATTCTTTGATTATAACTGATAGTATCGCAATTTATAATAGAACCAGTTTCCTCATCTCTATAAAGATGAGGATGGTCTTTAACTTTTACTAATTTTTTCATTTCACTGCAATTGCTCTCAGATCTCTAATAATTGGGGCATTTGATTGATCTGTTCCTGCCATGATAATTTTAATCGCAAATCCACTAAAATCTGGAAGATCATTTGCAGTGAATTCATATTGCAAAAACTGTCCATCTGAACTTGCAGGAACTTCAATATCTTCTCTTCCATTATTTAATACAGGATCTATAACTTCTAAATCTCCATCTGAAGAGGACTTTAGATTTTCAAATCCAGGAAATAATTCAAATTCTTGCGGAACTTCTGAAGAATCATCTCTCACTAAATTATAAAGAACTCTAATATCAGAGGAAAAAGGTCTATATGCAGTTAAAATGACTTTTAAAGAAGATGCTGGTTTAGAAAGAGTTGTTACATTAGATACATAAATTGCAGCATGTGGGTCATTTTGCGAAGAACCAACTAAAGAACTTAATTCAAAATTATCTACGGGTGCATTTAAGAAGTCAGAAGAAAACTCTACTGTAGAATCATTTAAGAAAATGATTGGAGAAAGATTTTCATCAGTAGTACTTAATGTTAAAGCAGAAGTAAATGATCTTCTTCCTGATACATTATCAAATGCATTTTGATTTAACTCATTTACTCTAGAACATATCATTCTAAAAGAACTTAATTCATTATTTCCGTCTAAAGAAATAGGTTCGACTTCATTTAGTAATTCGAATGATGTTTCTGATCCATCTATACTAGTAGCTGTTGTTGTCCTAATAACACCAGTTACAGATGTTTCTTTTCCTGGAGAATTTATATCAAATTTAGGAGTTAATCTATTATATGTAAGATTTTCAGTTGCTCTTATTTGAGATCCACCACCTTGAATTTGACTCGAAAAAGATACTTGTGGAAGTGTGCTATCAGAAGATCGATTCAATCCATTAGAAGATCTATCAATTTCAATAAAATATTGGTCTGCAGAAATTATAACATCAGAAATGTCGTATGTTACTCCATTAATTCTTCTTAATGACATTCCAACAAATTCATATTTACTTATTGAAGAATTAATATCATGATCTTGGATAACTCCTTCAACTCCTCTACTTTGTATAGATAACTGATTTGAAGTGACTGAATTATAAGAAATTATTTCATCACCAATTTTAACATAACCCAAATTGCTTCCATCAACCGCAAAACCTTCAAAAGTTTCAAATATTGAAGAATCTTCAACTTGAATTGATGTTGTATTTGTAGATAATAAAGTTTCAGTTAAAATTGTAGGGCTGACATCAGATTCAACATCATAAATTTTTAATTTATTATTATTAGCAAACATTCCATGGTTGAAATGATTTACCTGCAAATAATTGCCAGATTCTACTCCTGTTCCTTCTATTAATCTAGTAATGACTGTAGAACCTAAAGAAACTATTGTAGATTCTGTATCAGCATAACTTAATCCAATACCAACTTCAAATGCTTTTCCAGATCCCAATTCACCTTGAACATTTGTAACATATAAAGTATCTATACCAGCAATTTCAGAAATAGTTATGACACCACCAACACCAGTAAACGAACCATCACTATTATCTATTGAAACTATATCACCAACAGCATATCCAAATCCTGGATCTGTAATAGTCACTGAGTTTATTGTGCCAACACCACTTACACTAAAATTAAGTTTTAATCCACTTCCATTACCTACAATTGGTTTTGTAGAAACATCTGTTTGACCTTGATAATTTTCTCCTCCATTATCAATTGTTACTGCTGAAACAGAACATCCAGTAGAAATAATGTTTGCCGAACTTCCTTCAATTGATCCAAAAATTTTTCTTCCTGGTGAAAGAATATCAATTAATGAATTACCTGTGGGAACAGTAGTAATTCCAATTACTGCTGCCTTAGGAAATGTGTTTATGGCATTAGTTTCTAAAATTTTAATATAATCATTAGATTCACCCAAAGGTGGATTTCCAAAGAATGCTATTCCAGTATTGGAAGTAAACTGTGCTTTATAAAGTTTAAATTTCAGATCTGATTCTTGTTCCGGAGTCCAAATAGAACCATTCTGAGATTTAAACAAACTACCAACTGCAAATTGCTTGGTGTACCTAGTAGATCCAGAAGTATTAGGATTTACAGTATCTTCTCCAATCTTTGCAGTCCATACTTCATACTTATCTGATGTTGGTGCAAGGAGAACTAAAGCATATTCTTTTCCTGGTGCTAAGAATATTGGATAATTGAAAGTAACTGTTGTTGCAATTTCACCATTTGAAGATATATTAATATCTTCAGGATATAATGTTACAGGTTCACCTAAAAGTGTTAATGTTGGAGTTCCCAATTCAACTGTTCTTATTTCAACAATTAGAGGTTCATTTCCTGTTGGTTTATTTGCAACAAATATATCAACAGCAGTTAGATATGCTCCATTATCATCATCATTTTGACCATTAAAATTAGGTGCTTGAATATCCTTACCGACAGTAAAGGATTGAGCCAAAGGATCTCTTCTTACTGCGGTAACAGAAGTTCTTCTAGATTGAATTGTTCCTTCAGCAGTATATGTTGTATTACCAAAAGAATTGCTACTGCTTTCAGAAATTTCTATTGTATTATTTTTGGAACTTGTAAGTTTGAAAGTCTTTTTACCAGTTGAAATTCTAAGATTTGGTACTATAATAGAATATGGATCTTTTATAAAGAATGAACCAAATAATGTTCCATCAACATCAGAAACTAGTCTTAAATCTTTAACATAAGCAATTGCTTTGCTACTTTGACCAACTATTTTAGCACCTGTTTTAAGATATCCAAAAAAGTTTCCTTGAGATTCTGTAGATAATGAAACCAAATCTATATTAATAGTTTTTGATGATTGACTATATGATGAAGGAATAGATTCTTCTCTAAAATATGGATTATTAGTATAAATTTTATCGGGAGAATTAAAAATTCCAGATCTATGATTTGAGGAAGCAAGTCTAAATCTACCTATCTTTTTATTTGCAAAATAAACATTAATAGTTTCACCTACAGAAAATGAAGATCTTCGAGATCCAAATGATTCTAAAGTATTACTATTAGAAATTTCTACTAATTTTGGAATTATGTCAATATTACTATGACTATCAAAGAATGCATAGTGTCTCGTGAATGGTTTGAAAGATTCTCCAAAGAAAGAAACATTTCTGGATCTAATATACTTTTCAGCTACTGAACTAACAATAATGTTTCTAGTAATTGGTCTGTAGAAGGGGTAGTAATATAGATACCTACGTCTATATCTAGAATAATACCTATAACGACCGTAGGGATAATAGTAATATGATCCGTAACGATAGTAAGAATAATACGAATAATAAGGTCTTCTATAGTAATAATAGTAAGGTCTATAATACCTATATCTGTAATAACCATATCTATAGTTTGTTCTGTAATGTCGATACTCAAAATAACTATATCTCCATCTTCCACGATAACTAGAGAATCTATTGAATGTTAATGTAGGAAGTGAAATTGTTCTAGTCCAATTATCAGAACTAGGTAATAATGTAATACTACCAGTATATTCAATTACATTAAATGGATTTACATTTTCCACTCTAGTTGCTAATTTTTGTTCGATCCATCCAACTGAATTGTATTTAAGTGTAATTACATTTCCAGTTTTTTGAACATTTGGATCTAATAATTCAAAGTTTTCTGATAAATCTAGTTTGTCTTCTGCTATTTCTGTTGCAGGAATAGGTGTTAATTGTAAAGAATTTGATATAATTCTAGGTCTTAGAACACCATCCGAAATTGTTGCATTAGTCAAATTTTCATCAGATAAAGTAATATCATTGAAATCATCTACAAAAAATCCAGATTTAAATCTATTATTTCCATCAGAATCTTCAATTCTTAAAGATTCTGTGTTTATTTCAAGAAGACTAAGAGAAGTTAATCTTTCAACACTTTCTATTCTTTCCTCTAAATCCCCAATATCTCTCATCGTATATCTTCTATTATCTGAAATAGAAATATTAGCATCTTCAATATTGTACAAATAAGATGGAAGTGTTATCTCAGCTAAGTCCATCAAAGTTTCATCACCATTAAGAGGTGCAATCGGATCTTTTGAAGGAATTCCTTTATCTACAATCAAATTTCCAAATTTATCAAGATATACTTTATCAATTCTTGGTAGATAAAAACTATATCCAATTGTAGATGATTCATTGGGTTTTAAATTATATTTAATTGAATTGGAGTTAAATACCCTAGATTCAAAAGCAAAAGGGGAAGATGTTGCAGTACTTACATCAAAATTTTGTACTCTAGGTCTAAAATCAAGAACATCTGATGCTCTATCATTTTGTGTACCTATCGTAGGAACATCATCAGAAAATCTATCAGAATCATAACTTAATACAGTAAATACGTCACCATTATCTGAAGAAGGGACTTTATAATAATCATAAACAATCAGAAGTTTTCTTTCTGGTACAGATCTATTATTTCTAATTATTCTTGAGTAATCATAATATTGACTTTTTTGTCCTTTATCCAATGAAAATATATCAGTTATATTTTTATAACTTCCGGCAGTAATTTTTTTTATATTGGAAACAATATTTGAATCGGAAAAAGTAACATCTTCCTCTAAAGAAAAAGTTTCATCATTCAAGTAAACTATTCCAATATTATTTACCGGAACAGAAGGTGTAGAAGAAGAATTTAAAACTACTCTAGCAACTGCCCCACTATCAGATCCAATAATTTTTTCTCCAATTATTGCATTAGAATCTACATTTGAGATTGAAGAAAATTCAATTTTATCCAATACAGGATCTGATGTATTTGTTGACTCATAAACTGCTATCACTTCAGATACATCGGGAACATCTAAAGAAATTTCATCGTCTTGAACTCTAAGTCCATAATACGGATTGTATGTAAGACCATCATTTATAGAATCACTAGTGGCTGCTCCAGATCTTACTAATCTTGAAAGATTTACAATCTTAACAGCACTTTTTTGATATTCTTTAATTTTACTTTGAATATTATTTTTCTTGAGAGTTGTATTTACGACAACATTAGACTGAGAAGTTGACAACCCTATAATTGTTACTGTATCAGTATTAAAGTCTACTGAAAATCTATCCGAAGTTATAGTACCAATTCCTCCATCGGCATAATGTACAGAATACCTTTCTTGATCAAAAACTTCGAAAGATGCATTATCAATTCCAGATATACTTGATAAGTTGAAAGTTAGTGTTCCACTAACATCTATACTTTCTCCTGTTATTTGTTGTGATATTGTTAATTCAGAACTAGAGAGATTTACTGAAGAAATATCATCCTCCAAAAGTTTTGCATAAAGAAATGCATTTTCATTATTTTTTAATTCTGGAATTTTTAATTGTGCATTATAATTCCCATTACCTATTAACCCACCATCAAATACTCCTGCAACAGTGGTTATTCCGGATATTGTAAATGAAGATAAATCTGAAGAAATTGTATCAATTTTATTATATTTTAAATTTCCACCCTCTATTACTTGAACAATATCTCCAATATTAACTCCTGAAAATAATTTTCCTGGACTTGTGACTGTACCAGAACTTATATTAACTTCGCTAATTCCATTGGAAAAATTTTTAGTATCTAGAATTGAATTTGCAGAAAAACTTGCAAATCCAGAAATCCCTGACTGGGAAACGGATTTAATATCTTTAATTCCATAAACCACAGAATCTGAAACTGTTAGTGGAAAATCTACTCCATTAACAGATAATTGCTCACCTTGAGAAAAAGTTCCTGATGTTTGACTAAGATTAAAATTTGTTGTTGAACCCGAAGAAACAACATATCCACTTGCTCCACTACTTCTTCCTTGTATGTATGAAGAAGTTGGAATTTCAGAAGCAGTCACAGATCTATTAAAAGTTATATTTGTATATGTTTGAACATCATACAAATATAAATCCCAAGATGTGGATTCATTGGAATATGCAGAATCTGTTAAATTAAATGAATATACTCTTGCTTGTCCTATTGTAGATATTCCAGATTCTGCTTTAAATTCTGAAACTAGATTAATTTTTTCGTTTTCTTTTAAAGCACCCTCAACATTATTAACTCTTAAAAGATTTCCCATTTGGAATGGAATTTTTTGAGAGTTCACTGTTTGGGTAGTTCTTGGTTTATCAATATCAATTGCATAAGAAGATGATAATTCTACATCATATCCAGCAACATATGCTTTTCCTGGAGATACTTGAACACACATCAAATCATCAGAAGGAACATTTCCTTGTTCTGTCAATTCATTTTCCAAGTATAAACCGTCACTATCAATTCTATTATTTAAAGAATCAACTAAATTTATATTAAAATCATCTATTAAATAGTGTCCAGATTCATCAAAAGTCCTTTCTGCAAGATAATCTCTTAAAGTATTGCTAGTATCTTTTTTATTTTCTATTATTTTTACTTTTCCATTTACGACTCTAAAAATTTCAACAAAATTAGAATCTGATGTATCATCTAATAATTTTTTTACTAATGGTAATTCTATTTTAAATCTATCTGCACCAGGTGCTGCAAAATTTGTAAATCCTTTTGCATTATCATATAAAGATTCATCTTCTTTTGCATCTACTATAGACTCATTTACTTGAAATCCTACTCTATATGATGGAGTATTTGTATAATAATCTAATATTATAGTTTGTTTTCTAACATTAGCAAGTACACCTCTTAAAAAATATACTCCATTATCAATAGATATTGCAGATCCTACGGAAGTTGCGTTTAATGATATTAAAGAAGCAAATGGAGTTCCTGAAGGAATTGTGGTATTTCCATATATTACATTATCATTTGCAAATAAACTTTCTCCATCTAAAAATATTGAAGTTACCGAATCAGTTCCGGAATTTAAATATTTTACATATATTGTTAAATTTTCTACAATATCGCTATCTGAAGTAAGTGCAACAAATTGGACAGATGCAGTAACTCCTGATGTTAATCCAGTTATAGTTTTTCCAATTAAATTATTAATGTAAATTGAAATGTCAACTCCAAGATTTGTTGCATTTAATTTTACTGCAGAAAATTGGTTATCATAAGTAAGAGCACCAGGAAGAACCATCGATCCTTCTTTAAAACTATAATTTGCTAAAGACTCTACTTGATTCTGTAAAATAGACTGAAGAGTTGTTAATTCTCTAGTTTGAACTGGTTTTCCTGGATTAAAGAGGACTTTATAAAAATCTTTATTTTTATCAAAATCATCATAATATGGACTGATATTTAAGTTTGTTTTTTGTGACATCTTTTTTAGAATTCCAGAATAATTTTAACGTCTTCTTTTTGTCTTGAGTCTCTTTGGACTTCAGGTCGATTATCGATATAAATTATATCTCCCGTCTTTTTATTTATCTCTGGATTTGCAAGACCATTTGTAAACTCAACTCCCAAATTAATTAATTTGTTTCCAATATTTATAGTGCTTGTATTATTTAAAGTGGTGTCAACGGTTGCTGAATTTCCATCAATACTAATTTGACTTGAAGAATTAAATGGTACAATATTTTTTGCAATAGAAGTTTGGCTTTGATCTACATTATTGCCAAAAGATAGTGATCTATCTTGATAATATTTTAGTATTTTAGTTTCAGTATCGAATGATGCAACATAACCTTCTGCAATTAATCCATTACCTTGATTTTGAGTTATCTTATCTCCAACATTTATACTTATTGAAGTTGTAATCCCAATAGAATAAAGAGAGGAAAAATTTCCTCCAGTAAAAGTAATTCCTACTCCTGAAAATGTTTCGGGATTTTTTATAATACCAACTTGAGAAAATTTAGTATCTGTAGGAAAGTCTTTAGTCGAATCATCAAATCTTGCGTATATTAATACTTTATCAGTACCTAATTCCTTGTAAATGTCATATCCATGTCCTTTAGAAGGTGGAATAATAGGTATTAATTTTGCACCTGTTCCTGAACTGGAATTTAAATTGACAATTCCATAAGTATATCCCTTACCTCCAGAAGTAACTACAACACTTGTTATTTCTCCATTAGTTGTTGTTATTGAAACTTCTCCTCCACTTCCATCACCCAAAATAGATGCTGTAGTATCAACATATCCACTTCCACCACTCTCAATATATACCTTCTTTATTTGATTATTTTGAATATCTGAATTTCCACCATCTCTAATCCTTACAATTTCATTATTTAAACTATTTTCCCAATTATTGGGAACAATAAAATATTCTGTAGAGTCAAACTTAATGATATCCGAAGGAGAAATTGTAAAAAGATATTTCCATCTATATCCATCAGATCCTACTGTAGGAGGTTCAATACTAGTATCAACTGGTTTAAATAAAGATCTTGGAACATTAGTAGGATTTTTTCCTGAAGTACCATTCTCTAAACATATGTAAACTTTAAATTCATCAGTAATTACATAATAATTGGAATTATATAAATTAAAAACTTTAGAAGATGGTGCTTCAGTATACTCACTATAGTCATGTCTGTACATGTCATAAGAAGTGTTCGAAATCCAATCAACTCTTTTTACAACTCTTCTAACATTTTCTGAAGTTATTTTTTTTCCAAACAAAGAAGTATCTCTATAATGAGACAGATATTGAAAATTATCGATTGGATTATTATTAATACTAGTATTCCAATCGGATGTTCTTCCAAATCCAGGATTTGGAGTAGTTGGATTTGATAATCCTAAAAAAGCATAATAAGAATTATCATTTATAGACTCTACAAAGGAATTGGCATTCAATATTCTAAATTGATCTGTTACGAATGCGGCCATATTAATAGTTTTTTATATATTTATAATACAATCTTAGGAAGTGCTCCAGTTTTTCTAATACCAATACCTCTTCTTTGAATTGTTGGGTATGTTGATAATCCGGATACTATTTTTCCAGTAACTCCAATTGATATTGGATTTGAAGATCTTGTTCCACCAGATAATCTACCCCATGAATATTTGCCTATAGGATTTAATATATTTCCGTTAGTGTTAATTCCAATAATATTAGAGTCTGATTTTACGTTACAAGTAAGAATTCCAATATTATCAATATTAGACCAATCCGAAATATAGTAAATATTATCTAAAAATGTTGTTCCAATACCAACAATTGCAGAATCAGAACTATCAATTGATGTTACTCCGGTTCCAATTTGAGTATCGTAAATGTAAATAGGATATCCAGTCGATATTCCCGAAAAAGGTGTGGAATTGGAATCATAAATTTCAAATTTAAGTGCTAATGAATTTCCACCTATTCCTGTAGTTGTTGTAATACCAGTTATAATTCCAGAAAAACCACTAATATTACTAAATCCAGTTATAGATTCAATTGATCCAGATACTTCAGTAGAAATTCCATTAATAACTATAGCGTTAAATGGAAGAGAATCATCACTAAATCCAGGAGTATCAGTTTCATAACCAAATAACTCTGAATTATCAACAAATATTTCAGTATCAGTTGTTGATATATCCTTTATAATTCTGGATGTTGGGAATATGAGAGGTTCTATTGAATCTCTTGTTTTATAAGTAAATTGTCCATTAATTTTTTTACTTGTTTTTTGTTTTGTCCAAGAAATTGGTCTGAATTTTACTTCATTAATCCCAAGACCAGAATACTTATCAGTTTCTAGTTTATCTGAAAATTTTATATTATAAATGGTTCTCTCATCTTGAGTTGAAATGTCAGAATATAAATTGCTACTTTTAACTTGAAGAATATCACCAATTTTTAGAGTTGATGTAACGTCTACAAATTCTGTATCAATATTACCAACTCCTTTATAGAAGTAAATATCTACTACATCTTCTGGTTTTGGTGCTTCTGTGAATAAAAGTGAAGTTCCTCCTTCGAATTGATAATTTACTGTAGGTTCTTGCAGAATTCCATTTATAAAAATTATAAGTAAATTGGAAATATTATTTTCAATTTCTGAACCAGACTCAGGTTGAAAACTGGTGAGTTCTCCATTATAAAATATTGGAAATCTAGTTCTAGAACCATCTTGAAGTTGTTTTATAGAATCTAAAAAGTCAAGTTCGCCAAATTCCCAACCAGAAAAATTATCAGTATAAACATCTTCTACTGTGATAGTAAAATCCGATATTGGTGAAGAAAGACTAGAATCTGTGACCAATCCAATAGGTTTAAATATATCTCCTTTTTTAAAATTAAATCCAGATCTTGAGAATTTAAAATCAGTTACTTCAAAGTAAGTTGATCCTATTCCTGTAGATCCTCCAAGTTCAACATCAACTAATAAACCGGAACCTGCTTCAGTCGTATTACCGATACCAGATCTAAAGACACCAACTATAGGCAAATTTTTGTAAGATGGATCTGATACAAATATTTTTGGATTTGTGTATCCAGTTCCCCCAGATCCTACGTTGAAAGATAAAGTTCCTCCAACACCAATGGATGCTGATATTGAAGCAACATCTCCAACATGCCCTTCTTCATAAACACTTATTCCAATTGAAACTAATCCATTATATCCAGATCCAAGATTGTCTGTTGTTCCAAATCCAACAGATACAATAGATCCTCCAGCACCAACAACAGATGTTACTGAAGCACCTACAAGGGGAGCAAATCCAAGTCCAGGACTAGATCCATATGAAACAATGATACCACCTCTAGGAAGTTCATTTAAGTTTGCATCATAATCTGAAGTTATATAATCTAAAGGATTATTTGGATTTGAAATTCCAGAAAATGTTATAGAAGATATTCCAGAAACTAAATCTTCAGAAATAATATAATTGGATATATCTGGATTATTATCTGTTTTTGGTGATTGGTAGGAATCATTAACTAAAATTAATCCATTACCACCAATAGTTCCAATTCCTGTAGTATTTGCACCACCCACTCTCAATGAAAATGTTCTACCAATTCCTGTAAATTCATCAGATAAATCATCATAAATTTTATTACTTGAATAGTTAGATTTCAAAAATACCCTACCAGTAAATGATGATTTTGGTGAAGATAAATTAAGTTCTGATTTCAAATTTTCTGAATTCCCCAATAGAGGTTCTGAAAAATAAATTTTGCTATCTACAATATTAAATGATCCTTTATAAACTCTTGCTGTACTAGAATCTAAATGAGTTGATGCTGAAGATCCAACAAATCCTCTATCAACTTCTACCAAGTTTATATTTCCATTATTTGTAATTGGTCCTAAATTAGTTGTTCCAAATCCAACATTAACAACTTTCATATACTCATCATCTACTAACAATATATCATTAGGAACTATTGTTGATATTCCACTCAATGATATAATGTTGGTATCCAATTCAACTTGACCTCCTACATTTCCAATAAGATCATGTTTTATTTTTGTATATGCTAATGGATATTGAATTAAATCATCAATAGTAATAATACACTTAGAACTTCTTTCTTTCATAGTAAATTTATGAGCATTTCCTACTCCTATAGAAGTGAAAGTTGTGCCAATACCACTTTGTGCATCTGTAAGTGACGTTGCAATTTTAAAAGTGTCTTCAGTTAATTTGATTGCATAAACAGTAGAAGGCAAACCACCACTAGGAGTGGTGATCGAACTAAATCCAACTCCAAAAAATGTTGAATTTGGGGTGTAAATTAATTCTTCACCTGTCCTAAAGAAGTGATTTTTAATAGTAAATATTCCTGTAGTTGCTGCTAATGCTACAGAATTGGGATTAAATTCTTTCGAAAAAATAGGTGTTTCATTATTTTTTAAAATAAAATCTGATTTGATAAGTTTTATAATTTTTTCGTCAACTTTTTCAACTATAGATCCATAATTTAAATTTAAATAATCATTAACAGTATCTAATTCAGTATATAAGTTCTCATTTAATACTTCAATTTCAATTTGTCCCGTCTTATCTACATCTGGATAAAATTTAATGATAACATTATCCCCAGATATCTCACCACCAAAAGTTCCTATTCCAGAAAAATCATCTAGAGAATTATTATTGGATGCTGAAAGAAATGGTAGTTGTTGAGTATATACATCAGTTCCATTATGAGCAATAATTATTTGATGAAGTGCTTTTGTGGAACCTATACTTACTTGAACTAAAGATTTTGATGTATTAAAAGTATTTTTATCGATAGTATTAATAGTAGTTGATGCTGCAGAAACTGTGGATGTATAATTTGAATCATATATTGCACTTCTTTCACTACCATCAAATAATTGTCCAGCAGCTTCAAATCTATAAGTTCCTATTCCAGATGATGTTGTACCAAATCCAACTATTCTTGATTTTATTTCAATAGAATTTGGTGAATTATTTTCATGTGATACAGATAAAATTCCACTATCCAAGTTTGCATAAAAAGTCCCTATCCCACTAGATGAACTTGATATTAATGAAGTATCACTATAATACTCTGATAAGAATGTATCTACACCATTATGAACAATATATAAACGAACATATTCCATTTCATTTGTAACTTTGTCAATAACTTGGGAGTTGATATAAACAGATTCAAAAATATTAGAATTTAAAGATATAATTGTAGTAGTTCCAATACCAACACTAGAACCTTCAATAACTTCTGAACCAATTAAATCTATAAAACCAATAGATACTCTATCTGTTTGAATACCAGTGCTCCCAGTATTTTCAAATGTTTTTTTAATTAATTTTATATTATATTTTGTATCTAAGGAAATCTGATCATTTGGTTTAAATACTAATTTGGCATTTTCAGAAATTTCATCATTCTCTAAATCAAAACTTCCATAAAGATCATTTTCGAAATTTAAATTTGTAGATCCCGAAGTAGTAATAGATTCATTCTCAGATATAAATGTTCCTTTATCATTACTCAAAATAGTAACATCTGTTAATTGAACTTTAGTATCATTATCTGATGTTACTCTAAGTAAGAAATTATAATATGTTTCATTTTCTAATTGTTCTATTGTGAAAAATTCTTGATTTTGTTCAACAAAATTTAAAAATTGATTACTAATATCGTCAATTTTTAATACATTTAAAGTATTTTTTAACTCAATAAAATCTGAGAGTATCGTATTTTTAAATTTTAAAAATTTTGATTTAGAATCATTAACATCTACGTCTAAAACTTTATCAAAATTATTAATAGTATAAGAATATTTTTTATCAATAATATTTTTTGTAATTGAAATATTATTGGTAGAAGTAGATAATCCTGCACTAGTATTTTTCTGTATTTGAGTATCAGCAAAGTTTTTTAAACCGCTTATATGAACCAAATTTTCAACTGGAGACTGCTGATCTTTATATGTTATTGGACTTTTTATGGAATAAGATAAATTTTGATAATAGTCGTTATCAGCAATAACTTGAAAATTTTCACTTAGTTTTCCAGTATCATTATCCCAACCAATATTTTTTAAATAAGAATATTTAACATCAAACATTGCATTATTTAAATTTACAGATTCTATAGTTGCAATAGTACCAGAATCCTCACCTACTATTATTTCTCCAACTGACAATTCATATAATCCACTAACTTTTAAGTCATTTTTATTGCTTTCAGATACAATTAAATCTCTAATTATTCCATTAGAAGATAATTTTTCACCAACAAAAAAGTTTAATTCTTCTAGAGAAAAATCGAATAATGGATAATCATTTTTATTAATTATGGAAGAAGTAAAAAATTGATCTGTTTGTGCAATTCCAGTATTTGTAGTTATGTCAGAAATATCAATTGTTACTCTATCATTAACTCCAGTATTATCGTAATTACTCACTTTGAAAAATTTATATCCATAATCTGATGAATTAAAACCATCACCATCAGAACTATTTTTTATAATTCCTTCTACAAAAACACTATCTCCTATAGAAAAAGGTTGAGAAGTAAAGTTAGATGATCCAAAATTTATTGGTGTAGATATAGTACATGTAAAGATACCAGAATTTGATGATTCTACTTTTTCAATAGAAATGCCATTACTATTATTAATAGAAATTATTTCTACATTTCCATCTGGAACTCCTTTTGGTTTTACAACTACTTCTGTAGAAAAAATTGAGGATTCTAATAATATAGGTTTAATAAATCCAGAATTTATTACATTCCCACTAATAGAATCTACAATTATTAAATTCGGTTCAGATATATAACCATTTCCACCATTTATTACAGATATATTATCTATAGTTTTCGAATTTTTTATTTTAATTGTTGGGGATATATTTGCTTTAGGTCTAAGAGTTGTATCGGAAGAATATATGAAATTATCATTAATAATTCTAGTTTCCTTTATAGATCCAATTTTACTTGATTTTAAATTTACTTTTAAGTTTTTACCTAAAGAAGAACTTGTGGATTTAATGACTGGAAATTTTTTATATCCTGATCCAGAAGATAAGATATTTAAATTTTTGACTGGACCGGATGGTGAAGTTGATGTTGTTGAGTACTCAAGAATATCACATTCTTCCGATGAATAAGAAATTCTTTCAGGTTTTTTTTGTAGGTTTATATTAAATGTCGTTTCTCCTATTTCACTAATGACATATGAATTGTTATAATCACTATTCACAAAGTTTATTCTAGAATAATTTTTAGTTTCGATATCAGAAGTAACTAATTCTCCATCTTTCCCTAAAGTATAGAACAATTCTTCAGGAATTTGTGTAGTATAGTTTAATGTTAATGATGCAGTAGATGTTACTCCTACTGTTCCAACTCCAGATACACTAAAAGTATCTGTGGATCCAGTAGAAACAAATTCATTATTAAATTTCTCATCAGTATAAAGTTTAAATTCATATCCAGATAAAGAAGAATCTGATAGATCAAATACTAAATTATTATTTTTAACTGGTTGTAACTGTGGATTAATTAATGATATTGTTTGTGAAGAACCTCCTGTAGAAGCAAAAGATACCACTGTTGGAGGATTTTGTTGTGAGTCGAAATAAGTTTCGCAAAATTTAATAATATTGTCATTAACTTTATAAACAAAATATTCATTATATCCACTATCTTCATAAAGAACTTTATCACCAGTTTCTAATTCATGATTGGTAATTGTAATTTCATTAGTTGTAGTATTAATTCCTGTGGAGTTGAATCCAATTGGATTGACTACGATATTATCAATTTCCGACTTATAAAGAACACGAACTGCTGTTGAAGTTCCAATACCCACTGAAAGATTTGGTTGAACATCTAATGTTATCGTATCTCCGTTTTGAAGTTCGTGGGAAGTTGATACAGAAACAGTCACTACATTCTTATCCACATCTCCAAGTATTTGAACGAAATTGGATTCTAATTTGTATTCATCATCATCATCTCCATTAGTATGAAAAAATAATTCAGGACTAGAAATAGATGTTTTTAATCCAATTACATTACTATTTTTACTTACAACAAAAAGATTTGATGGTAGATTAAATGTGGAGGATCCATCTGTAGAAACAATTATATTTGTCCCATTGGGAGTATAAATTATAGATTGATTTGTTTTGAATGGATGATCTTCAATAAAGATACCTTTCGATGGAATTTCTCTCGTTATACTTATATTACCAAATACAAATGATGTGCTATATCCAACACCATTTATTGTAGAAATTCCTACAGATTCTTTAGGATTAAAGAAAACTCTATCATTCAGAGAAGATTCAAAATTATCTACAGATTTAGAAATTAAAAATGAATCTGGGAAAAACGACACTGCACTTCCAACATTGTGTATAGTTCCAGGAGATCCTCTTCTAACTCTAATAATATCCTGATTCTCAAATATTCCAATAACTTTTAAAGTTTCTGTTCCAATTCCAATACTGCTACCAAGAGATAATACATTAGATATTGATATCGGAGAAACATATATTTCTGTGGTAATACCAGATGAATTTATAGTAGAAAGACATCTACCCTGCGAATATTCAGGAACTTCTATTTTATGAAATCCGTTTAGTTCTGAAAGGTTTGTTGAAAATCCAGATACCAATACATAATCATTATTTGAAAGATTTTGAATAGGTAATATCGATACTCTAACTTTTTCCGAAGACTCCCATGTAAAGATGGAATTTGGATATGAAGATGAAGATGTATTTAATTCAGTTATATCTTTTCCTTTAATTGAGGAAACATTTACATTTAAACCACTTCCAGAAGTATTTGTTTCATCAAAATTAATTACATCTCCAACTTTATAATCGATACCAGAATTTTCAACTACTAAAGATTCAATTGGACCTGATGTTGCAGATAATACTTCTATAGTTTGGTCTATTATATCATTTGATTGAATAATGAAATCATAATTAGAATTTTTTTCAGATACTCTATATGGAAAAGTATTTCTCAATAAGTTAGAATTTTTAAAGTCAAATGATTGATCTAAGTGTAAATCTGAAATTATTTCTGATTTATACTTATTGCCAATAAAATAAGGAAATGTATTATTTGTTGCATGATATGCATACACACCATTTGGGAATTCATCATTTACTTCATATCTACCGTTATATTCATCCAAATCTCCATTATTATTAAACTCATAATCTTCTACAAAAAATCCATTAAAAAACCCTGAAGGTCTATCTTCAACATTTGATGCCTTAATTTTATATCCAGGTTTTAATTGTTTTACTTCCGAAAACTTATCTTTTGGATCTGAATATCCAAAAGGTCCATAGATAGGATTACCATCATAAGCCCATCCAATAATTCCTGATAAAGATCCATCTTCTAAAAAACTAGATCTTAATTGACTAAAATATTTTGATACTGAAAATTGTATTTTATCTTTACCTTTTAATAAAACCTCTCCTCCATTAAATCTAACTTCATTATCATTAATAGTTAATTTTCTTATATTTGGATCAATTATTAAACCATTTCCTGCAGAAATAACTTTAATTATTGTATTAGTTGAAGAATATCCGATTCCCGTGCTAAGAATTTTTACATCTGTTATTTTTCCTTCATCTATTATTGCTCTCAACTCTGCTCCAGATCCATCACCAGAAACAATTAAATCTGGGACTGAAAAATATTCATTATCTGAAAAATTAATAGAAACATCTATAATTTTTCCATTTACAATTTTTGGTACTATTTCTGCATTATTACCATTTTTTATGGAAATAATTGGTTTCTTGTTGAAGTTTAATATGGTTGAACCGTAACCTGTTCCAGACTCATAAACATAAGCATCTATAATACTGCCTCTAACTACTGGTGTTGTAATTAATTCCTTATATTCTTGAGTGGTACTTCCAACCCCTACAGGAGTATATTTAATTGAAACTGAAATGTCTGGATATTTAAAATACTGATAACCAGTACCAGTACTTTCTAATAATTCATATTTTTTTCTTTCATAATTTGAGGTAATAGTTCCACCAATCCCAGCATTCGATAATCTAAAAGAATCATTATCAATTTTTATTACTTTATATTGATTATTGGTTGTAATCCCACTTATTTGAGTATCATCATAAGAATATTCTATTATCTCTCCATCATTAAATCCATGATTTTTAAAATTAATAGTATTTTTAATAGTAGATATTCCAGATGATTTCACAATCAACTTTCTATTGGTATAATTACTTCCACCTTCAATTACTTTTACAAATGCAACTTGTTTTTTTAATGATAATGTACTAAACTTATGATCTCCGAAAGAACCAGAAAAAATTCCCACAGGATTCACTTTTGATATCTGATCTTCAAGTGAGTTATATAACGTTATGGATTTATTATTATCAACTTGAGCAAAATAAGATGAATTTCTAGGGAGATCTATAAAAGTAGATCCTACAGATATTTTTATAGGAGGATTATTTAATGGGTCATAAACAATTTCTTCCCCATTAAAAAAATTATGTTCCTCAAGAAACAAAATTTGATTTGTTGCTACATTAACTCCACCTCCAAGAGAAAGTTCATTAGAATTAAAAGAAACATCTCTGAATCTTTTAATTAATATAGGTTCAATTGATGCTCCTGAACCATTTCCACCAGTAATATCAACAGAAACTATTTGATCAATATTATAATTTTGAGAGTCAACGTATACTTTTTCGAAACTACCACTTACAACAGGATTAATTTTTGCAGTGGATCCTAATCCTACAGAAACTTCAATTAACGGTGGATTTATCACATCATAATTTTCACCAGATGAGAGAATATTTACATCTTCAATTGGACCATAATAAATTATATCTTCAGACTTATAATTATTAATTTCAACACCGTTTATTAAAATTCCAGTTTTTCCGGGTAAAGTGTTTTGTCCAGAACCATTTTTAATGTTTTTTTCTAAAGGAATTTTTTTTAAAAGTTTTTGTATTCCAAAAACTTCATCACTTTGTGAAAATAAAATGAATCTATCATTTCCAACTCCGGAAAGAGGTATAAAGAAAGTTTCACATAGACCAGACTCTATGTAAGATAATGATTTATATAATTTAAATTTTTGATTTCCTATATTTTCAATATAATAAGAACCAGCATTTAATCCAATTAAAGGTTCAGATTCTGGTTCATAAAGAATCCTATCACCAGTTATAAAAGGCAATGAATCTACTGTGATACTAGAATACAGTTGTTTATCAACATCAAAATCTGAAAGATTACTTATACTATTAATACTAGTAGATTTAATAGTAGATTCTACATCAAAACGATAATTTTTAATAACTTTATTATTTAAATCTCTAAAATCTGATCTTATCTCAGACGGAAATGAGTTAGATGCAACATATGCATATTCATCATTATCTGTATATAAATTAATAACATCAGATAATAATGAACTACTTTCGAAATTATAACCAGAAGAGTTTGCTTTATTTAACTTTCTCCTTATATCATATTTTTTATTTTGATCTAAAGATGGAGTATTTTTTAGTCCTAAAGAATTATTATTAACATCAATAGTTTGAATGTAAGATGATTGATTTATTGAATGTGCCGAAATTTCACTATTTCTTTCTAAAATTTCAACTTCATCTCCAATCTTTAAACTAGATCTGTCAATAGTAGATGATAGAGTTATATTATTATTATCTAAAATTTCATATCTTGTTGTGGTGTTGTATATAAAAGAATTTGCAAATATCTCTTTCCAATTTTTTCCAGTATTATTAATTTTATCTCCAATATTTTTAATTGAAAATTTATCTCCTTCCCCGACAATAAATTCATCACTTTCCTGCATTATATTATCAATTTTTCCATGAAGTATTAATTCAACTTTTTTAGAAGTATCTCCATCTTCATAAGAAAAATATGTATCACTAGATATTATATTGGAAGTTGCATCAATATTATTAACCCCAGTACATCCAAAAAATTGATTAATAGTTTTTCCTGTATAGTTAATTAAACTATTTCCTGAAGTCAGAGTTCCAAATTCAGGAAAATCTAAAGTAGAATCTACATTTAAAATGGATGATCCTACAGATACACTTTCTAATAATTTTGTATTTGGAGTAATTGCAAAATTTCCTTGAACAGAAGATTCTAAATTGTTTCCAATATAAATTTGTAATGTATAATATGTCTTACCATTTGCCGAAAAAGGTTCTATTTCAGAAATCGATGCATTAGTATTTAAATCTGTGGATTTAAATATAGTTTGTCCTTTTATATTTAAAGGGTTTCCAGATATAGATTCTGCAACAACAATTTCTCTTTTTAAGTAATTTGCAGAAGATGGTTTAATTAGATAATTTTCTAAGTTTACTACTGAAGCATCTTCACCAAAAATAACTTTAAAAAGAATTCTTACAGATTCTTCAGTTCCTTTGGATTTATAAAAATCTCTTACTCTTCTTATAAAATTTCCGACATCAAGACCTTTTGTTAAGGAAATATTTTCAAATCCTGGAGCAAAAGTAAATTTTAATTTTTTATAAAAATCCTTTAAAAATATTGTACTTAAATTTTGAATAGAAGATTTGTCAGAATGTTCTGAAGCAGTTGATGTAGAAAATACAAGTTCTTCACGATTCAAATCTTGATTATAATTTGTTACACCACTAAATCCACGAATACATCCAGTAAAACTATTCGTTGTAATTCCAGTATAAGTTATTATTTCATCATCAATTTTTAATAGTCCATACTTATTTGGAAATCCTTTGGTACTAGAAACCTCAATTGCATTATCTTCACTATTGATTGCTCCAGTTAATGTTGCATCATCAAAAATAATCGAATCATTTAAGTTAGATAATTTTAAATATTCATCTATATTATCACTGATATCAATTGGACCACCTTGATATTCTTGAGAAATATAATATTGCTTTAAAAATTCAACCGCATTTGGACTATCATCGAAGATGAAATTTGGTAGTTGACTTTCAATAAGTTCTTGTACTTTTATTTTAGATTGAAGTCCAGTTTGTATCATATTACTCTCTTATTAAATTTCCGTTTGAATAACTTGATGTATAGAAATCATTGACAAATCTAGTCCCAGATATTTCATCTCCAGAAGCAATTACATCTCTCAAAGTATTTATTGTACTTCTAGAAACGTTTAGTGATACATATAAGTCCCTAAGTCCAACAACATCATTAGATTCTGGAAATGCTTGTATCTCTATAACATTATTAGGAACTGTGGTTTCTGTAATAGTTATGGTCTCAATATTAATTTCTCCCTTTTCATAATCAACTGTTCCTGCATTTTTAGAAACAACAACAACATTTCCATTAATATCAAATTTTATTAATGAAATAATTCCCGTTTTTATATTTAAAGATGCCGGTCTTTGAATAAAAACATTTCCAGCCTGAGTAGCACTAGTTATAGAACTATCACCAGATTGAATATTTGGAGTATCTGTAATATAAACTGTAGAAACTTCTCCTAAGATTTTAAATCCTGTAGATTTAATATTATATCCTTGAGGTTTTACATTAAAACGGTTTCCAAAACATAACTCATATTGAGAAGTTTTGTTTATTACTACCTGCAAATCTCTACGAATAATAACTTTTGTGATATTTGATGTAATAGAAGTATCTGTATTATCAATAACTTGTTGTATTTTACTGTATTTAAATCTCCCTCCAAATCTATTTAATTCATTAGATTCTGAATATTTTTGAATAGAATTGATTACAGAACTTTTAAGTGATTCTGGATTGGATGTTTGTGAAAAATTATAATATATGGAACTATTAAGTTCAACATATAAAATCTTAAGATCAACTATTTTTTGATTTATTCCAGAAACTGAAAATTGCTTTAATTTTGAAAGAATTTCACTTTTATTAAAGTCTGATACAAAACTTCCATTTTTTGGTTTAATACTAATCTGAACTGTACCAAACTGAGGAGGATCCATTTCCTCACCACCAACGACAGAAACAGACTCAGTATTTGGATATATTTTTTTTATAATTGCCTCATAGTCTCTTGATGTAACAGCTCTATACTGAGATGAATATAATCTTGGAGCATAATACTTAATTGAATCTATTGATTCAATATCTCCACCATTAATTGATGATTGATTCGTATTAATCGTAACATTTCCTGGATCAATAATTACACCAGTCGCATTCTCTAATGTTCCAGAAAATGAGAAATTGGAAGCACCATTGCCATCTTTACCGTCAGTGACAATATAGTTGGCGGTAATTATAGTTCCATCAGAATCAATTACATCACCCAATTTTTTACCAATTATTCCATCACCAAATTTAAGTTCATATTTTTCATCTTGAACTTCATTGAGAAAGAAGATTCTAGAGTTTTTGTTTATATTAAAAATATTTTCTGAAAGGAAATATTCGATACCAAGTCCAGATTGCTCTGCTTTTTTAATGTACACTTTAAGTGTCGATGTATCAACAAAAGAATTATTCAGAACAAATTTTTGATCTAAAGAACCATCATATTGGAATTGTTTGGTTAAAAATATTCCTTGATAAACATTAAGATTATTAAATGATGCTGTGCCATTTACTACGTTTGCCGTAACATCCTCTGGTATGGCAAAGGTATATGTAGTATCATTCGCACTTCCTACGCACACTATACCTGCCTTCATGGTGAGTGTAGGAGTGTTTGTGTTAGTTGTTACGTTAAATGATATCTGTGCCTTTGAGGAGACTCTGGAACGGGGTACATATCCAATATTACCTGCCAGAGAAACTACATTTTTACGAAGAGTTGCAGAATCCAAAAAGGATTCATTCACAACCATATTCGAATTGAATGCAGTAATGTACGTATTATATGCTAAAGTATCAATTAAAACAGAGAAATTAGACCCCTCAAAGTCAAAATCCGTGAATGTAGAGTTGGCACGGAGATAATCTTTGATTGAGGTCTTTATCTGATCAAAATCTAAATTTGTATATTTTGTAAAAGGCATATTATCTTGTTGCCTCTAAGAGGAATGAATATTCTTGGGTCGGAAACTCTTGACCAATAATATCAAATATGACTGTTACATTAAATGTATTTTTGTCTGTTATTGGATCTACTTGAACGATCAAATTTTCGACTCTATCTTCAAAATTAGTAATTGCTACTTCAATTTGATCTTGAATGACTGAGGCAGTACCAAAATCAACGAATTCAAATAGACTTCTTCTTACATCAGATCCCAACAGAGAGTTAAAAAATCTCTCTGTTGGGATAGTTTCGACTATATTTCTTACGGAACGTCGAATTGCGTTCTCATTTTTTAGAATCGGAAGGTCTTTTGTCACAGGATGAGGCTCAAAAGACAAACTAATGTCCTTAAATGCCCGTGATATCCTCTGAATTGTCATTGTTAAAGAGTTTTCTTAATTATATTTATACTCTATTCCTGAAGATTCTTCTGTCCTTTCTTTAAATCATCATGCATAATCTCCTGAAGTACTTTTTCTTCTGGATCTTCGGTTTTTTTAGGTAATGACCAGTAATCTGTGGTTAAACTTGTTGTTCCCCACACTTCTTTCATGTAACTTGTATTTCTATCAACCGGTGAATTGCCCATTTTGCTCCTGATTAGTGAAATCAGAACTTTTTGAGGGGTTACTATCCCTATTTTTATTTATTTTACCCAAAATCCTTTACGCAAATAATCATTATCAGTAATAAAATGATAATGATCTAAATTTTCTGGTTTTTCATTTTCCCAAACTGGGACTGCTTCTATATTATTATACTTAAAGTCTGGATTTTGTCGGAAATGTACTTCGATTAAGTTATTTTCTATAAATTCACAGTTTATCCACTCATAATCACCTACTAACGCATTTAAAATTGTGGGAAAATTGTGCTTATGGTCAATTTTTTCCCATTTTTTCCATTTATATAATGGTTCATATGAATCACGAGTACCTAGTACACTCAACTCCGGAGTTTTATTGTAAAAATCAACACTAATATGATCTCCTTCAAAAACTTCACACCAAAATTCGGCAGGATGATATGCATCAGTACTCTTATAGATGTACTCAATACGAGAAAAACGTCCCATACCAAGTAGATTCATAGAAGGACGTACAATATAAAAGTCGGACTTAGGAACATCAGTCCCGACAGGACCACATGTATAACCTAACTTCCGACTTAGAATTAATTTATTATAAACCCAAAGGTCATCAGTATGAATTTGTTCCCATTCCTGATTTCCTTCTAGATACATTTATCTTCCTTGTCCACGATACACCTTACGCTTTCCATTGCGAGAAGATGCGGCATACTTCGTGTGCTTACCACTTCCCTGACGAGTCTTCTTTGGCTTCCCCTCTATAAAACCATCACCCCTCAATCCAATCTTTGAACGTACTGCCATAATAACTCCTTAATACTTTGTGATTCTTGTTTCTAAATCTTGTGGTCTTGGAAAACCTTTCTGATAATACTCTATCGAAAGGTCTTCCATCATATCAAAATACTTCTCCTCCGTCAAGTTCTTATACAGAACTTTCCCTTTATGGAGAATTGTATATTCTGTCAGCCCCATCAGATTACTCTTGTCTTCTCATGTCCAACACGAATTCGTGGATCACACCAAATCTCATACCCTGCACTGATAGCATCGAGACAGAATGATACATCCTCTCCACACATATCTTGCACTTCCCCACTCTCAAAAACTTGCATCTTTGGTGCAAACCATGGATACTTCATTCCCTCATTCTCAAAGACTCCTCTCTTAATCAGTAACCATCCAAATCCTGCATAGTCCACAGTAAACGGTTTACGACGCTTTGAAATACTCTCCCCGGTTTCATGATTCATCACTCCACCACTCTTACGGAAATCATCCTCTTCTAACCAATGTGCCACACTTGTGGTCTTACCATCTTCTGTCATATACCATCCACTTGCAATGTCTTGATCCATTAATACCAATTGCCAAAACTTCTCTGAGTTAAACACAATATCACTGTCAATCCATAATTGATAATCATACTTTAACTTACCGTCCCATGGAATTTGATCCGGTCCTCTCAGTACATTCGCACCTAAACATTTGCATCTTGCAAAGTTTACCATCGATGAATAATCTTGAGAAATCTGGATACTCGCTCCTGCTTGCACTAAATCAAAACAAAGTTGTACAAAGTTTTTGAGATACGTATAAGATACTCCTCTACCAGGTAAACAAAAGACAATGGACTTGCCTCTTACCATTTCCTTTGCTTTCTCATAGTCCCATTCTGGGGCACTCTCTGATGGTTTGGGTGTTTTTGCTTTTACCGTAAATCCTTTAGACATAACTTTAAATGAACTACTTCACTATCATAACACTCTATCTATACGTCGTCAATCACTCCACATCTTTGATAATAATACAATCATTCTCTACCTCGATGTTTACTTCTGTTCCCTCATACCACCCCTTCTCATCACATATCCATTCAGGTATGTTAATGATATATTCCCCACTTACTGGGTCGATCTCTACAGTCGTAAAATTTTCCTGCGGATTTTTTTGCATATCTTTGAACCTTGTACCTTGTTTTTATATATGAAAATTTTTTATTTTGGAGTGTTGATCATTAAATTAAAACCCAATCACCATCTTTCTTGATATAATTACTAGAATTTCTTTTAGGAGTACTTGAAAATCTTAATTCTCTTCCTTTCCTAATAGTCCCTTCTGGCAAACCTATGTTTTCTTCATGTGTTCCCCATTTTAAATTTGTATAATGATTATTTCGATTATTATCATCTAAATGCATTATCTCAGTATGTTCTTCTGGGTTAGGAACAAATACTTCTGCTACCAGTTGATGAATACTTTTTTTAATTTGTTTCAGAAATTTTCCATTTTCATCCCGTACTGAAATATTAATACATTTATATTGATGCTCTGGATAACCTGGATGTCCTCTGTATGCAGGTTTTAGATATATCAATCCATATTCGTTAATTTTGCCGTAGTGACCATTTCTGTCATATTTGCCAGGTTCTCGATAAGCTTTGCCGTCTTCAGTAATATAATACCCAAAATACTGAGTCTCTCTCATGTTCTCTGGTATCCTTAAAGGTGGATAGTTATATTCTACTTTCTTCTTTGGTTTCGGTAAAGGAGTCTTCCATTCCTCTCTCGGTTTTTTGATATAAATCCATTTTCTATCTTCTCCAACTTTCCATTGTGTGCCATTCGGTCTGATTATGATATCTCCAATATTATGTTTTTTTCTAATTCCTTTTGATTTTGTCATTGACCTTTATGGTATAAATTTTTTTTCCGAAATTTTTTATATCGAAGGTATTTGAAAATCATTATAGCACAATGTATAGATGCCGTCCGTAACACTTTGTAGCCTCCAGGGACCCATTGGTTTTATATACGGCACCCCATAATACCCCACTAACTGTCATTCACGAACGAACGGCACTGTTACTTAGGGGGAGGATTAGTCCCCCTTAAGTGTTAGTCTGCCGTGAAAATCCACAGGTAGAATTCACCTACGTCGATTCTTTCACCCCTTAAGTGAGAATAATCTCTCAGGAATTGAGAGACTAAGTTATAATTAAGCGCCTCATTTAAGGCACTAATCCAACTTGTAGTTCCGTTATTGTCGGCAGATAGATTAAACATAATCGAAAGAATGGTGAAATGTATAAAGAATTGGAGGGGGATTAGACCCCCCTAAGTGTTAGATTAGAACCCTAATCTTTCTGATAGATATTGCTCAACCTCATCAGAATTGGTAGGGTTATGTGTACTGTGACCGGCAAATTTCATTGCTCTAAATGTTGCCTCCTCTATTGAAGAGATAACATTTGAGACCTCTATTGTCTCACCTAGAGCAATATTAGTCGCCGTCACTATGTAACCCTTACCGTTAGGGTTGCACATCACGGAACTGAACAGGGTGTCGTTGTTGTAAAGAAACATGGTCAAATCCTTGGGTTAGTGTGAAACAAAGGTCAGCGAATGACCTTTACAATTTCACCATCGCATTCAATGAAAATAGAGGTAAAAATAGGTGCAAATTTTTTAGAACTGCGAATTGCACCCTGGAGAGTCTTACAGTGAGTGGTACACTGTCCACCCACACTATTGCCCACAACAGTGAAGGGACGAGGAGAAGTGTTGGTCATCGGTTCGGTGTCGGTTGGTGACTTTGTTATTCTACAGGATCAGAAAGGGTAACCGTGGAAGATCACCCGATCTGTTACACTTTGAAATAATGTTACATAAGGGGAGGATTAGTCCCCCTTAAGTGTTAATGAATCAATTCTGATAAGTGTTCATAACCCTTAATTTTGTGAGCATAATCGGGCGATGGATAATCACGAAGCAGTTTTTTATACTTCCTAACTGAAATATCTTTCTTAATTGAATCATAGGCAGCATCCCTGAATATACCTGGAACCGCATTGTGTCCTAGATAACCCTCATCCCACACTGCTAAAATATATTCATTGTCATCAATTAAAGCATACAATCGTTGAGGGTTGCCATTAACATCGTTGTTTGCAGAATAGTGAAAGATAGATGCCATGATAAGTAAGAAAGGTATAAAGAATAGGAGGGGGATTACTCCCCCTAAGCGTTAATTAAACTCCTAATTCTCCTAATCTAAGTGTTATCTTATGACAGGCAATTCTCTTGCCATTAAGTGTAAAAGTATGTCTACGATTGCCTGATTTTGTAACTTTAACTCTACAACCTAAAATAACATCGTGCGGAGAATTGCCTTCCCCAGCATAACCCTGGCAATGGTATTCTGCCTCTCCGATCATACCGTCGCCATGCAATCCTCCCCGATTAAGTGAATCTATGGCAAATTGTTCAACGTCGCGAATACGTTGAAAATTTTCGTTGAATGTAGAGATCATGAGTAAAAAAGGTATAAAGAATAGGAGGGGGATTACTCCCCCTTAAGTGTTATTGTCAGATGGATCTGATAACACTAAAGTCTTCCGGATGGAAGATAACCCCTTGATCCAAGTCATGGATTAAAGAATGCCCGAACTCCTTTCGAAAGGAGTTCGGGGAAGAAAAGACCTGCACGGGAATCCATCCGTATTCTTCTACATCAAAGCGTGCACGCTTTGATATTTTTTTCACTCTCTTCTTATCCTTAGAAATAAAAACATCCAAATTGCAGATAGCGTAGTACATGGGTTTCTCCCGTGTGGTTCTCCCATATTCTACAGGATCAGAAAGGGTAACCGTGGCAGAATGTCCGATCTTTAACATTGCTTAATAATGTAACTTAAGGGTTCTAATCCTTTCTTTAAGTTACATTTAAGGTTATGGCATGGGAGAGACTGTGCCAGTCGGCAAACTGGTTTTTTTGACCCCATAGGTGCTTAAGATCGATTAGAATTTAGGAAATCAAACGAGGCGGGAGGTACTGCTGTTGACGAACCTACATCGACACTCACCCTGCCATGAAATAATGTTAAATTTTATTTCAATTTTAGGAGTGGACAGTTTGTAAAGTGTCCACTCAACTGGCACAGGTCTTAAAATGTGATACAATAAAAAAGACCTGGGCACCACCCCAAGTCTCAGAGAACCAACACACTAAACCCTAAAATTATAAGTTACAGTGCTCGCAGAGTGACTTTACTTATAGATGGGGCAAACTCTTTCCCCGTATGTGATTATTGTATCATCCAGTGGGGGTCGTTGTCAAGCATGACCCAGAAGTGATTCCTCTTGTTTTGTGATGTGAGGAACATCATACCATCACGCACTTGCTCTATTATGCATGTCTCGTTCTCGTCCATTAGGTTAGAGAATCTGTTCTTTGCCTTTCTCGTGATGGGTTTGACTGTAATTGTGTTCATGGGTCTCGTCGAGATCTGATGTGTTTATTGTACTGTGTATCATTCATCTCGACGAGATCTGAGTGCCAGTGTGAGGACTGGCACATCTCGACGAGATCAGGCAGTGATCTCGACAAGAGATTGATTCTTGCGACACTGAGAAACAAAGTTACCAATGCTGCCACCTTCGTCTTCCACCTGATTAAAATCAGAAACGGTTGCCTCTACATTGGGCACGTTATAGGTGTAAGTCTTACCTTCACTAGTGTAACGAATTGAAGCAGTGGACTGAGTTGTATCGAAAGAAACCAAACCGTTGCCTTCAAATGCTGTGAACTGAGTTTTCATGATCAAAAAAAGTAAGTTGAATGTTGATGTTGTTTTGAGCGGGATGCATCACCCCCGCTTAGTCTATCAGTCTTGAAACAGACTGGAGATTTTTGACTGAACTGAATGTGCCAAGTCAGTCTCCTCCTCACCGTGATCCTGATAGTCTGCCATTGCTTCATAGATGGCGTCCCATTCTGCCTCGGTGAAAAATTCTTTGATGCTGGCGGTCATTGTGGTGGTCATTGGTTGGTGTCCTTTGGTTGATGTGTTTAGTATAGGATGGGGTTGATGCTGTGTCAACCCCGTTGTGCCAGTTCTCAGAATGCCACAAGTTGGTCAATGTCCCACTGATC
>Ga0208917_1000067_pt1 | contig 46070 bp, 48 predicted proteins | sample DEB08_DNA_10_FD_185500 | JGI IMG/M metagenome (GOLD analysis project Ga0208917, IMG submission 185500) | Aqueous microbial communities from the Delaware River and Bay under freshwater to marine salinity gradient to study organic matter... | ecosystem: Environmental > Aquatic > Marine > Coastal ...
AAATTAATGAAGATGGGTATGAAGAAGAAAATTATACAAGAAAAATAGAGGCACCAATTTATGAACCTACTGGAGAAAAACCAAAAACTAAAGAACTTGTTCAAATAGATAAAGTAAAAGAATTAATAGAAAAAATTGAAAATTCTAAAATAAAAAAACAAGATAAAGAATTTTTAAAATTAGCAGCATATAGGCATTATATTTTCGATTATAGTAAAATTGCTAATTACTATGCACATTCAGATAAAGATGTACAAGAATTAATGGAAGATTCTGCATTAATAATTATAGACTTTAATAAGGCGATTGAAAGTGGATTTATTGAATTAACAGAAGATATAAAAACAAATTTTATAGATGAATAATTTCGCAGTATTTATTTTAACTCACGGAAGGCCAGATAATGTTGTAACCCTAAAAACTTTAAAAAAATGTAATTATACTGGTAAATATTATATTATAATTGATAATGAGGATAAAACAAAAGATGATTATATAAATAAATTTGGCGATAAAGTAATTATTTTTAATAAAATAGAGATTTCACAAAAATTTGATGAAGCAGATAATTTTAATGACCGAAGGTCAATAGTTTATGCAAGAAATGCTTCTTTTGAAATTGCTGAAAAATTAAATATTAAATATTTTATGCAATTAGATGATGATTATACAGAGTTTTGTTTTCGATTTGATGATAATTTTAATTATAAATATAAAACAATAAAAAAATTAGATAATATTTTAATTTCAATTTTAAAGTTTTATAAAAAAACAAATATATTAAGCATTGCACTATCACAAGGTGGAGATTTTATTGGTGGAAGTAATTCTGGATTTGCAAAAAAAATTCAATTTAAAAGAAAATGTATGAATACGTTTATATGTTCTACTGATAGAAAATTTAACTTTGTAGGGAGAATTAATGAAGATGTAAATACATATACAAGTTTAGCGTCAAGAGGGGGGGTATTTTTTACAACAAATTTAGTTTCAATTAATCAGCTACAAACACAAAGTAATAATGGTGGAATGACTGACATTTATTTAGATAATGGTACTTATATAAAATCATTTTATACAATTATTTTTTCTCCATCATCAGTTAAAATAAACTTAATGGGTAATAAACATAAAAGATTACACCATAAAGTTAAATGGAATAATACTGTACCAAAAATATTAAGTGAAATACATAAAAAATAATTAAAATATTTTTTTATTGTTAAAATAAATTTTATATTAGCACTATAATTAAAACAAAACAAATGCAAACACAGTTTAAAAATATAGGTTATTTTATAGAGTATATAGTTGATACTAAATTAATAGGCACTAAACTTATTGATAAACCAGATAGAACAGAAATAGGTTATTACTCAACACAAAAACATACTGCTGATTCAGATATAATATTTAATAATAAAAAGAAAATTAAAAAAGGTCAAGACTATTATACAAGATTATATCCATTATGTGGTAGAAAAAAATAATAACAATTAAAAACTAAAACAATGATAATTACACAAAACACAAGTTTAGCTTACAAGGAAGCAAAGGGATTAGCAAAATGTTTAGAAGCCTACGCGCAAGATTTTGCGTCAGAAGATATTATGGAAATAGGTTTTAACGAACAAACAGGTTATGTTTATATAGCTTTAGAATTTGATGCAATACAAATAGCGTCAGCTTTTGGTCAAGAGGTAGAATACATTTATACTGATTTTGAAACAGGCGAGGAATTTTTTTATGACTGTTTAGAAGATTTAGAAAGCGAACATAATTGTACTTTAGATGTTTAAAATAAATGGTAAATAAATAGGGGGGGTATTACTCCCCTTTTTTTATGTAATTTTGTAAAATGAGTCAACAAAAATCAACAGCTATAAAAAAGAAGGCAATGCTTGAGGCGTTAGAAAAAACTTTGGGAGTTGTAACTACTGCTGCCAAAATGGTTGGTATTGAAAGAACAACTCATTATCTTTGGTTAAAAGAAGATAAAGAATATAAAGACGCAGTAGAAGATGTCCAAAACGTGGTTTTAGATTTTGCTGAATCGGCTTTACATAAAATGGTAGAAAACCATCAACCAGCAGCGACTTTATTTTTATTAAAGACAAAAGGGAAAAACAGAGGTTATGTAGAACGCCAAGAAATATTTCACGATGGCAAACTTGAAACCGAAGTGGTTCAGTATAGGGTAAACAAAAAAGATGATAATTGACTGTAACGTACAGTTTGAGCAGTTACTAAATTCCAACAAGCGTTTCAGGGTTCACCAGGGTGGGACAAGAAGTGGGAAAACCTACGCCATTTGTCAGTACATAACCTATCTATTGCGAACCTCAACCGAGCCGCTTACAATATCGGTAATTCGTAAAACCTTGCCAGCTTTAAAAGGTTCTGTTATGCGCGATTTAATTCAGATAATGGAAAAGATAGGAATGTATTACGTTGGCAATCATAACAAGGCGGAAAATACTTTTTATTACAAAAACCATTTGGTTGAGTTTTTAAGCGTTGACGAACCCCAGAAAATACGTGGTAGAAAGCGCAACATTGCCTTTTTAAATGAAGCGAATGAATTAACCCTTGAGGATTTTCGCCAAATAAATATGCGTTGTACTGATTTTCTGATATTAGACTTCAACCCATCAGACCCTGTACATTGGATTTATAATGAAATTGTACCGCGCGAAGATTGCGACACTTGGATAACAACCTACAAGGATAATATTTTTTTGTCTGACGAACTTGTATTTGAAATTGAAAGAATGCGAGAACGCGACCCAGATTATTGGCGCGTTTATGGAGAAGGGCAAAGAGCGGTATTTTCAGCAAGGCAAATATTTAATAATTGGACTTTTATACCATACGCGGAATTTCCAGAATTTGATGACCCTGTAATTGGGCTTGACTTTGGTTTTTCTAATGACCCAACGGCTATTGTTTTAATGCAAAAAATAAATGATAAAATATATATTCACGAACTGCTTTACAAAACAGGAATGACAAACGGTGATATTGCCGAATTTTTAAAGGCAGGGGGGTATGATAAATTCCTATTGTTCTATGATTCAGCAGAACCTAAATCTGGCGAAGAATTAAAACGACTTGGTTTATGGGTTAAAGGCGCAACAAAAGGACAGGGTTCTGTTACGGCTGGTATTTCACTTTTAAAGGAATTTGATATTATCGTAAGCCAAGAATCTAAAAACCTACAAAAAGAATACAACTCATATTATTGGACTGAATTAAAAGATGGAACGATTATAAATAAGCCCGTTGATAGATTTAATCACCTTATGGATGCTATTCGTTACGGTGTATATTCGCAGTATGGAAAGCGCACGGAATTCTTTGTAATTTAATTCTTACTTTTGTATAATAAAATTTTATTAGATTAGATGGCTTCTATACTCGACAGATTCAAAAATTTTGTTTCCAAAAACGCACAAAAAACGCATATAGATTTTAACCGAGCAATTTATAACTACCTTGGCGAAACTATTGTTTGGAATCCAGAAAACGATGATACCTATATCAACAAAGGTTACAGATATAACTCAACGATTTACTCAATAATAAATCTAATAACAAAAGCTGCGACAACCGTACCGTTTCAAGTTTACGAAATACAAAACGAAAACGATTTAAAACGTTACAAAGCATTAACCTCTGGCGACTTTAATTCAACCGCTTTACATAACGCTAAAGTCCTTCAAAAAAAGGCAATGGTTGAGTTATCCGATACTGAACTGCACGAGATTTTAGACCGCCCAAACCCAGCACAATCTTATAACGCTTGGATTCAAGAAATTATTGCTTTTGGTAAACTAACAGGAAACAGATATATATACGGTATAACGCCCGATACAGGCGCAAACGCTAATAAGTTTGTCGAGATGTATGTTTTGCCATCACAAGTTACCGAAATCGTGTCTGGTGGTTTATTTGAGCCTGTTAAAGAATATACTTTGCAATACAACGGAACGTATCGCATACCAGCTGATGCCGTTTGTCATATAAAAGATTTTAACCCTTATTATGATGGAACGGGTTCACACCTTTACGGGATGTCGCCACTAAAGGCTGGACTTCGGTCAATGACTACAAATAACGAAGCCATAACAACAGGCGTTAAGTATTTACAAAATCAAACAGCCAGGGGGGTACTAATGTCTGATGAAGGCGATTTAACAGAAGTACAAGCCCAACAGCTAAAACAAAAATTCAAGCAAACCTATCAAGGTTCAGATAATGCTGGCGATGTAATTATAACGCCCAAAAAATTATCTTGGGTTAATTTTGGTTTAAACGCTTCTGACTTATCGCTGATTGAACAATACAATGCTTCGATTAAAGACCTTTGTAATATTTACAACGTTCCCGTTCAACTGCTAAACAATACAGATGCCTCTACTTATAACAATATGAAAGAGGCAAAGAAAGCGTTATACCAAAACGCTGTAATGCCCGAACTAATTAAAATCCGCGAAGAACTTAACCGTTGGCTTACTCCTAAATACGGCGAAAAACTTTACATTGATTTTGATTTTACCGTTATCCCAGAACTCCAAGAGGAGATGGATAAGGTCGTTGACCAAATGGGCAAGGCTTGGTGGATTACCCCCAACGAAAAACGCGCTGCGATGTCTTACGGTATTGACGAAGATAACGCCAAGTTAGATGATTATTACGTACCAGCTAACCTAATGCCAATAAGCGGAGAAGGTATTGAAATTCCAGAGCCAAAAGGTCAGGCGATAGATTACAATGAACTTTTAAAGGCGCAAGTACCTGGATTGCCTAACGTTTATACAACTATTTCAGAAGCCGTAGCAAGAGCGAGAGAACTTGGCGGTGAGGGTTATCATTCTCACCTAATAAATGGTTCAACAGTTTTTATGCCTTTTGAAACGCACGAAGAATTTGAGGCGATTATGCGAGGCGAATATAATGCACCGCAACCCGTTAGCGATGACGAAAAACAAGTGCTTGTAAAAGCGTCTTTTGACGACTACCCACAAGCTGCGACCAACAACGCCCGTAGAATGTTAGAATGGCGCGAAAAATATGGTCGTGATGAAGTTAAGGGGGGGACTGCCGTAGGGTGGCAAAGAGCCAACCAGCTTGCAAACCGCGAAAAACTATCAGAAGATGTAATTTCAAGAATGGCGCAATTCAACCGCCATAGACAAAATGCTGAAATTGACCCTAAATATAAAGACGAACCGTGGAAAGATAACGGTTATGTAGCTTGGAATTTATGGGGTGGAACTGCTGGCGTTGATTGGGCAATTAAAAAAATAAAACAAATACGAGGCGAATAATGCCATTACCAAAACCCAGAACAAACGAAAGTAGAACTGATTTTGTACAACGCTGCATTATCAACCCAGAGGTTGTTGCTGAATTTGGAACACAAGCGCAGCGAGTAGCCGTTTGTTATGACCTTTACACAAATAAAGCCACAACAAAAGCAACGGACAAAGAAGCCAAAGAATGGCAAGCGGATTTTGAATCGGAATTAGACAAAGCCGAAGAAAAAGAAATCGTACCAATTCGACGTTATTACCAACGTGAATTTTATAAAAGCGTTGACGAATATATAGCAACAGGAAAAACAAACTATTGGAACGGCTATTTTAAAGAAGTAGAATTAGCTGCTTTGTATTCTGTTTTGTATCGTAACGTTGGCGATAAGTTTTCAAAGTTTTATTATAATCGTTTTACAGGCAAATATCCAAACGAGTTTAATGTAAGTGGCTACAATTCTATTTGGCGTCAAAAGTTTTCAGAAGCTGGTTTAAAAATCGCACAATACAAAGGTCAAGGTGTTTCTTTATCTTCACAACAAGAGATTGTACGGGTTTTAAATAAATTTCATAAAGTACCAGAGTTTCAAGCCTTAAACGAACGCGAGGCGAGTAGAATATTAAGAAACCAATTTAAAAACATAGCCGATTGGAAAGCAAGAAGGATTGTAAGAACGGAAGCCACAAATGCAGCAAACTTTGCAACGCTACAAACTGCGACCGATATGTACGGAAGCGACAACATAGTCAAACAATGGATTGCTGCGCTCGACACAAGAACAAGAGATGCACACGCAGCTGCAAACGGTCAGATTGCAATCGGAAATGAAAAATTTAAAGTAGGGGGGGAGGAACTTTCACACCCTGGTTCTGGTTCTATTGCCGCTAATAACGTAAACTGTCGCTGCTCAATAATTACAACCCCAAGACAAGTTTCTATAATTTAATATCTTTGCATTATGAATACAATGTTATATAAATCAACTCATTTAGGCGAAGTAATTGATGCCGATGAAAAAATGGGAATCGTAAAAGGTTACGGTTCTGTTTTTGGGAATGTAGATTCCGATGGCGATATTATTACCAAAGGCGCATATACTAAAACAATAAGCGAAAACGGAAATCGAGTAAAGTATCTTTACCAGCACGATATGGATAAACCTATCGGTAAAATGATACACCTTGAGGAGGACGCCAAAGGTTTGGTATTTGAGGCGCAAGTACCTAAAACGCAACTTGGAAAAGATGTAATCGAGTTAATGAAAGCTGGAGTAATTTCTGAAAACTCCGTAGGTATTTTACCACTACAAAAAAGAATGAATGGCGAATATCGTGAACTTACCGAAGTTAAATTGTTTGAAATCTCTGCGGTTACTTTGGCTGCTAATGACCAAGCAATGATTTTGGATGTAAAAGGAAACGTGGATTTAGAAAAGGTAACAAAGCGTTATGACAAAATCGCCAAATTAATTCGTAAAGGCGAAATTTCAGACGAACTTGGATTCGCCCTTGAAGCTGAAATCTTAAAACTCAAATCAATATACGTAAACGCTACTCTGCCGACTGTTGAAGTCACAGAGCCAGAAATCGTAAAAACTGACACGAGTGAGATTGTTAAATATTTGTATAATCGTTTAAATAAATAATAATGAACGAAGAACTAAAAAACCAACTTGACCAAATCGGTAACTTGGTTGATTCAAAAATCGAAAAAGCGTTCAATTCTGCAAAGGATAACGCAAGAGGCGAGGTTGAAGAATCACTAAAAAGTGAAATTTCTAACCTTTCTAATGAGTATTTGGCAAAGCACGAAGCTATTGCTAAAAGAATGGATGAAATGGAAGTAAACGCCAAGAAAACTTTGGCGGGGGCTACTCCTAAATCATTTAAAGGTGCTTTGGATGCAGCTATCAAAGAAGGTGCAATCGAAGCTATGCTAAAAGGAAACAGCAACGCTGCTTCTTTCGAGGTTAAAGCTGATATGACAATGGCGGCTGATTTTACAGGTGTTGTTGCTGGCGAAACTATCGTACCACAATTCAAGTATGACCCATCAAGAAGCATCCACATCCGTAGCTTGATTCCTAACGGTTCAACTGACGCGCAAACTATTCGTTTCCCTAAAGAAAGCGGATATGCTGACAACGCGGCTGCAACTGCTCAAGGTTCTACTCTTGGTCAATCAGATTTCGATATTACAGCGACTTCTGTAAACTTGGAGAAAATCGGTACTTATATGAGAATCACCGAAGAAATGTTAAATGATACTCCACAGCTATCATCTTACCTTTCTGCACGTGTTCCTGGTAAAGTACTTTCTGTTGAAGATACTGAAATCCTTAACGGTGATGGTTCATCTCCAAACCTTGATGGTTTGTTTACTGATGGTGCTGCGTTTGTTACTGGTTCTGGTGGTGCTTTCTATCAATCAGTAGAATCAGCTAATGAGTATGATGTACTTGTTGCAGCTTTAAACCAGTTAGCACTTTCTAACTACCAAGCTGATAGTATTCTTTTGAACCCAACTGATTTGCATAAAATCGTATTGCTAAAATCAACTGCAAACGAATATTTACGTCAGCAAATCTACACAGGCGTTCAACCTACAATTATGGGTATTCCTGTAACTGTAAACACAGCCGTAACAGCTGGTAAATTCTTGGTTGGTAACTTGGCACAAGCTACTCAACTTTGGATTCGTGAAAACCTTGCAGTTAGCTTTAGCCGTGAAGATTCTACAAACTTCCGTGATGGCTTTATTACTGTTAAGGCTCAAGAGCGAGTGGCACTTACTAACTATCAGCCAAACGCGATTGTTCAAGGTACATTTAGCACCGCTAAAACTGCACTTGAAACTCCTTAATCATATATTGATTTTGATAATTAAAAGGGTAGCTAATGGTTACCCTTTTTTTATACCCAAATAAAAAAACTTAAAAAAAATTTTGGTAATTAAAATAAACTTTATATATTTGGATATAATTAAAAACAAACATTATGAAAAACACTTACACCTTCAAAGGAAACGACTACACGATTTTAGTAAGCTACGAGGTATATTATGATAGTGGCGACTACAATACGCCTTCTTATTTAGAAATTGAGCCGTACTATGTAGAGGTAAACGGTCAAGAAGTTTCAATGGAATTTTACAACGATTGGCTTCACGAAAAAATCGAAGATTATTTATACGAAAACGAATTAGCATTTTAAAACAAACATTATGAAAAACGACAATAATTTTACTTACGAAATAGTACAACATATAACCGCCAAAGAAAATAGGGGGGCTGTTAAAAGAATGATTTTATTAGGCGCAGTATGGACAATACTTGGTTATGCGTCTATGTATGGTTTCTTATATTTGTTCCTATGGGTAATGAAATATTAAAAAAACGGGTCAAGGTTTTCCTTATAATTTTATTCGCCTTTTGGGGTTTAAGAATGGCGCATAATTTCAAGGCTTACATTGATGCGATTTTAATGTTATTAATTTCATTATCTTTATACAGAGAAAAATAGGTTTTCTTTCATTTGATAATTGATTGTTTATGTTTGAAAAAACGCTGGGTTTAATTACTTGGCGTTTTTTTTATAACTTTACATAAACCAATTGAACCTATTTTGGATAATAACCAAAGAGGATGCTTGGGCGAGTATTTATTCGCGACTGAATGTATTAAACGCAACTATCAAGTGTCCTTTCCTTTATTGGATTCATCTGTTTACGATTGTATCGTTGATATTGGCGACCAATTAATTAAGGTTCAAGTAAAGTCCACCAACAAAACCCCAATGCCGAAACGAAATAGTGTTCATTGCGTTTTACATAATTCAAAAAGCAACTATACAATAGACAGGATTGATTATTTCGCTGTTTGGGTTGAGTATTTTAACGGCTTCTTTATTTTTAAAAACGAGGGTGAAATGCAATCAATTAGGTTGTCATTAACAGGCAAAAATTCAAAGTTTTTTAATAACTTTGCTTTCGATTAGTTTTTATCATAATAAAATTAGTTTTGTTTTTAATTCTGTAAAAGTGCGCTGCAAATCGTTGTGGCGCATTTTTTTTATCTTTGTTACAAATATATCACGTATGAAAATCAAAATGCTTAAAGATGTTTATTCAGTCGATGGATGGCGAAAAGAGGGCGATATTTTAGATGTTGATTCTAAAGTAGCACGCCATTATATCGCTAAAGGCATAGGCGTTGAATACAAAGAAGTTAAAGCACCGAAAGAAACAAAAGAGAATAAAGCGGTAAAAAAAAGAACCACTAAAAAAGCGAAATAATGCCAGAAATAAAAATAACCGCCACAACAGGCTCTGAAATTGTAACTGTTTCGGCTGCAAAGGACTTTATTAGAATTGACACCAGCGATGACGATACGCTAATTGGAACGATGATAGAACAGGCGCGTTTATGGTGTGAGAATTATATTTCCAGAGATATTGTAGCAAAGACCAGAGTTTACTATTTAGAAGAAGCTACAAAGCGTTTTGAAGTGCCGTATGCGCCACTTGCAAGTATTTCAAGTATTACCGCAGAAGGTGTAGCCGCTACTTACGATACTTTTGGGGTTTACGATGAGGTAATTTTACTTGATTCACTACCAGCCAAAGATATTAAGGTTACTTATACAACTGCTGGAATGGATGACGGTTTATTACAACAAGCTATATTACAGCTGGTTTCAACTTATTACGACAACCGCGCTGATTTTATTGTAATGCAGGGGGTGTCATTTGTTGAAGTGCCAACTAAAGTAACCCAGATATTAAACAGCTATAAATTGATGTTTATTTAATGGACGCAGGGAAACTAAATAAAAGGGTTTTAATAAAACGCCAAACAAAAACCTCTGATGGTTATGGCGGTACAACTTCTACGCTTTCAACCACAGCAACCGTCTGGGCAAAGATTAATGAAAAACAAGGAAAAATAGAAGAAAAAAATTTCAAACGTGGGCGTTATTTAGAGGCTGATTTTATAATGCGAAGTAAAACGGTAACTGAAAATATTACAGACGATGACCTCTTGCAGATTCAAGGCGAATCTAATTACTATCGTATTACCGAAATCTTTGAGCATCGTGATAAATATTATACAACCATTACAGGCGTTTTAATCGACTAAAAAAATGAAAGAGGGTATTTACATAGATAAAAAAAGTAAAGCCGATTTAGAGCGTAAATTGCGGCTTATTTCAAGCATTGAGAATGATTTAGCACCGCAACAATTAGAAGCGTTTGTAAATAATTCGGAAAATGATATAATAAAAGAAGCGCCAGTAGATACAGGTAAGCTTAAACAACAAGTCGAGGGAGAAATGACTGGGAAATTAAAAGGGTTTGTTTCGTCTATTGCATTGGCAAAGGATAATTTTGATTATGCTATGGTGCAAGAGTTTGGCTCAATTCATCGAAAACCGAAACCTTATTTTTACCCAAATATTAGAAAAAACCAAAAGGCGTTAATCAGCGGATTAAAAGCTGGAATTAAAAGAATATTAAATAAATGAGAGAAGCATTTCACCATATACGCAAGGCATATTTAGACCGCCTAACGAATGCAATTAGCATAGGGGGGTCTTATGTTCCTGTTTTTAACCGAGTGCCTACAAATACGAATACGCCTTTTATTAGAATATATAGTTATTTAGAAGATGAAATCGACCAAAACCAAAGTAGCTTTATAACCGAATGTATTACGAGGATTGAATGTATTACTTCTTTTTTGGGCGATGACGGGGGGGAGTATCAACTCAATCAAATCGTGGATGGCGTTTTAAATTTAATCAGAACCCGTTCAGGTGGTTATATAGATTTATCTTCTGACAACTTTAACGTTTATACAACAACGATAGATAGAATACGATACTTTGAAGATTATGAGCAAAACGAAACGTTTTTTAGAGCCGTAATCGAAGTATCTAACCGAGTAGAAAAAATATAAAAATGGATGATTTTAAAACTTACGGATTGGCAATTTTCACCTTATTTTTTAGCAGCATTGAGGCAATCAACCCCGAATTAAAAACTGTTGTCTTGCTGCTTACTATTATTTCACTTGGAGTGAAGATTTATAAAGATTTAAAAAGCATAAAAAAATAACCTACATTGATGAGTAAAATTGATATTAATGGCGACGGCAAAGCTGACTTTTCAATCAGCATTACCCAGATTATTACCATAGCGGCGATGTTTGCCTCTATTATTGGTTCGTATTACACCTTGAGCGCAAGAATTCAAGCGGTAGAAAAAGAAGCCGCCAAACTAAAAGCGAATACCGAAACTTATACTTGGCCAGCGCAGCGTAAACTTGAGGCAGATTTTCAAGAAATAAAACTTGAAATGCGCGATTTTATGAAAGACCTCGAATGGATTCAAAAAGAAAATAACGATAAAAAAAGAAGATGAAATATTTAAACATTGTAAAAAATTGGGCAGTAAAAAAATGGAACGGTAACCCGTTTGACAAATTTGTTTTGTTGGCGGTTATTTTAATTGTATTTACTGGCTTAATAATTATATTTAATTAGTATGTCATATATAAGCAAACATATAAGCTGGGCGGAAGCAACGCATTCTAAAACAGCCGAAAAAAAGGAAATCGCCAATGAACCTGGACAACAAGAAATTGTTGCGATGAAAAAATTGGCAAAAGAAATATTTGAACCCTTACGCGAATGGGCAGGCGAACCGATTCGGGTCAATAGTTTTTACCGCAGCGCAGAACTTTGTGAAGCCATAGGGTCAAAACCAACAAGCCAACATACAAAAGGTCAAGCCATTGATATTGACGCCTTGGGTGAAAAAACCAACGCGGATTTATTCAACTACATAAAAGACAATCTAAATTTTGACCAACTAATTTGGGAATTTGGCGATGACGAAAACCCCGATTGGATTCACGTTTCTTATGTTAGTCCAAACGGCAACCGTAACCGCATTTTAAAGGCTTTTAAGAAAGGAAAAAAAATAAATTACGAATTATATGCTTAAATTGTTGCTGGGGCTTTTAGGGGGCGGTAAAAAGGATAAATCGCCAATTGGTGGACTTGCTTTAGAAATCCGCGAGGCAATAAAGGGCAAAGAACTTGACCCTAACGAACTATTGAGCATACAAACAAGAATAAATGAAATTGAAGCGCAGCACCGCACGGTCTTTGTAGCTGGTTGGCGACCTTTTATTGGTTGGGTTTGTGGGTTTGCTTTAGCTTATAATTTTGTTATAAGAGATTTATTTATTTGGGCGTTACAACCCGAAAGCGTTCCACCAGCCTTGCAAATGGAACATCTAATGACTGTTTTATTAGGGATGCTTGGGCTTGGCGGTTTAAGAACTTACGAAAAGGTAAAAGATAAATCAAAGTAAATTAAACGATGGCAAAAGCACCAACGTTTCGGCACATAAAAAAGAAAAGAAAAAAGCGACCCAGCGTTCATTCAAAAAACGCATCAAAGGGTCAAACGGGGTACAAAAAAAAATATAAAGGACAAGGTAAATAGATATGGCAACAAGGGATTTATATTCGGCAAACAAGTTTTATCGTCTAACTTTTGGCGACTACGGCTTTAGGTATTTAGATTCAGGTGGTACAAATACATCGCCAGAAGGTGAAATTTATGGGCTTATTGAATCACTTGGTAACACTACAATAAGTTTCACTAATTTAACCGAAGGCGGTGACACTACGGTAACTGACTTAACTTTAAAAGACTTTCATTCGATACGCGGTAATATCACAAACATAACGGTTACGGCTGGACAATGCGTTGCGTACCTACGAAAATGATTAAATTTGTAAAAAATAAATAAATGGGGACTTCATTAACGGGAAAACAGATAAAAAACACCTACAAATCGCTAATTAAAACAAGCGATTCAACCGAAGCAAGTGCAACCGCCAAACTTCTATCGGATGGTAACGGCAATGACTTTGGCGTTTATATAGACACGGACGGGGTTTTTGGTATTGGAAGCGCACCAAGTTATTCTTTGGATGTTTCAAGTCGCACCGACGGTGTTGCCCTACCCGTTGGAACTACGGCAAACCGCCCGACCCCAACAAACGGTTTATTGCGTTATAATTCGACTATTGGGAAAATTGAATTTTATGACGGTGGTTGGAAAACGGTATTTACAACAAGTGGGGGGACTATTGACGGAAGTTTAATTGTTACGGGTGATTTAACTATACAAGGTACAACGGTAACGCTAAACACCGAAACGGTACAGTTTGAAGATAACATTTTATTGTTGAACCGAGCAAGTGCAGACACCCAATATGACGCCACAAACGCAGGGATTGAAATTGAAAAAACGAGTGCAACAAACCCAAGTTTTTTATATACTTATTCGACAAGCACTTGGGGTCTTACCGACAATTTAACAGTAGAAGGCGACCTTACAGTAGACACAAACACTTTATACGTTGATAGTGCTGACAATCGAGTGGGAATAGGGACTGCGAGTCCTAATGCTGAATTAGAAATTCACGGCAACCTAAATATTGGCGATGGAACTTCCGTAACTTCTATTGGTTTGCAAAGAAATAGTGCAAACTATATAACCGCAACAGATGCAGCGGGGTATCTTGTTTTTAGAACAGGTGGTGCAAACGAACGAATGCGCATCCATAGCGGTGGTGATATATCCTTTAGAGATACTTCTAACAACGAGGCGTTTTATTGGGATGCGAGTGCTGCAAGGTTGGGTATTGGAGCGGGTACAAGTCCGAGTGCTGCTCTTGATGTAGAAGGGTCTGCACATATTGGCCCATCTGGTTATCAAAGTTATTTTACAAATAGCGTTGGCAATAATTCTGCAATCATTACTTCCTCTACTGGCAATATGGAATTGCGTGGTACAAGTACCGATTATTACCATTTGTTCTTAAAACAAGGAGGCAACGTAGGAATAGGTACAAATCCTTCTGCTAAATTAGACATATCATTTACAGGAGGTGGTGATTCTATTAAATCTGCCTCTACGTCCTCAACAAGTTATAATTCATCTAAATTTTACAATGATAATTCTAAAGGATGGCACAATTTAGTTTATGGTTCTGCTTATTCAGGCGGTAGTTTATTGAATGTTGGTGCTGACGGTGCTATTATTTACGGAAACACAACTTCAGGGATTACGACACTTGGTGCTTTTAATTTGCTTTTTGGTACTAACAACACCCCCCGAATGACGATAGATTCGAGTGGGAATGTAGGAATAGGAGTTACGCCTTCATCTTGGAGAGCAACAGAAACTGTAATACAACTTCCCGATGCTGCTTTTTATTCAGGTAATAATTATGTTGCTATTGGGCAAAATTATTATATCCCAACAACTGGAGGTTCTGTCTATGAGGAATCAAATTATGCTTCAGATTATTATCAGTCAGGAGGAACCCACGTTTGGAGAACTGCTGCAAGTGGAACGGCAGGCAACGCTATAACGTGGAATGAAAGTATGCGCATAGACTCGAGTGGTAGAGTGGGGATAGGATTAACACCATATACTACAAGCAGTTTATTAAATCTAAAAGGCAATGGTCTTGCCATAAAAAATGATTTAAACGGTGGAAGCAATAACTGGAGTTTAATTCAAAATCTTGCATCAACTACCGAATCTTCAATAGATTTTACATCGGGTCAAGGTCTTGCTATGACTATTGCACACAACAAAAACGTAGGAATAGGTACTGATAATCCGAGCGCGGGGATTCACGTTAAACACGGTAGTATAACTACTTCTTCTGACTATTCAAGTTTTTTATCAAACGCAACTGCTAAAATAGTTTCAAATCATTCAAGTGAATATGGTATTTCGATTGGTTATGCTAATGCTTCAACTGACGCTATTGGAATACAGTCTGGTAGTACAGGAGCATCAAGACCTTTAAGTTTACAGCCTTTTGGTGGCAATGTAGGAATAGGTACTGATAATCCAGCAAGAACGCTTGAAGTAAATAGCGGAACTGCTTCTGATATCGTAAGTTTTGGAAATGATAGTGGCTCAATGACATTTGGGCAAACTACAAGTTTAACAAGTTTAGATTTAGCTACATCAAACGCTTACAGAATAAGACAAGGTGCATCTACTCCTTTTTATATAAATACGGTTGGTGATGTAGGTATAGGTACTACGAGTCCTGATGAAACTTTGCATTTACATAAAGCAGGAACAAATTATTTAAAAATAACAAATAATACGACAGGACAAGGTTCAGCAGATGGACTTATAATAGGCAATCTTGATTCAGACGGAACAGCTTTAATTTGGAATTATGAAAATGCTCCAGTTATGTTTGGTACTAACAACACCGAACGCCTGCGCATAACGAGTGATGGGAATGTATTGATAGGGCCAACCACAAATACACCGCAAAAATTGGAAGTATTTGGTATAGATTCAACTGCTTATAGTTCTACTGATGATAATGCACAAAAAGCATATGGCGCATCTATTTGTGTATCAAATAATGATGGTACAACAAATTCATTCGCGCAAATAGTTTTTGATACAGCAGGTACAAATCAATCTATTGCCCGTATTGTTGCTATTCGTACAGGAACTTCTTCTAATGATATGGCTTTTGTTGTTGAAGGTGGGAATACCAAGCGTGAAGCAATGCGCATCTTATCGAGCGGAGGTATAACATTCAACGGAGATACTGCTGCTGCTAATGCTTTAGATGATTACGAAGAAGGGACTTTTGCTGCGACTTTTAATGGAAGCACAAACACCGCAACAGGATATTATACTAAAATTGGAAATATGGTTCATTTTCAAGTGTATTCAGGAGATATAAATGTAGCATCGCCTTCAGTAGCTGCTATTGTTGGTGGTCTTCCGTTTACCGCAAAAACAAACGCATATTCTGCTATATCTGTAACTCACAATACATATACGGCAGGAACGGCTGAAAATGGATATGTTATACAAAACGGAACGACTATTTCTCTAATGGTTCCCAATTCGGTATCGGGAAGAAGTACTTCCGTTGGTTACCCAAAATACATAATGCTTGCAGGAACTTACCAAACATCATAATAAATATAATAATGGCACTAACAAAAGAAAAAATTCAAGACAAAGTAGAAATTGTATCAAAATACAAACATCTACAAATTCGCTACTCTAATCAGATATTAGAAGATGGCGTAAAGATTTCAGAATCATTTGAGCGTACAGTAGTATCTTGCGGTGATTACGATGGAGCAGATGCTAACGGAGTAAGAGCGATTGCTGATGCGGTATGGACTGCGGACTTAATTAGCGAGTACGAAGCGAGTATTAATCAACCCGAAATAGTAGAATAATGACTTACACTTGGAACAACAAAACGGTAGACACCTACCCTAATTTAGACGGCAACGCTGATGTAATATTCAACGTTCATTGGCGATTAACTGGCGAAGACGCTGACGGCAACGTAGGGAGTACCTACGGAACTATTGCTTTAGACACTTCTGACCTTTCAGACTTTACTGCGTTTGCGGACATCACCGAAGATATGATTAACGGATGGGTAGAAGCTGCAATGGGGGAAGAAGAAGTACAAGCTAAAAAAGATGCTATTGACGCGCAAATTGCTGAAAAGATTAATCCTACGGTAGTAACAAAGCAAATTGGCGCATAATTTTTTATCTTTGTCTAAATTTTAAAGCAAACAAAAATGGAAATTAAAATTACAAAAGAACAAGCGAACCAAATCACCGCGATTTTAAACGAACTACCTATTCGAGAACTTAATAAGGTGCAAGCCATTATTAAGATATTTAACGAAGGTATTCAAGACAACGAGGTGGTTGAGGAGGCTGAAACAGACGAAAATTAAATTTGTATATTTGTAAAAAATAAAATATTAAATAAATGGCTACAACTGGCGTATTTAACGGAACTAACTTAATTCTTAAAATAGAAGATACTGCTTTAGGACACACTACAAGCTGTTCAATGACTTTTAACGCTGACCTACCAGAAGCTACCACTAAAGATAGTGGCGGATTCCAAGAGGTTATTGCTGGGGTAAAATCTGGTGAGATTTCATTTGACGGTCTTGTTGCTTATGACGATACAGCTAACGCCATTGAACTTGCTGATTATTTAATCGCTGGAACACAATTAACTTGTGTTTTCGGTACTGCTGCAAGTGGCGATGACGTTTATACTGTTGAAGGTTTTCTTTCAAGCGTTGAAATGACTGCTGAAATGGAAGCGCCTGTATCTTACAGCGGAAGTATTACAACTACTGGTTCAATTACCAAGAGTACTAACTCATAATACAGGGGGGTATTAATTTACCCCCTTTAATTCTTTTATTTATGGCAAACAAAAAAAGGGGTTACTACACCATTGAATTAGGTGGTAAACAACGCACGCTTCATTTTTCAATGAACTTCTGGGCGAACTTTACCGATATTCTAAACATTTCACTTGACAAATTAGGCGAAGTATTTAACGGCGGTATTTCTATTTCAGCGATACGCGCTTTGGTTTATTCTGCTATCTTGGCGTATGACCAGGAAGAAGGAAATGAAATTGACTACAACCAATTTAAAGTAGGTGCTTGGCTTGAGGATTTAAACGCCGACCAGCTTACTGATATTGTAAACGCAATGACCGAAAGTCGTATTTTAGGCAACGACCTAAATATGGGTATTGACCGAAATCCTAAAGATACGGGAAAGCCGAAGCCAACCGCCTAACTTGGGATGATATACTCGACTACTATATTGGACAGGTTGGCATAAACCCAAACGATTTTTGGGGTAATACTTGGTCGGAAAACCAACGTCTTGGCGAATCACACACTATTAAGATAAATCTACAATGGGAACAAACACGTTATTTAGCAACGATGATTCACAACGTAAATTGCACCAAGAAAAGCCAAATGATAAAGCCCAATAAATTATTTCCACTTCCACAGGATAAATACCTAAACGATGGCAAACCAAAATCGACACCGCAGCAATTTGTATCGTTTTTAGAAAAAGCAAGAAAAGCAGGGGTTAAAATTTAACCTCTTTTTTTTTAGTATTTTTGTACTATGGCAAATCAAGAGCATTTAATAGTAAATATATCGGCGAATACAAGAGGATTAAACGCTGGTTTAAATAAAGCACAAAGCAAATTAGCATCTTTTGGCGGTAAATTAAAAGCGGTTGGTTCACAACTCCAAACACGCCTTGCCTTACCTTTAATTGCTGGTGGTGGTGCTGCTATAAAAATGGCGGCAGACTTTGATAAGTCAATGACCAAAATTAAAACCCTTGTTGGGGTTGCTGGCGCAGAGGTGGATGCTATGGCTTCTTCTGTAACTAAATTTGCAAATCAGGCGGGGGTATCTTCTGGAGAAGCCGCTGACGCATTGTTTTTTATTACTTCTGCTGGACTTCGGGGCGCAGATGCAATGGCTGTATTAGAGGCATCAACAAAAGCCGCCGCGATTGGGCTTGGCGAAACAAAAACAATAGCGGATTTAGCTACTTCTGCAATGAACGCTTACGGTGTAGATACATTAGGCGCAACAGACGCTACTGATGTTTTAACAGCCGCTGTTCGTGAGGGAAAACTTGAAGCTAATGAACTCGCTGGTGCAATGGGTAGAACTTTGCCTATTGCTTCTAATATGGGTATTCAGTTTCACGAAGTAGGTGCTGCTTTTGCCGCTATGAGTAGAACAGGAACTAATGCCGCCGAAGCATCTACCCAACTCAACGGAATTATGATGGGTATTATGAAGCCCACCAGCGATGCTGAAAAAGCAATGAAAGAGTTAGGTCTTTCAAGTCAAGGTTTACGACAACAAATTAAAGATGAAGGATTATTATCTGTATTAGAAACATTACGGCAGGCTTCGGAACGCAACTCTGGGGCTTTTGAGCGAGTTTTTGGTAACGTTAGAGCCTTGAGGGGAATTTTAGATTTAACGGGTAAAGGGGCTGCGGTAACGGCTGAAATTTTTCAACGTATGGCGAACACCTCTGGTGTTACAGCCGCTGCCTTTGATGAGTTACAAAAATCATCTGAATTTAAACTACGAAAAGGATTAATACAATTAAAAAATTCATTTACTGATTTGGGCGGTGTTTTGATGGAAAGTCTTATGCCTATGCTACAAAATGTAATGGGTTTTTTACAAGATTTATTTTTAGCTTTTAATAGGCTTGACCCAACCACAAAACAATTAGTTATAGGTTTTACCGCTTTTGCGGCAGTATTACCAACCATATTGACAGTTTTAGGTTCTCTTGGAACTGTTTTAGCCGCCTTGTATTCACCAATAACTTTAGTGGCAGCTGCAATTGGTATTGTTGTTCTTTATTTTGATGACATAGCTAATGCAACAGTTTTATTTAAAAACGCCATAAAATTTAATGTATTACGTGTTTTAATTCGTGTTGAAGAATTTTTTAAGAAATATATTTTTCTGCCATTACAAACAGCAGGTCTTTTATTTACTGAATTTAAAGATAATTTATTAGGTGGCGATTTTTCAGGTATTTTAGACGCTGCTTTTGAACAAGGCGAACAAATATCAAAAGATGCTGGGAAAAAATTAGCTGATAGTTATGTTGATGAATGGGAAAAAAACGTTGAGCAAAGGTTTGATGGTACTGTTTCAACTCTATTAAAGAAAATACAAGGTCAAGTATCAAGTGTTTTTGAGGGGGTAGGTGTAACAACTCCAGGAGGCAGAAAGCCAGTTCAAGCCTTAAACGTAAAAACTACGGGAAGTAATTTTGGGCAAATTACCGCGGCTGCTGTTCAGATTACTGATTTAACTAATAAAATGCAAAACGCATCTGATGTTACAAAACAACTTGCAAATTCTGTTGGTGATACATTAATGAACTCATTTATGGCATTGGCTGATGGGGGTAATTTTTTTGATTCTATAATACAAGGTTTAAAAAAATTATTGGTTCGGCTTGTAGCTGCTGCTGCCGCTGCTGCTGTTTTATCGGCATTATTACCAGGTGCTGCTGCTAATTTAGGTGGGGTCAAAGGAATATTTAGCTCATTATCAGGATTACAAACATTTGCAAACGGGGGGATTATATCTGGTCCAACTTTAGGTTTAATGGGTGAGTATTCAGGCGCAAGAAGTAACCCAGAGGTTGTCGCGCCACTTGATAAATTAAAAGGAATGATTGGGCAAACAGGACAAAACGTAAACGTAGGGGGCGAATTTAGAATACAAGGTCAGGATTTAGTAGTAGCATTACAAAGAGCCGAGCGAAATAGAAAACGTATCTTATAATGGCATACGGAGTAAAATATGAACTTTTTTTTAGCGATGTCGTTAAAAGAAAGATGAAAATCGAAATTCTTGAAAAAGATTACACGGGCGATGTATCTTCTATAATTGGAACGGGTCAGCCAGCCGTAATTGAGTGGGATGCCGATGACGATATTTATTCGCCTATTATTGGCTCACGATGTAAACTTTCTTTTTTCGTTACAGATTCTGTACAATACGATGAGTTTTACCGCAGCGATGAACGCCAATATAAAGTAAAGATTTTGTATTATAATTCTTACGGGGGAAATTGGGAAGATGAAGTAGGTACTTGGGATGGAATGGATGTTATTTGGAACGCCGAAATAGGTCAAGAATTTTACTACCAACCAATTTGGGAGGGTTTTTTGGTTGTTGACCGTTATCAAGAAGCGGTTGTTACTGCGCCCTATGAAATACAATTAGAGGCGATTGATGGGCTTGGAACTTTAGAAGGGTTTGATGCGCCTATAAATACAAGTGATACATCAAATACTGAATCACTATTCTACTACCTAAAAGAAATCTTAAAGCTAACAGGTCATACTTTTGATTTATTTATAGCTAACTCAATTAGAAAGGCAACCAGCCCACCAGCAGACCAAACTATTTTTCACGATATTATTATAAATGAATACGGTTTATTTAATAACAATTTAACTTTTAGGTCTGCAAAAGATGTTTTAGAAGCTATACTAAAAATAACAAACAGCCGTATTTTTCAATCCTATGGGCGTTGGTATATTATAAGTAATTCAAACCTAATTGACAACCGTATTGACACAAGTGGCGTTATTGATGTCGAAGCCCCAAGTGGTGGTGATGATACCGATGACCCAACAGAACCAACTCCAGACCCAGTATATGATGCGCCAAATATCAGCATCGTTGGTGAGGCTACTATGTACGATGGAACTGCTTATAATTTAACGGTTGTCGATAATGGCGGAACATTGCCAGTGAGTTATGAATGGACATTACCAGATTCATATACCATAACAACTGACGACCCTATTTATCCTATTGGCGTTGTATATGTTGAAGATGACGGAGAGGTTTACAGCGTAGTGGCTACTGATGCTAACGGTGCAACTGACACCGATTCTTTTACTTTAACGGTTGCAGTTACTCGACCAGATATTGGCGATGACCCACCAGAAGGGGAAACAACCGACACAAATTATGAGTTTGTTATAAACGTTGTAAACAGCGTTACGGGCGCTTATGTATCGCCATTAAAAGGTACAATAAATTACGCCGCAGGTGAAACGGGTGATGCCTTTACAATGATATTTAACGTAGTATCATTAACAGGCGAATTTACAAGTGCATCGCAATTAACAGGGGCAACGCTTACAAGTGGCTCTGGAACGTATAACGTAGCAACTGCATTGGTTGGTGATTTTATACGAGTAACCGTTACGGGTAATTTGCCAAGTGGCGGTAGTACTGAAACGCTTACATTAACAGGCGCATCTGACGTTCAACAATTTACAACTACATTCACAAGAGCAGGAACGGTTTCAAACGCTTCCTATTCTTTAAATCCCGGAGATTTAAGCGCAACGGGGGGGACTGGTAAACCGTATTCAATGACGATAACCTATACGGCGGCAAGTGGATATGAATGGACTGGTTTGGGTAACATTCAAATTTTATCTTCTGCGGACGTAGGACAGCAAATAACAACGCAAATAACAAACGCTACAACTTTGGTTGTAACCATTACGGGAACTTTGGGTATTGTAGACCAAACGGCAACGCTTACAATTAATGGCGCAGCGATTTACGCAAACCCAGCTACAACGATAAGCATAAGCCCAAGCGCACGTTTTGACTTTAGTCCTGGTGGTGGTTATTTTGATATTACGATTTTAAGTGTTGACGGTGCTTTTACGGTTGTAACTTCTTTTGATTGGTTTGAAGTAGATACAACATTTGGCGCGCCCGACACGACAACAATAAGGGTTTATGTTGACCCTAATAATACGCCAAACGCAAGGATTGGAACGGTAATATTTTACCCAACGGGAAGTTTATCAGCGCTCACAACATTAAGGTTTGACCAAGCATCTAATTTACAAGCAGGATAATGGGACAGATTAGAAATTTACAAACAGATTATTTAAGACAAGGCAGTGAACCGATAACGTACGAACGCTATGATTCGGAAGGTGTATTTATTGAAACAATAAACGAGGATGTACTTTATCAAGTGCCAAGCCAATTAACGCCTTTAAATCGCGACTTGGTAAAGGCGTATGAAAAACCTTTAAAGGAAGTGAAATTTTCTACTGAATTAAGTTTTGTGTATTTCAGAAATGAAAACGCACATTTTCTTTATGATGATAATAATTGGATAATAGGCGACCCAGAAACTTATGGTACAAATGGTGTTATAACACATACAGGTGAAAACGCAAAAGCAGTAAGCGGAAATAAATATTTTAAAACGACAGTTCCGTGGGATGAAACTTATCAGCTTGATGATACGAGGTTAATAAGAAATGACCACCAATATACTACTGCTAAAGTTAATGTACCTTATGAAATACAATTTAGCCATTATATAGACGGTACAGAAGGAAATAATTATAGTATTGATGTTAGGTTTTTTGTTCAAGAAACTTATAATTCTAATATTATAGCGTTTTGGGATGAAGATACAGCCACAGGCACAAAGTATTACCATTTTGAAAGAGATGAGTGGGTAACTTCTGCTGCTGATATAGGTGGTTCGAGCAGGCGCTTTGAAAGTAGTACCACAAATAACTGGGAAACACACAGGATTAGTATAAAACCTTATACGCCAAGTTCAAGCTCTGTTTCAAGTGTTTATATTGGAGTAGTTTTCTTTTACCCAGTACCGTCTGGTCATTCAGAAGTGGGTGGTTATAACGCTTATTATTTAGATAATATAGGAATGGGACAATCCATTGATGTAAAATTTAACAAGATAACGGCGGTTAGAAAACAATACGATTACGTTGGTACTTATACAGGAAAATATGAATCTCAAGATAACGCCTTATCTAATGAGGCAAAAACAACAGAATATTTTATGGGTAAAGTAGATGGTTCGTATAAGCGAACAAGAGATACCGCAGCTAAAACGCTTGAGGCTATTATTACGCAGGAAATATTAAACGACAGTAGAGATTTTATGACAATGTACGAGGGTACATTTAGAGCAAAACGAAATGGGCATTTAAGTTTGCACCATAAACTTTGGATTGACTTTGGCGCGGATATTTTACAAGAACCCGTGTCTTGTTATCTTGACGCTATGAAGTACGATGTAAAGGCTTCGGAGTATCAAATACGTATGCACGTGCCAAACCAAGATGACGATGTAGGTAGCACCTACAATGTTTATGTAGAGTAAGACAAGCCTTTTTTGTTTGCTCGAAACCCCCTTGCGATTTAGGTTGCGGGGGGTTTTTTATATCTTTTTAGTAAAAATATTTTTTTATTATTAAAATTTATTTTATCTTTGGGGTGTAATTAATAACAAAACAATTAGAAATTATGTGTGATTTTATGTTTAAAAGAAAATATGTAAAGGAAAACGAAAACAAAATATTGGATAAAATTAATTTCAGCTATTTAGATACAGAAGGCGATTTAATAAAAGGCGATATTGTAGCACAAGATGAAATTAGAATAAAAACTAAAGAATACCAATATGTATATGTCCCTAAAAACATTTTACTTGAACTATATAATTTATCAACTGAATTTGATTATTAAAATATGACAGAGTTTGAATACAAATTTATCAATCTTATCAAGGATAAGAAGATAACAAAAAAGAGGGTGGCGGAATGTTTAGGCATAACCCAGCCCACTTTAAAGGCGAGGCTTAACGACCCGAAAACGTTTAAGCTGTACGAAATAGAAACGTTAAAACAAGAATTAAAAATTAATTTATTAGAGTTATGAAAACAATTAACATCAAAGGAAAGGAGTACATTACAGTAAATGAACGCCTAAAGTATTTTAGAAATGAAGATACCTTTAATGGTTGGCGCATTAGCGAAGATGTAGAAATCTTAAACGAAAAAGAGGGGATTTTTAAAGTTACTATTTATGATGATAAAGGCGACCCGATAGTATCGGCACACGCACAAGAGTATCGTGATAGCACTTATATAAATAAAACCTCATTTGTGGAAAACGGTTTTACCTCTGCATTAGGTCGCGCACTTGGTTATCTGGGTATAGGAATTGACACCAGCATAGCAAGTGGCGAGGAGGTTCAAAACGCTATTACAAACCAAGAAAAAGACGAGCGTGCTTGGCTTACCGAAGCCCAATTAAAAGCAACTTTAAAAGGCACTAAAGAACAGGCGGAAAAAGTACTTGCTGCCTATAAAATGAAAAACGAGTACAAAGAAACAATTAAATTAAAATTCAAATTATGAGCAACGAAAAAGTTTTTGCAAACGGTTTCTCTTTTAAACGTAGAGAATCAGCACCCGATTTTGTAATTGGGAACATCAGCGTAAAGGTTGATGATGCCATCGAGTTTTTAAAAGCAAATAAAAAACAAGATGGGTGGGTAAATCTAAACATACTAAAAAGCCAGAGCGGAAAGCCTTACATTGAATTAGATACTTGGTCGCCAGAATCTACTACAAAGGTTGAAACTCCAGCAGAAGTAGGTGGCGATTTACCTTTCTAAATTTTTAACGGGGTGGCTTTAGGGCTGCCCCTTTTTATTTTTTAGTTATGAAAACAATTTATGATAACACGCCAGAAGATGACCACCAATTTATGGTTGAGCGCATTAATGCTTTGAACGAGTATTTAAGAATATCAGAGTCGCAATGTAACCAGCTTAAAAGCGAAGTATTTAGATTAAAAGTAAGAATTGAAGAATTAGAAAAACAACTTTATGAAAACGGTAAAAGATACTAACGAACAGTATCATAGTAGGGGGGAGATTTCAGCAAGTGGACTAAAAACAATTTATAAGAAATCGGTTTACCACCACCTTAACCAAATACGAAAAGAAACGTCTGCGATGAGTCTTGGAACTGCGGTACATACCGCAATGCTTGAACCAGACGTATATAATTCTGAATATTACGTTGTCCCAAAATTAGACTTGCGTAAAAAAGTAGATAAGATATTATATCAAGAACATATCGAAAAGTCGCAAGGCAAAAAAGTTATCGGACAAGAAGATAGCGATATTATTCAGTCGATTATGCGCAACTTTAACCATCACGAATTGGCTAAAAAATACTGCAACGGTATTGTGGAACTTTCACATTATGGCGAATACAAAGGAGTGCCTGTAAGGGTGCGCCCAGATGTAATGAATAACGTTGGTCAATATATTGCTGATGTAAAAACTTGTCAGGATAATTCGCCACGTGCTTTTAGAAGCGATATTTATAAGTGGGCTTATCATTTACAAGCGGCAGCTTATTCGCTAATACTTGGCTTTCCGATTGAAAACTTTCGATTTATAGCCGTAGAAACTAAATACCCATTTACAGTAGAAGTTTACGGGTTGTCGGAGGATTTAATCGAGCAAGGAATTAACGCCTTTCATTCTGCATTGGAAGATTGGCGTTTATATTTAAACACAGGAATTATACAAGGATATAAAACAAACGAAACCGCTAAAGACGGTGCATTAATAATTTAAGTTATGGGAATTTTAACAAAAACTGATGTAAAGCAAATAATTGAAACTGCTCACAATGTTGATTTATCTGATAAAAGCCGCAGACGCCATATTGTTTATTTGAGGTTTATTTATTTTAAAATATGCCGCGAAATGTTTCCTGGCGCTTCTTTAGATAGTATCGGTAAATCAGTTAATCGTAATCACGCTACGGTAATACACGCTTTAAGAAACTTTGATTACGTATGTATAGCTGATGAAGATTTTGTGGCGAATTACAATAAAACAAAAAAAATGATTGAGGATGAAAAAAACAAACTTCAAATTATTTTAGAAAATTCAAAAAAAGTTTACGGAATTTTAAACGTTAAAAAGATTCACCCACACCTTTTAAGATATGCGAAAAAACCCCTACGAAAAATACTTAACAAAGGAAGATAGATTACAGCACGCTGTTATGTATTATTTAAACGCCAAATATCCACAAGCATTTGCGATTCACGTACCAAACGAAGGTCGCAGAAGTCCATTTGAGCGTTATAAATTTAAATACCTTGGGGGGGTATCTGGAGTACCCGATATTTTAGTATTTTACAAAAACGCATTTAAATGCGGTTTAGCGCTCGAATTAAAGGTCGGGTATAATAAACCTACACCTAACCAGAGAAAGTGCCTTAAAACGCTTAAAAATGCGAATTGGGAGGCATTATGGGTAAACAATTATGACGATGCTGTAAAAATTATAGATAATTACTTTAAAAATATCTAATTTTATAGAAACCAATTAAAATGAAATTTAGCAAATACAGTAAAGTTTATTGGAGTGAAACAAGACAGCGACCCAAGTATGTTAGAAATACTTCGGCTGGCGATATTCCTGTAAGCTATGAATACGTTGGAATGATGACATTGGCAGAGTACGAACTGCTTATTGAGGTGCTGTTTGAATTATTTGAAGATGACCCGATTAAGTTAGAGGCGTTTCAATATATTTTTGGCGATATAAGAACGTTTTGCGATAAACTTAAAAACATTTTAGAACAAGAAGATTAATTTATATATTTGTTGTATGCAAAGTAGAGGTTGCATTTTGAAAATTTTTAGGTTGGTAAACCGACCCTTGATTGCGATGTACCCTCTACTGCATCAACGTCAAGGGTTTTTTTTATGGAAGTAAACAAAATATACAAGCCGCAGCGATTCGATAACTACACGGTTATCCCAAGCGCGATATTCCGCCATCAAGGTATATCTGTTGGAGCAACTGGTTTATACTGTTGGCTGTTTTCACACAAGTCGGGTTTTACGATTACCGTTCAATATATCATTGGGCATTTTAAAGAAGGTAAGGATTCAATTAACGCCAGAATAAAAGAATTGGTTGCCGTTGGATTTTTGGTTCGTAAAGAAGTGCGCCAAAACGGAAAGTTTGCAGGGTATAATTATTTTTTAAATGACACCCCAACCACCGTAGCGGAAAAAACCGTAACGGAAAAAACCGCAGCGGAAAACACCGTCGCGGTAAATCCGCAACAAAGTAATAGTATATATAATAATATATATAATAATAATAATAGTACTATTATAGATAATAATAAAGTATTATTAAATAAAGTAAAGGGTAAAATCGAAAAACCTAAAAAAACATTTGCCGATTTTGACCCATCAGTACAATCTTGTTTTTTAAATATTGTTGAATTATTTCCAGAGGAAACTCGCCCAAAAACTAAAGATGCAAAACGTAAATGGGTGCAAATAATTGATGACCTTTGGCGCAAAGATAAACACCATCCGCGCAAGGTTTATATTTTAACACAAAGAGCAAGACAGGATAATTTCTGGGCGCAAAATTATTTATCAATCACAAAGCTGCGAAAAAGAAATAAGGATGATATTAAATACATCGACCTTTTCGATTATAAATTTGGTAAGGATTTAAAAACTGTAAACTGGGAGGACTAATGTTTAAATTAGATATAGATAAAGAATTAATTAAAAAGGCTGGTTATTTAGTCGAAACGTACGATTTTGGAAAAAGAAAAGAAGCCAACGGAAATAAGGTTCAACAATTAGTAGGAATTATCGGAGAACAAGTTATTAGGGATTTATTTAAAGCTGGCGATATAGATGGTTCAAATGGATTTGATGGAGGATATGATATAGAATATTACGATAAGTTAATTGACGTAAAAACTATGTCAAGAAAATGCGAAGTAAAAGACGATTTTGTTTCAAATTTTATGGAACTTCAATTAAGCCATAGCGCAACTCATTTTATTTTTAATTCATTTAATACTGTTAAAAAAGAAATAACCGTTTGCGGATATATATCTAAACAGGAATTTTTAGAAAAAGCTGATTATTTTCCTAAAGGTTCGTATCGTTATAGAACAGATGGAACTTCTTTTCAAACTTTTTCTGGGTTATACGAGATAAAAAATAAATATTTACACGATGTAAATGGATGGTTTGAATTAATACAAAAACTAAAAATATGATAAAACACGAAAAACGATTTAAACAAAAGGTAAGTTTTAAAGGCGTTGGAAATTCTAAAATCCATCCAAGCGATATTGACGCTGTATTAGAATTTGATAATAAATACCTAATAATTTTTGAGGTAAAACTCAAAGGCGTTCCTGTACCGTTTGGACAAGAATTATTATTTAAAAGGATTGTAGATTGTTGGCAAAAAACCAACGGTGATGCTTTTTTAGTGTATTGCCAGCACGAAACAGAAACCGATGAGATTGTTAATATGGAAAATACAACGGTTATTGGCGCATATCACAAAAGCAAAAAATTTAAAAGAAATGAAAATATCAAAGATTTTCTTGTTAAGTTAGCAGACAAATACAGAATTAAAAAACTACAAGACGCACTATGATAAACGAATTTATAGCCATAGGCATAGAACCTAAAGGCAACGCAGAAGAACAAAAATTAAAATGCCCAAAATGCTCACCCAATAGAAAAAATAAAGCTGATAAACCGCTTTCGATTAATTTATCTAAAGGCGTTTATAATTGCCACAACTGCGGTTGGTCTGGAAACGTAAAATTTAAACCAAAGGTTGAGTATATAAAACCGCCAGAGGTTGAAACCGAATTATCGTTTAGAACAATAAAATGGTTTAATAAACGTGGTATTTCAGAGGCGACAATAGCGCATTGGAAAATAGGCGAATCAAAGGAATACTTTCCGCAAGTATCAAAAAACCGCACGGCTATCAATTTTAAATATTACCGCGAAAACGAACTTGTGAATATCAAGTATCGTGATGGCGAAAAGAATTTTAAAATGGTACGAGGGGCTGAACTTATTTTTTATGGCTTGGACGCTATTAAGGAAATGGACACGATTTATATCGTTGAGGGCGAAATGGACGCCTTATCATTACACGAGGCTGGTATTTATTCGGTTTGTAGTGTACCCAATGGAGCATCAAAAGGAAACCAACGCCTTGAATATTTAGATAACTGCTGGGAGTATTTTAAAGATAAAAAAGAAATAATACTTTGCACGGACAACGACCAACCAGGTTTAGCATTACGAAATGAACTTGCGCGTAGGTTTGGACAATATCGCTGTAAATACGTAGAATTTAAAGAGTTTAAAGACGCAAACGATGTTCTTGTAAATAAAGGCGCAGAGGTTTTAAGAAACCAGCTAAAAGAAGCTAAAAACTTCCCTTTAGAGGGTATCGTAAACATTGACGATATTTGGTCAAATGTTTTAAACTACAATGAAAACGGAATTAAAAATTATAGCATTAACCTTACTGATAGCGACACTTATTTTAAATTGGCTCTTGGAGAATGGTCTGTTATTACTGGCATACCTAATAGCGGAAAGTCTGACGTTGTTGACCAAATTTGCTGCAACCTTGCAATGAACCAGGACTTTAGGGTCGGAATGTTTGCGCCAGAATCGTTTCCCTACGAGGGTCATATAAAGCGTATAGCAAATAAACTAAATGAGCGCAACTGCGATAATGATACGCTAAACGCGAGTAAAAATTTTATTGAAAATCATTTTTATTTTATTAAAATAGACCTTGAAAATTTAACGCTAAAAGGCGTTCTTGATAATTTTAGAGATTTAGTTTTCCAAAAAGGTATTAATATTTGTGTTATTGACCCGTGGAATATGCTTGACCATTCAGCGCAAAAAGACCACAGTTATATTGGTCGTATGCTTTCTGAAATAACGCAATTTTGCCAGCAAACTAAAACGCATTTGTTTTTAGTAGCGCACCCCAGAAAAATGGAAGCCGACAACGGCAGTTACAAAGTCCCAACGCCTTATGATATATCAGGCTCATCAGATTTTTTTAACAAGGCTTATAACTGCCTTACGGTTTACCGCCAAATAGGACAGCGCAACGAATACGGAAGTGATAACGTTGAGGTTTACGTACAGAAAGTAAAGCGAAAGGAAAACGGGCAACAGGGTAAATTTACTATTGCACCAGATTTTAAGAACGGGGGGGTCTATAAAAATGGAAACCTTGAAAAAGTAAAAAGATTAGACGTTACAAATAATTTACCTTTTTGATTATGGACTATAATATTTTACCAAAGTTTTACGAAGCCTTTGACTGGTGTACAAATAACGATATAAAGATTTATCCGCAGATTAGAGGCAAACAATTCCAGCTGGTTTATGTTATTGATGGCGTAGCAAGAAGCACGGGTAAGTTACACGATAAGGATGATTTGCAACAAAGAATTTATGAATTTTATATTTACCTTTATGAAAAATTAAAGAATGCTACAAATTGATTTTTTTCCTATTTATGGCGCAATGGTTGGTATAAATTATTCAAACGAAGATATTGAGTTAATAGAAACCATAGCAGATGATAAACGCCACACTTTACAATTCTTTTTTATTATTGTTGGAATGAATGTTCATTGGTTTACAGTAAAATAATTTTTATATTTGAAAATATTTTTTTACTTTTATAGAAATTAATTTTATTATGAATTGGGAAAACAAATTTTGGGGAACGTACACAGATTACGAACTCGATATGATAGTAAACGATGATTCGCTTTTAGATGCTTACCGTTATAGAGCAGAGCAAGAACAATTAAAGCGGTTTAAAAATCAATGATTTTAGATTTAATTTACGGTTTCGGATTAATAGCCTTCGGGTTTATTATGGGGGCGGCATACGCATTAACAACAAAAGAGCAAGATGATTAAAAAAGTAAATATAGCGGAAATAAAACCAAATGACGAAAACCCAAGATTTATAACGGACGCTAAATTTAAAAAGCTGGTAAAATCAATTAAGGAGTTTCCAGAAATGCTTGAAACCAGACCTTTAGTGGTTGATGAAAATATGATTGTTTTAGGCGGAAATATGCGCCTTAAAGCGTTAAAATCGGCGGGCGTCTTTGAAGTACCGATTAAACAAGTTATTGGCTGGACGAAAGAACAAAAAGACGAGTTTATTATAAAAGACAATCTTGGTTATGGTGAGTGGGATTGGGATATGATAGCTAATGATTGGGATGGTCAAAAGTTAAAAGATTGGGGAATGGATTTACCTGTATTTAATTTAGAAGAAATTAATGAAGATGGGTATGAAGAAGAAAATTATACAAGAAAAATAGAGGCACCAATTTATGAACCTACTGGAGAAAAACCAAAAACTAAAGAACTTGTTCAAGTAGATAAAGTAAAAGAATTAATAGAAAAAATTGAAAATTCTAAAATAAAAAAACAAGATAAAGAATTTTTAAAATTAGCAGCGTACAGACATTATGTTTTCGATTATAGTAAAATTGCTAATTATTATGCACATTCAGATAAAGATGTACAAGAATTAATGGAAGATTCTGCTCTGATTATAATTGATTATAATAAGGCAATAGAAAATGGTTTTATAGAATTAAGTGAAGAGGTTGCTAAATCTTTTATAAATGAATGATTTCGCTGTTTTTATTTTAACTTACGGAAGAGCAGAAAAAGTATATACTTTTGAAACTCTTAAAAAACAAGGATATACTGGTAAAATATATTTTTTATGTTCTTCAGACGACAAACAACTTGATAATTATAAAAAATTATATAAAGACAAAGTTTGTGTTTTTAATAAAGAAGATTATATAAATAAATTTGATATTGGCGATAATTTTGATGATAAGCGTGTTGTTGTATATGCAAGAAACGCTGTATTTGATGTAGCAAAAAAAATAGGTATAAATTATTTTTTAGTACTTGATGATGACTATACCGATTTTGGATATAGGTTTGATAATGAATTAAAATATAAATATAAGGGAATAAAAAATCTTAATTATATATTTAAATCAATTTTAAAATTTTACAAGAAAACAAATATTTTATCAATAGCACTTGCACAAGGTGGTGATTATATAGGCGGAAAAGAGTCTGGTTTTGCACAAAAAATACAATTAAAAAGAAAATGTATGAATACTTTCTTTTGTTCTACTGAAAGAAGATTTAATTTTATTGGTAGAATTAACGAGGATGTTAATACATACGTTGCTCTTGCAACAACAGGGGGGGTGTTTTTTACAACATCACAAATTTCTGTACAACAATTACAAACTCAAAGTAATTCTGGAGGATTAACGGAATTTTATTTAGATGGTGGAACTTATGTTAAATCATTTTATACAATTATTTTTTCTCCATCATCAGTTAAAATAAACTTAATGGGTAATAAACATAAAAGATTACACCATAAAGTTAAATGGAATAATACTGTACCAAAAATATTAAGTGAAATACATAAAAAATAATTAAAATATTTTTTTATTGTTAAAATAAATTTTATATTAGCACTATAATTAAAACAAAACAAATGCAAACACAGTTTAAAAATATAGGTTATTTTATAGAGTATATAGTTGATACTAAATTAATAGGCACTAAACTTATTGATAAACCAGATAGAACAGAAATAGGTTATTACTCAACACAAAAACATACTGCTGATTCAGATATAATATTTAATAATAAAAAGAAAATTAAAAAAGGTCAAGACTATTATACAAGATTATATCCATTATGTGGTAGAAAAAAATAATAACAATTAAAAACTAAAACAATGATAATTACACAAAACACAAGTTTAGCTTACAAGGAAGCAAAGGGATTAGCAAAATGTTTAGAAGCCTACGCGCAAGATTTTGCGTCAGAAGATATTATGGAAATAGGTTTTAACGAACAAACAGGTTATGTTTATATAGCTTTAGAATTTGATGCAATACAAATAGCGTCAGCTTTTGGTCAAGAGGTAGAATACATTTATACTGATTTTGAAACAGGCGAGGAATTTTTTTATGACTGTTTAGAAGATTTAGAAAGCGAACATAATTGTACTTTAGATGTTTAAAATAAATGGTAAATAAATAGGGGGGGTATTACTCCCCTTTTTTTATGTAATTTTGTAAAATGAGTCAACAAAAATCAACAGCTATAAAAAAGAAGGCAATGCTTGAGGCGTTAGAAAAAACTTTGGGAGTTGTAACTACTGCTGCCAAAATGGTTGGTATTGAAAGAACAACTCATTATCTTTGGTTAAAAGAAGATAAAGAATATAAAGACGCAGTAGAAGATGTCCAAAACGTGGTTTTAGATTTTGCTGAATCGGCTTTACATAAAATGGTAGAAAACCATCAACCAGCAGCGACTTTATTTTTATTAAAGACAAAAGGGAAAAACAGAGGTTATGTAGAACGCCAAGAAATATTTCACGATGGCAAACTTGAAACCGAAGTGGTTCAGTATAGGGTAAACAAAAAAGATGATAATTGACTGTAACGTACAGTTTGAGCAGTTACTAAATTCCAACAAGCGTTTCAGGGTTCACCAGGGTGGGACAAGAAGTGGGAAAACCTACGCCATTTGTCAGTACATAACCTATCTATTGCGAACCTCAACCGAGCCGCTTACAATATCGGTAATTCGTAAAACCTTGCCAGCTTTAAAAGGTTCTGTTATGCGCGATTTAATTCAGATAATGGAAAAGATAGGAATGTATTACGTTGGCAATCATAACAAGGCGGAAAATACTTTTTATTACAAAAACCATTTGGTTGAGTTTTTAAGCGTTGACGAACCCCAGAAAATACGTGGTAGAAAGCGCAACATTGCCTTTTTAAATGAAGCGAATGAATTAACCCTTGAGGATTTTCGCCAAATAAATATGCGTTGTACTGATTTTCTGATATTAGACTTCAACCCATCAGACCCTGTACATTGGATTTATAATGAAATTGTACCGCGCGAAGATTGCGACACTTGGATAACAACCTACAAGGATAATATTTTTTTGTCTGACGAACTTGTATTTGAAATTGAAAGAATGCGAGAACGCGACCCAGATTATTGGCGCGTTTATGGAGAAGGGCAAAGAGCGGTATTTTCAGCAAGGCAAATATTTAATAATTGGACTTTTATACCATACGCGGAATTTCCAGAATTTGATGACCCTGTAATTGGGCTTGACTTTGGTTTTTCTAATGACCCAACGGCTATTGTTTTAATGCAAAAAATAAATGATAAAATATATATTCACGAACTGCTTTACAAAACAGGAATGACAAACGGTGATATTGCCGAATTTTTAAAGGCAGGGGGGTATGATAAATTCCTATTGTTCTATGATTCAGCAGAACCTAAATCTGGCGAAGAATTAAAACGACTTGGTTTATGGGTTAAAGGCGCAACAAAAGGACAGGGTTCTGTTACGGCTGGTATTTCACTTTTAAAGGAATTTGATATTATCGTAAGCCAAGAATCTAAAAACCTACAAAAAGAATACAACTCATATTATTGGACTGAATTAAAAGATGGAACGATTATAAATAAGCCCGTTGATAGATTTAATCACCTTATGGATGCTATTCGTTACGGTGTATATTCGCAGTATGGAAAGCGCACGGAATTCTTTGTAATTTAATTCTTACTTTTGTATAATAAAATTTTATTAGATTAGATGGCTTCTATACTCGACAGATTCAAAAATTTTGTTTCCAAAAACGCACAAAAAACGCATATAGATTTTAACCGAGCAATTTATAACTACCTTGGCGAAACTATTGTTTGGAATCCAGAAAACGATGATACCTATATCAACAAAGGTTACAGATATAACTCAACGATTTACTCAATAATAAATCTAATAACAAAAGCTGCGACAACCGTACCGTTTCAAGTTTACGAAATACAAAACGAAAACGATTTAAAACGTTACAAAGCATTAACCTCTGGCGACTTTAATTCAACCGCTTTACATAACGCTAAAGTCCTTCAAAAAAAGGCAATGGTTGAGTTATCCGATACTGAACTGCACGAGATTTTAGACCGCCCAAACCCAGCACAATCTTATAACGCTTGGATTCAAGAAATTATTGCTTTTGGTAAACTAACAGGAAACAGATATATATACGGTATAACGCCCGATACAGGCGCAAACGCTAATAAGTTTGTCGAGATGTATGTTTTGCCATCACAAGTTACCGAAATCGTGTCTGGTGGTTTATTTGAGCCTGTTAAAGAATATACTTTGCAATACAACGGAACGTATCGCATACCAGCTGATGCCGTTTGTCATATAAAAGATTTTAACCCTTATTATGATGGAACGGGTTCACACCTTTACGGGATGTCGCCACTAAAGGCTGGACTTCGGTCAATGACTACAAATAACGAAGCCATAACAACAGGCGTTAAGTATTTACAAAATCAAACAGCCAGGGGGGTACTAATGTCTGATGAAGGCGATTTAACAGAAGTACAAGCCCAACAGCTAAAACAAAAATTCAAGCAAACCTATCAAGGTTCAGATAATGCTGGCGATGTAATTATAACGCCCAAAAAATTATCTTGGGTTAATTTTGGTTTAAACGCTTCTGACTTATCGCTGATTGAACAATACAATGCTTCGATTAAAGACCTTTGTAATATTTACAACGTTCCCGTTCAACTGCTAAACAATACAGATGCCTCTACTTATAACAATATGAAAGAGGCAAAGAAAGCGTTATACCAAAACGCTGTAATGCCCGAACTAATTAAAATCCGCGAAGAACTTAACCGTTGGCTTACTCCTAAATACGGCGAAAAACTTTACATTGATTTTGATTTTACCGTTATCCCAGAACTCCAAGAGGAGATGGATAAGGTCGTTGACCAAATGGGCAAGGCTTGGTGGATTACCCCCAACGAAAAACGCGCTGCGATGTCTTACGGTATTGACGAAGATAACGCCAAGTTAGATGATTATTACGTACCAGCTAACCTAATGCCAATAAGCGGAGAAGGTATTGAAATTCCAGAGCCAAAAGGTCAGGCGATAGATTACAATGAACTTTTAAAGGCGCAAGTACCTGGATTGCCTAACGTTTATACAACTATTTCAGAAGCCGTAGCAAGAGCGAGAGAACTTGGCGGTGAGGGTTATCATTCTCACCTAATAAATGGTTCAACAGTTTTTATGCCTTTTGAAACGCACGAAGAATTTGAGGCGATTATGCGAGGCGAATATAATGCACCGCAACCCGTTAGCGATGACGAAAAACAAGTGCTTGTAAAAGCGTCTTTTGACGACTACCCACAAGCTGCGACCAACAACGCCCGTAGAATGTTAGAATGGCGCGAAAAATATGGTCGTGATGAAGTTAAGGGGGGGACTGCCGTAGGGTGGCAAAGAGCCAACCAGCTTGCAAACCGCGAAAAACTATCAGAAGATGTAATTTCAAGAATGGCGCAATTCAACCGCCATAGACAAAATGCTGAAATTGACCCTAAATATAAAGACGAACCGTGGAAAGATAACGGTTATGTAGCTTGGAATTTATGGGGTGGAACTGCTGGCGTTGATTGGGCAATTAAAAAAATAAAACAAATACGAGGCGAATAATGCCATTACCAAAACCCAGAACAAACGAAAGTAGAACTGATTTTGTACAACGCTGCATTATCAACCCAGAGGTTGTTGCTGAATTTGGAACACAAGCGCAGCGAGTAGCCGTTTGTTATGACCTTTACACAAATAAAGCCACAACAAAAGCAACGGACAAAGAAGCCAAAGAATGGCAAGCGGATTTTGAATCGGAATTAGACAAAGCCGAAGAAAAAGAAATCGTACCAATTCGACGTTATTACCAACGTGAATTTTATAAAAGCGTTGACGAATATATAGCAACAGGAAAAACAAACTATTGGAACGGCTATTTTAAAGAAGTAGAATTAGCTGCTTTGTATTCTGTTTTGTATCGTAACGTTGGCGATAAGTTTTCAAAGTTTTATTATAATCGTTTTACAGGCAAATATCCAAACGAGTTTAATGTAAGTGGCTACAATTCTATTTGGCGTCAAAAGTTTTCAGAAGCTGGTTTAAAAATCGCACAATACAAAGGTCAAGGTGTTTCTTTATCTTCACAACAAGAGATTGTACGGGTTTTAAATAAATTTCATAAAGTACCAGAGTTTCAAGCCTTAAACGAACGCGAGGCGAGTAGAATATTAAGAAACCAATTTAAAAACATAGCCGATTGGAAAGCAAGAAGGATTGTAAGAACGGAAGCCACAAATGCAGCAAACTTTGCAACGCTACAAACTGCGACCGATATGTACGGAAGCGACAACATAGTCAAACAATGGATTGCTGCGCTCGACACAAGAACAAGAGATGCACACGCAGCTGCAAACGGTCAGATTGCAATCGGAAATGAAAAATTTAAAGTAGGGGGGGAGGAACTTTCACACCCTGGTTCTGGTTCTATTGCCGCTAATAACGTAAACTGTCGCTGCTCAATAATTACAACCCCAAGACAAGTTTCTATAATTTAATATCTTTGCATTATGAATACAATGTTATATAAATCAACTCATTTAGGCGAAGTAATTGATGCCGATGAAAAAATGGGAATCGTAAAAGGTTACGGTTCTGTTTTTGGGAATGTAGATTCCGATGGCGATATTATTACCAAAGGCGCATATACTAAAACAATAAGCGAAAACGGAAATCGAGTAAAGTATCTTTACCAGCACGATATGGATAAACCTATCGGTAAAATGATACACCTTGAGGAGGACGCCAAAGGTTTGGTATTTGAGGCGCAAGTACCTAAAACGCAACTTGGAAAAGATGTAATCGAGTTAATGAAAGCTGGAGTAATTTCTGAAAACTCCGTAGGTATTTTACCACTACAAAAAAGAATGAATGGCGAATATCGTGAACTTACCGAAGTTAAATTGTTTGAAATCTCTGCGGTTACTTTGGCTGCTAATGACCAAGCAATGATTTTGGATGTAAAAGGAAACGTGGATTTAGAAAAGGTAACAAAGCGTTATGACAAAATCGCCAAATTAATTCGTAAAGGCGAAATTTCAGACGAACTTGGATTCGCCCTTGAAGCTGAAATCTTAAAACTCAAATCAATATACGTAAACGCTACTCTGCCGACTGTTGAAGTCACAGAGCCAGAAATCGTAAAAACTGACACGAGTGAGATTGTTAAATATTTGTATAATCGTTTAAATAAATAATAATGAACGAAGAACTAAAAAACCAACTTGACCAAATCGGTAACTTGGTTGATTCAAAAATCGAAAAAGCGTTCAATTCTGCAAAGGATAACGCAAGAGGCGAGGTTGAAGAATCACTAAAAAGTGAAATTTCTAACCTTTCTAATGAGTATTTGGCAAAGCACGAAGCTATTGCTAAAAGAATGGATGAAATGGAAGTAAACGCCAAGAAAACTTTGGCGGGGGCTACTCCTAAATCATTTAAAGGTGCTTTGGATGCAGCTATCAAAGAAGGTGCAATCGAAGCTATGCTAAAAGGAAACAGCAACGCTGCTTCTTTCGAGGTTAAAGCTGATATGACAATGGCGGCTGATTTTACAGGTGTTGTTGCTGGCGAAACTATCGTACCACAATTCAAGTATGACCCATCAAGAAGCATCCACATCCGTAGCTTGATTCCTAACGGTTCAACTGACGCGCAAACTATTCGTTTCCCTAAAGAAAGCGGATATGCTGACAACGCGGCTGCAACTGCTCAAGGTTCTACTCTTGGTCAATCAGATTTCGATATTACAGCGACTTCTGTAAACTTGGAGAAAATCGGTACTTATATGAGAATCACCGAAGAAATGTTAAATGATACTCCACAGCTATCATCTTACCTTTCTGCACGTGTTCCTGGTAAAGTACTTTCTGTTGAAGATACTGAAATCCTTAACGGTGATGGTTCATCTCCAAACCTTGATGGTTTGTTTACTGATGGTGCTGCGTTTGTTACTGGTTCTGGTGGTGCTTTCTATCAATCAGTAGAATCAGCTAATGAGTATGATGTACTTGTTGCAGCTTTAAACCAGTTAGCACTTTCTAACTACCAAGCTGATAGTATTCTTTTGAACCCAACTGATTTGCATAAAATCGTATTGCTAAAATCAACTGCAAACGAATATTTACGTCAGCAAATCTACACAGGCGTTCAACCTACAATTATGGGTATTCCTGTAACTGTAAACACAGCCGTAACAGCTGGTAAATTCTTGGTTGGTAACTTGGCACAAGCTACTCAACTTTGGATTCGTGAAAACCTTGCAGTTAGCTTTAGCCGTGAAGATTCTACAAACTTCCGTGATGGCTTTATTACTGTTAAGGCTCAAGAGCGAGTGGCACTTACTAACTATCAGCCAAACGCGATTGTTCAAGGTACATTTAGCACCGCTAAAACTGCACTTGAAACTCCTTAATCATATATTGATTTTGATAATTAAAAGGGTAGCTAATGGTTACCCTTTTTTTATACCCAAATAAAAAAACTTAAAAAAAATTTTGGTAATTAAAATAAACTTTATATATTTGGATATAATTAAAAACAAACATTATGAAAAACACTTACACCTTCAAAGGAAACGACTACACGATTTTAGTAAGCTACGAGGTATATTATGATAGTGGCGACTACAATACGCCTTCTTATTTAGAAATTGAGCCGTACTATGTAGAGGTAAACGGTCAAGAAGTTTCAATGGAATTTTACAACGATTGGCTTCACGAAAAAATCGAAGATTATTTATACGAAAACGAATTAGCATTTTAAAACAAACATTATGAAAAACGACAATAATTTTACTTACGAAATAGTACAACATATAACCGCCAAAGAAAATAGGGGGGCTGTTAAAAGAATGATTTTATTAGGCGCAGTATGGACAATACTTGGTTATGCGTCTATGTATGGTTTCTTATATTTGTTCCTATGGGTAATGAAATATTAAAAAAACGGGTCAAGGTTTTCCTTATAATTTTATTCGCCTTTTGGGGTTTAAGAATGGCGCATAATTTCAAGGCTTACATTGATGCGATTTTAATGTTATTAATTTCATTATCTTTATACAGAGAAAAATAGGTTTTCTTTCATTTGATAATTGATTGTTTATGTTTGAAAAAACGCTGGGTTTAATTACTTGGCGTTTTTTTTATAACTTTACATAAACCAATTGAACCTATTTTGGATAATAACCAAAGAGGATGCTTGGGCGAGTATTTATTCGCGACTGAATGTATTAAACGCAACTATCAAGTGTCCTTTCCTTTATTGGATTCATCTGTTTACGATTGTATCGTTGATATTGGCGACCAATTAATTAAGGTTCAAGTAAAGTCCACCAACAAAACCCCAATGCCGAAACGAAATAGTGTTCATTGCGTTTTACATAATTCAAAAAGCAACTATACAATAGACAGGATTGATTATTTCGCTGTTTGGGTTGAGTATTTTAACGGCTTCTTTATTTTTAAAAACGAGGGTGAAATGCAATCAATTAGGTTGTCATTAACAGGCAAAAATTCAAAGTTTTTTAATAACTTTGCTTTCGATTAGTTTTTATCATAATAAAATTAGTTTTGTTTTTAATTCTGTAAAAGTGCGCTGCAAATCGTTGTGGCGCATTTTTTTTATCTTTGTTACAAATATATCACGTATGAAAATCAAAATGCTTAAAGATGTTTATTCAGTCGATGGATGGCGAAAAGAGGGCGATATTTTAGATGTTGATTCTAAAGTAGCACGCCATTATATCGCTAAAGGCATAGGCGTTGAATACAAAGAAGTTAAAGCACCGAAAGAAACAAAAGAGAATAAAGCGGTAAAAAAAAGAACCACTAAAAAAGCGAAATAATGCCAGAAATAAAAATAACCGCCACAACAGGCTCTGAAATTGTAACTGTTTCGGCTGCAAAGGACTTTATTAGAATTGACACCAGCGATGACGATACGCTAATTGGAACGATGATAGAACAGGCGCGTTTATGGTGTGAGAATTATATTTCCAGAGATATTGTAGCAAAGACCAGAGTTTACTATTTAGAAGAAGCTACAAAGCGTTTTGAAGTGCCGTATGCGCCACTTGCAAGTATTTCAAGTATTACCGCAGAAGGTGTAGCCGCTACTTACGATACTTTTGGGGTTTACGATGAGGTAATTTTACTTGATTCACTACCAGCCAAAGATATTAAGGTTACTTATACAACTGCTGGAATGGATGACGGTTTATTACAACAAGCTATATTACAGCTGGTTTCAACTTATTACGACAACCGCGCTGATTTTATTGTAATGCAGGGGGTGTCATTTGTTGAAGTGCCAACTAAAGTAACCCAGATATTAAACAGCTATAAATTGATGTTTATTTAATGGACGCAGGGAAACTAAATAAAAGGGTTTTAATAAAACGCCAAACAAAAACCTCTGATGGTTATGGCGGTACAACTTCTACGCTTTCAACCACAGCAACCGTCTGGGCAAAGATTAATGAAAAACAAGGAAAAATAGAAGAAAAAAATTTCAAACGTGGGCGTTATTTAGAGGCTGATTTTATAATGCGAAGTAAAACGGTAACTGAAAATATTACAGACGATGACCTCTTGCAGATTCAAGGCGAATCTAATTACTATCGTATTACCGAAATCTTTGAGCATCGTGATAAATATTATACAACCATTACAGGCGTTTTAATCGACTAAAAAAATGAAAGAGGGTATTTACATAGATAAAAAAAGTAAAGCCGATTTAGAGCGTAAATTGCGGCTTATTTCAAGCATTGAGAATGATTTAGCACCGCAACAATTAGAAGCGTTTGTAAATAATTCGGAAAATGATATAATAAAAGAAGCGCCAGTAGATACAGGTAAGCTTAAACAACAAGTCGAGGGAGAAATGACTGGGAAATTAAAAGGGTTTGTTTCGTCTATTGCATTGGCAAAGGATAATTTTGATTATGCTATGGTGCAAGAGTTTGGCTCAATTCATCGAAAACCGAAACCTTATTTTTACCCAAATATTAGAAAAAACCAAAAGGCGTTAATCAGCGGATTAAAAGCTGGAATTAAAAGAATATTAAATAAATGAGAGAAGCATTTCACCATATACGCAAGGCATATTTAGACCGCCTAACGAATGCAATTAGCATAGGGGGGTCTTATGTTCCTGTTTTTAACCGAGTGCCTACAAATACGAATACGCCTTTTATTAGAATATATAGTTATTTAGAAGATGAAATCGACCAAAACCAAAGTAGCTTTATAACCGAATGTATTACGAGGATTGAATGTATTACTTCTTTTTTGGGCGATGACGGGGGGGAGTATCAACTCAATCAAATCGTGGATGGCGTTTTAAATTTAATCAGAACCCGTTCAGGTGGTTATATAGATTTATCTTCTGACAACTTTAACGTTTATACAACAACGATAGATAGAATACGATACTTTGAAGATTATGAGCAAAACGAAACGTTTTTTAGAGCCGTAATCGAAGTATCTAACCGAGTAGAAAAAATATAAAAATGGATGATTTTAAAACTTACGGATTGGCAATTTTCACCTTATTTTTTAGCAGCATTGAGGCAATCAACCCCGAATTAAAAACTGTTGTCTTGCTGCTTACTATTATTTCACTTGGAGTGAAGATTTATAAAGATTTAAAAAGCATAAAAAAATAACCTACATTGATGAGTAAAATTGATATTAATGGCGACGGCAAAGCTGACTTTTCAATCAGCATTACCCAGATTATTACCATAGCGGCGATGTTTGCCTCTATTATTGGTTCGTATTACACCTTGAGCGCAAGAATTCAAGCGGTAGAAAAAGAAGCCGCCAAACTAAAAGCGAATACCGAAACTTATACTTGGCCAGCGCAGCGTAAACTTGAGGCAGATTTTCAAGAAATAAAACTTGAAATGCGCGATTTTATGAAAGACCTCGAATGGATTCAAAAAGAAAATAACGATAAAAAAAGAAGATGAAATATTTAAACATTGTAAAAAATTGGGCAGTAAAAAAATGGAACGGTAACCCGTTTGACAAATTTGTTTTGTTGGCGGTTATTTTAATTGTATTTACTGGCTTAATAATTATATTTAATTAGTATGTCATATATAAGCAAACATATAAGCTGGGCGGAAGCAACGCATTCTAAAACAGCCGAAAAAAAGGAAATCGCCAATGAACCTGGACAACAAGAAATTGTTGCGATGAAAAAATTGGCAAAAGAAATATTTGAACCCTTACGCGAATGGGCAGGCGAACCGATTCGGGTCAATAGTTTTTACCGCAGCGCAGAACTTTGTGAAGCCATAGGGTCAAAACCAACAAGCCAACATACAAAAGGTCAAGCCATTGATATTGACGCCTTGGGTGAAAAAACCAACGCGGATTTATTCAACTACATAAAAGACAATCTAAATTTTGACCAACTAATTTGGGAATTTGGCGATGACGAAAACCCCGATTGGATTCACGTTTCTTATGTTAGTCCAAACGGCAACCGTAACCGCATTTTAAAGGCTTTTAAGAAAGGAAAAAAAATAAATTACGAATTATATGCTTAAATTGTTGCTGGGGCTTTTAGGGGGCGGTAAAAAGGATAAATCGCCAATTGGTGGACTTGCTTTAGAAATCCGCGAGGCAATAAAGGGCAAAGAACTTGACCCTAACGAACTATTGAGCATACAAACAAGAATAAATGAAATTGAAGCGCAGCACCGCACGGTCTTTGTAGCTGGTTGGCGACCTTTTATTGGTTGGGTTTGTGGGTTTGCTTTAGCTTATAATTTTGTTATAAGAGATTTATTTATTTGGGCGTTACAACCCGAAAGCGTTCCACCAGCCTTGCAAATGGAACATCTAATGACTGTTTTATTAGGGATGCTTGGGCTTGGCGGTTTAAGAACTTACGAAAAGGTAAAAGATAAATCAAAGTAAATTAAACGATGGCAAAAGCACCAACGTTTCGGCACATAAAAAAGAAAAGAAAAAAGCGACCCAGCGTTCATTCAAAAAACGCATCAAAGGGTCAAACGGGGTACAAAAAAAAATATAAAGGACAAGGTAAATAGATATGGCAACAAGGGATTTATATTCGGCAAACAAGTTTTATCGTCTAACTTTTGGCGACTACGGCTTTAGGTATTTAGATTCAGGTGGTACAAATACATCGCCAGAAGGTGAAATTTATGGGCTTATTGAATCACTTGGTAACACTACAATAAGTTTCACTAATTTAACCGAAGGCGGTGACACTACGGTAACTGACTTAACTTTAAAAGACTTTCATTCGATACGCGGTAATATCACAAACATAACGGTTACGGCTGGACAATGCGTTGCGTACCTACGAAAATGATTAAATTTGTAAAAAATAAATAAATGGGGACTTCATTAACGGGAAAACAGATAAAAAACACCTACAAATCGCTAATTAAAACAAGCGATTCAACCGAAGCAAGTGCAACCGCCAAACTTCTATCGGATGGTAACGGCAATGACTTTGGCGTTTATATAGACACGGACGGGGTTTTTGGTATTGGAAGCGCACCAAGTTATTCTTTGGATGTTTCAAGTCGCACCGACGGTGTTGCCCTACCCGTTGGAACTACGGCAAACCGCCCGACCCCAACAAACGGTTTATTGCGTTATAATTCGACTATTGGCAAGATTGAATTTTATGACGGTGGTTGGAAAACGGTATTTACAACAAGTGGGGGGACTATTGACGGAAGTTTAATCGTTACGGGTGATTTAACTATACAAGGTACTACGGTAACGCTAAACACCGAAACGGTACAGTTTGAAGATAATATTTTATTGTTGAACCGCGCAAGTGCGGACACCCAATACAACACCACAAATGCAGGGATTGAAGTTGAAGTAACTGGGACAACAAACCAGTCATTTCTATATACCTACGGCGATTCACGTTGGGATTTAAGTGATAGTTTAAATATAGTCGGCGACCTTACAGTAGACACTAACACTTTATACGTTGATAGTGCTGACAATCGAGTGGGAATAGGCACTACGAATCCTACTAATGGAAAACTACAAATTGATTCAAACACTAATCAAATATCAATAGAAACAGGAACGGCAGGCGATGGAAGATTACATATTGGTCATTTTACAAATGGTACTTTTATTGGTACTTATGGAGATGATGGTGGTGTTGCTGACATTATAAGATTTGGTACACATTCAGGAGATGAACGAATGCGTATTACAAGCGGAGGCGATGTATCCTTTAGAGATACTTCTAACAACGAAGCATTTTACTGGGATGCGAGTGCTGCGAGTTTAGGTATAGGGACTACGAGTCCGCAAAGAATTATTCACGTTAAAGATTCTGTCCCAGCTATAAGATTAGAAGATAGCGATGTTTCAGGATTGTATCACGAAATAATAGGCACAGCTACTGGTGAAGTTCAGTTTAAAGTAGATGCAGGAAACGTACAAGCAGATTCAGATTTAGTATTTGTTTTAGA
>Ga0208917_1000068_pt1 | contig 45239 bp, 41 predicted proteins | sample DEB08_DNA_10_FD_185500 | JGI IMG/M metagenome (GOLD analysis project Ga0208917, IMG submission 185500) | Aqueous microbial communities from the Delaware River and Bay under freshwater to marine salinity gradient to study organic matter... | ecosystem: Environmental > Aquatic > Marine > Coastal ...
TTCACCTCTGTGAAATGCATTCCATATATCATCAGATAATTCTTGTTCCATTTCTGTTAGCTTTGTGTTTTGTAATGCTCTGTATAGTTTCATATTAGTATAGTTTATTTTCGCGTATGTATTTACCTAGTTTTTGTTGTGATTCGTGTATAGCAGATTTGTTCTTTTCAATATCTGTGACAAGTTGTATTGCTCGGTTTATATCGTCGCAGTATACTATTGTTGTTGAAGGTTCGTTGCGATTTTGATAATGAACAGTCACGCCAGGCATTGTAGGATCTGGTAAGTATATTTGATTTTTACCTTTGAATATTGTGTAAAGGTGAGTTGATTTGAATGATCGGCTGAAGCTTGGGTATTTACCGCTTTCAACTTCTTGAATTATTGTTTTTATTGTTTTCATATTCATATTATTTTATATTATTATCCTACTTGTGACGTATTTACTTTGTAATTATATTTTGCTTAATTCTTGGTAACGTGTGAGCACTCCAACGATTGCCTTTTGAATATACACGTCTTGTACGGCTTTTTATCTTACTTGACTGTAGTTTTATCATTGAATTCTGCTTGCGTAAAGCCTTGTATTGTGCCATAACCAACTACTTTTCTATATTCTGCAGCCTTTTCTTTCTTCTTGTTAGCCGAATAAGCTAATAATTCTTTCATCGTCATATTATACGTTTTTATTTGTGTTAACTATTGTATTTAGTTGGTTTTTATACTCTTCAGGAGTTATTTGCTTTTGCAATGCTTTTAAGTAAATGCTTGTTACGTCTACATTGTATCCATCTTTGCTTTTTATTGTTACTCTCATAGTCTAAGGGGTATTAGTTGTTTATTAGTTATTTTTAGTTAGTAGGGATAGTTCGCTAGTTCTGTACACTTTTTAAGTTATTTTAGCTAATATTTCTTAACATTCTTCTACTTTTAAAATGTTTTCAGTTCCAAAATGTTTTATTACTTTTTCAATGTTATCACTTTTCATATACTTTACCCAATTTGTAGGTATTCCTCTTTTATTCCAAGTTTGTACTTTTGTTACTTTAAACATTTTCATATTTCTTATTTTTAATTACACTTATATTATCCAGTTTGCTTCGTATTTACTTTGTAAGTTTAAGTAATTCTTTTTCACAAATCTTAATTTCTTCATTTAATTTGTTAGAAAGTAAATCTTTACCATCATTCATACTTTTAATAAACTTCTTTTCCATTTCTCTTTTTCTTTGGTTGTAGAAAGTTATTTTGTTTTCTTTAGTAAATGTTTGTGGAAATCTCATTTTTATATATTTAAAGTTATATTGTTTTTACATTTATATTATCCAAACTAGTTCGTGTTTACTTTGTAATTAATTAAAAATAAAAAGCTAAAAACTTTGTATATTGTTGTAACTTGTTGGTACCCATGGGGTTATAAAAATGGTTTTAGTTAAGTGGCTGGTTGTCAGATAGTTACGCGTAATACAAAATCTCTATATATCTCACAACAATTTTATGTGACAAATACCCCATATATATACATAATAGCAGGCTAATGTCACACCACCCGTAAATAAACAAGTATACGTGCGATAAATATCATATGTACATGTATAAATAAGATTAATCTTTAAAAACAAAATTATGGGATACGGAAAGTCCAAACCTGCGATGTTTAAAATGAAGCATCAAGGTGTACCAGCATTAATGAAGACATTAGTTGGTAACCAAAAGAATTTGCCTGAAAATTTGAAAAAGGCTATTGAAGCAGCACCTGAGGATGCGGCTGCTAAAAGCTATGGCTCTAAGGGGAAAGCGGCATTAATGAAAGATCCAACTGCTGATAAGAAAAAGAAAGCAATGGAAGCAGCTAAGAAAGCTAGAGAAGAATTTCAAGCTAAAAACCCAGACGCAAAGTTTAAAACAGAAACAAAGCAGCCTAAAAAGAAGCCCAGCACAATAGCAACCGGTATCAAGGGAGACTTACCAGGAGGAGGATACTCTAAAAAGCAAAAAGATTTAGCTGTTGCCGAGGCTTACAAAACCGCTGCAGAGAAGAAGCGCAAAAAAGCTAAAGCATCAGGCGTAGATGTAAATGCCCCTAATAGGAGATTTAGAAAGAACACTTCTATGGGTAGAAGGCTTACCCAGCAAGGTTTGTAAAACTGATAGCATGTCTTTATCACCAGAAGCGAAGCGTCGTAAACAGCAGCGAGACCTAGAATACGCTAAGACCCCTAGACGCCGGCGTATGAAAGCCGAAAACCAACGGAAGCGTCGTGCTGCGAAGAAAAACGGCAAAAATATAGATGGAATGGATTACGATCACACAACACAAAGCTTTGTATCGTCACGGCGCAACCGCTCTGGCTTTGGTAAAGGAACAAAAATAAATAATACAAAATAATGGCAAGAATAGATTCGTATACAGCGATTACCCCAACGGTTGACGACTATTTACTAGGGACCGATAGCCCATCAGGAGGAGGACCAACTAGAAATTTCACGGTGCAGTCAATCATTGATTTAGCATCGGCCTCAGTTGGTAATACAAATGATTATCTTGACGGTATAACAGTTGAAGCAGGGTATGCGGCAGATGCCTCTGATACTGCTACAATTACATTTTCTGTAGGAAGTCAACCAAATATAGCACTAAACTTAGGCGGAGCAGCATTCAAAGCAGCAAGCTACTATGCAACCACCACCGGTCTAACCGATCATATAAATGATACAACTCAGCCACATAGTCTTGATTCAATAGTAGGAGCTGGAACTATAACAACCACTAAACTAAGCGGGAATCCAGGAACAGGTACAGCGGGACAAGTTTTACTATCTAATGGAGCAGGCGGTTTTTCTTGGGGTACTGATCAAGACGATAATGATAATTACTACTTATCTAGTGTAACCAGACCCAATGGTTCTAGCAGTGACGTGCTATTCACTATCACAGGTGGAACAAATGTTACAGCTACTATATTTGGTGAGGGTGCTTTTATGTCAAAAGCAGAGATAAGAACAGATATAGAAAACAACGCATCTTTCGAAGCTAGTGACTTTACTTTTTTAGGAGATCTAGCGACTAAAGACTTAGTAGATACAGTTGACATCAAACAAAACTCTATTGATGCAACTAAAATTAAAGATAATATAATTACCGAGGATAAGCTTAAAATAATTAACGATCCAGTAGACGGCTATGTTTTAACCGCGGATGGAACTAACGGTAATATGGAGTGGGTTGCAAACTCCGCTTCAAACTATTATTTAAATGCTATCTCTAGAGGAGGCGATGATAATAGAACTTTAACTTTTGATGTATTAGGGGTGTCAAGTGATCCAACCTATACATTCGGTGATGGGGCATTCGCTTTATTTGCCGGAAGCGGTGATAATTTTGGCTCAGGAGATACTGTAGCGAGAGGAGATCATAACCACGCAATTGGCGATTTGACTGGTGCGGGCGCTTTAGCATCTAAAGATACGGCTGGAACTAATGAAATTACCAATAAGGCTGTCACAGCTGGAAAACTATCACCAGCAGTAGCAGGTGTAGACGGGCAAGTATTATCAATTAATTCTTCTGGTGAACTAATTTGGTTAAATGCTTCTGGAACCGTAATACCAGATGCTAGAATATTACCTGCTACAGTAGGCAATACAAATGCTGATGCAAATGATGGCTTAGGCAGCCAGGTGCTTCGCGTTAACTCTGCAGGAACAGGTGTAGAATATATTGATTTATCTGTAGAGAAAAATGAAATTAATACTGGCAATAACCCATCGGCTGGAAAAATATTGGGAATTGATGCAAATGGAGATATGCAATGGGTTGGTTCGCCTTCGGTTGATATAGGAGCTGATAGCATTACCGCCGCAAAAATAAACTTTATTGATGATAATTTATCAGCAGCTACAGCGGGTCACATACTGGTAAGCGATGGTACAGATTTCGGGAACGTAGCTATGTCAGGTGATGCAAACATTGATGGCACAGGCGCTTTAACTCTGCAACCTGCGGCAATAAACAGCCAATCAAACTTAAGTAGTATTAGCAGTCAAGACTCTTTTTTAATCTATGATGTTAGCACTAGTTCTTTAAAGAAAACAACATATTCAACCATTGCTAGTTATGTTTATTTCGGGATGAGTGGTGATATTGATGTTCAAACAGATGGAACTGCATATTTAAACATAGAGTACGATCAATTGGGAAATGAATTTACGGACACTAAAACGCAGGTTTTAACCACCTTTAACCCTCTATGCGATTTTGGCCAAGATGCTATTTTTGACTTAACTCTGCCTGGTTCAGCCGCTAATCTTTCTATAAACATGGCAAGCGCAAAAACCGGTATGACAAAAGTTTTCATTATAAGAACCAACGCATCTACGGATTATACGGGCACATTGACGTTTGATGTAACAGATGCTGCTGCCAACCCATTGACAGGCACACCTACATTCGTTAGGCTTTCGTCTGATGATATTGTAAAAACAGCCAATACCGTGAATTATATGCAGATAACATGCGTTGCGGAAGGATCAGATGCTGGTGACAGAACATTCATATACACAGTAGGAACAGCACAATAATATGTTTATATTAAAAAATATTTCCACTTTAGCAGAGCAGACTCCAGCACCGTTATATAACGCTTTACCTAATAACAGAATATTTATCTTCCCAACGGCAGATGATGTTACATACGGAGCGAATCTTTATCCTGGCTATAGGGAATATGAAAAAAGTGGCGGAGGCTTTTATTTTGCAGCTGTAGCATCAAAAAGTTCAGGACTATATGCGGATTATGGTGATCTAGCAACTGGGGTAACATGGGGCAACACAGGCCCGGCTACTTTAACTTTTAATAATACAGAATCACAAAATTTTGCAAAAACAAATTCAGTAAATGCGTCAACAGCAACAACTGGGGTGTATACGGTTACAGCATCGGCAGCAGGCCTTACATCTGGGACAACACAAATAGTGAAAGGAACGCCAGCGGGTACAAGATATAAATCAACCTTTACATTAAACTTTGCTAAAACAGGTACAGGGGTAGTTCCTTTTGTTGCCGCGTTTGATCATACCTCTGCAACAGGCCTTCATTGGAATGCATCCCCCGCTCCATTAGCACTTTTTTCAATAGGGCCTTTTGAACAAAGCCAAAAGGGTGTTATAATGGTGCCATTATCTACAGATAATACTGTTGATTTTAGTGGGTCCACTACTGCACAATTTAATGGGGGAGTATTTGATCCTATTAATTTAGATGTGTCCATTACAGGAAAAACAGAAGGCGTTGATTACGACTACTATATAGCTACAGAGGCAATGGGTATTTGGGGGAGCATTGGTCCCGTGCCGGCTGTGATAATAGAAGCGGACCCTTACGTATTAAATGGGGGAAGCAGCTCAGCAACTCATACCTTAAATATAACATATAACTATTAATTATGGCTCAAGCTACTTTATATGGTACTAACCAAATAGCTCAAGGAACTACCTTTATTCCAGATTCACAAGTTTCAATAGATTCTATAACTAATCCGCTTAATTTAAATTTAAATTTCCAAGAAGCTGATATAGTAGAGCCAGGTACTGAATTGAAAATAACTGAGGGATATGATTCAACAGATACATCAGAAGTTACAATAACTTATACGCAATTATAGTACTTAGATAAATAAAATAATTTTAATGTAATATAATTATATAACCAAAATTAATTAACCAAAACCTTTTATTATGACCTATTTTTATTACAAGTCCAGTACGCTGGCAAACCAACAACCAAAGCTAGACGAAGAAACCAAAACCTTTTGGGAAACCTTAGCTTTAAAAGAAAATTGGCGAATTGTCCAACTGCCTAACGGTTATTATCAAACAGAATATGAGATAGATGACAAGTGGGTGGACGTAACAAGACGCGAAACTATTGAAGGCGCTGAGCAAGCAATTGATTCATCAGTCGAACATTTTAAAAGAAAACTAAAAGCGTTTGACGGGCCAACAGTAGTTAAAACATTTAAATAATATAATACTTTAATTTAATGGAATTTAATCACACAAGCAATATTGTTAAAGATTTAAACTTTGGCAATAATGCAAGTAGTAAAATTATGGCTGGAGTTAACAAGCTTAACGACGCCGTAAAATCAACATTAGGGGCATCGGGAAAATGTGTTATTTATGAAGACGCATTAGGTAGACCGATCGTCACAAAAGATGGTGTAACTGTAGCGAATAGCGTAATCTTACGGGACCCGGTAGAAAACATTGGCGCCACCCTTATAAAAGAAGCTGCTCAAAAAACAGTAAAAGAGGCAGGCGACGGAACTACCACCTCAACGGTCCTTGCCTCTGCCATCTTAAATGAGTATTACCAGAGTGGTAAAACAAATGTTAGAGGTATCAAAAAAGGAATTGACAATGCACTAGCCAAAGCATTAAAATACCTTGATAAAATTAAAGTTCCGGTAGAAGGGGCTATGCTTAATCACGTTGCAAACATTTCTGCTAATAATGACAAAGTGCTAGCAGAAATTATAGCGAACGCATACGAACTTGTTGGAAATAACGGTGTGGTATTGATGGAAGAGTCTGAAACAGCAGACACGCACGTTGAAATCGTAGATGGAGTGCAATTTGATTCAGGCTTAAAATCGCCGCATTTCATAACTGACAAAGAAAAAGGTAAAGCTGTATTAGAAGACCCTTTAGTTCTTTTAGTTGAATCTGAAATAAACACTATAAGAAAGATTCAAACGGTTTTAGAATATGCCATAAAAGAAAAGCGCAGTATACTTATAATTGGCAATATTGCACAACAGCCAATGTCCGCTTTAGTAATGAATAAGGCTAAAGGCAATATAAGGGTAAACGTTATCGATTCTCCTGGCTTCTCATTAACTAGAAAAGAATTAATGGAAGATTTAGCAGCTATAACTGGTGCTACTATCATAAACGAAGATTTAGGAGATGATCTTGACTTAATTGGTATAGAGCATTTAGGCGTTTGTAAAAAAGCTGTTACTGATGATAATAATACTATTATTACAGTAGAAGATATTAATGAAAAAATTACTGGTCGTATTGAATCAATTGAAAAACAATTGAAAGAAGAAAAAAACGACTACGTAATTAAAAAGCTAGAAGAGCGCAAAGCAATGCTTTCGGGATCTGTTGGAATTATAAAAGTTGGGGCAGATAGCAAAGTTGCATTAAAAGAAAAGAAAGATAGAGTTGAAGACGCTATCTATGCCGTTAAAGCAGCTTTAAAAGAAGGTATTGTGCCGGGGGGTGGAATCGCTTTATGTAACGCAGCCAATAGTATTAAACCAGCTTGTCCGGGGGAACAAATTTTAATAGCAGCAATGAAACAGCCGTTTGCTACTATATTGAGCAATTCAGGCGTGACTGGCGATGTGTATAGCAAAGGCAAAGGAATTGATGTTACAACAGGAAAAGTTGTTAATATGATTAGGGCTGGAATTATTGATCCAGTTCTAGTAACAAAAACAGCTTTAAAAAACGCTGCTTCGGTAGCTTCTACTATTATATCCGCTGATTGTGTAATTTCAAATGTAAGAGAAGATGCAAGCAATTAATAGATATATAATAATAGATAGAATAAAAGAAGAACCAAAGAAAACAAATGGTTTACTTTTGAATGAAAAGCATCAAGACGATGTCCGCTATAGAAAAGGCAAAGTTGTTTCTATAGGCAATTTAGTTGAGGGGCTTAACCAGGAAGCTTTGATATATTACGACAAACATGCTGGGTACGGAATAGAGTTTGATGACAAGCTTTATTTCGTTATAAAAGAATCCGACGTTATTGCTGTACTATGAGGCTAGAAGCGGCTGATTTAAGAGAAATGAATATACTAAAGTATTACAGGCTTATCAGAAGATGGGCCTGTAAAACTTATAATCTTAAAGATGCTGATTTAGAATTACTTATATATTTTGATTGCGTAGGTTTGTTTACGCGTAATGATTATATTAAAGGCACCTATACATTTTCTTGGGATAAAAAACGATGGGAGCGGCTTCGCCGCGAAGGGTGGATTGAAATCTACGCAGAACGTAACCAAACAACAATAAAATATAATGTGTTTAAAACTTCAACAAAATGCAAACACCTTATAACAAGAATGTATAAAATAATGTTGGGCGAAGAAGACTTACCTATGTCTGAGCGCAGCGTATTTTTTAAAAACAAATCATATACAGATAAAGTTTATAATAAAGCTATTGACGATATGTTTAAAGATACTACAAGATAATGGGATACAAAATGAAAACCAATATCAAATCATTGATAATGGATCATGGCCTGGTAACAGAGGAAGACGGAATGGGTAAGGTTGAAGGTGTTACCTTAAATGACGGTACCATTGTTGTAAATAAAAATTTATCTAAGAAGAAGAAAGATATAGCTAAAAGTCATGAAAAAGTGCATCGTGACCAAATACTTAGAGGGGATTTGTCATATGATGATGAGAATGTATATTGGAAAGGAAACAAGCACCCAAGAGTACTTATGAAAGAAGGCTCTAGTAATCTGCCTTGGGAAAAAGAAGCATATAAAAAACAAAAAAAATAAATTATGGGAATGTCAGGACCAAAAGCAACGCCAATTACTCAAAAAGTACACGCAAAAACTTCTGCTAATAAAGAAGCAATTTGTGAGACTTGCAAAAAACCAATTGGGTCTCAATGCAAATGCTCTAGCGGATATATTCACGTAAGAGGTGGAAATTAAAATAAGTAAACACATATCAATCAAAGAGGCAACACGTTCTAATACAGCTGAAAGATTAGGTATTGATAATTTTCCAAACAGCCCTACGCTTGTTAATATGCAAGCTTTGGCTGAAAACGTATTTGAGCCCCTTAGAGAGCACTTTGGGCACCCAATATATATAACTAGCTTCTATCGTAGTCCAGAGCTGAATAAGGCTATCGGAGGCAGTTCTAAGAGCCAGCACTGCAAAGGGCAAGCTATTGATATTGACGATGTTATAGGGGGATCAAAAAATGCTGATTTTTTTAATTATATAAAAGATAATTTAGAGTTTGATCAATTAATCTGGGAATTTGGAAATGATGATAGTCCTAGCTGGGTGCATGTTAGCTATAATGCTTCTAATAATAGAGGTAACATCTTAAAAGCTATAAAAGAAAACGGAAAAACAAAATATACTATATGGAACCAATAACAAGAAGAATAAAAGCAGAGCCGCTAATGAAAAAGCCACCTGCTCCTTCAAAGAAAAAGTCTTTAGGATATTACAACGAAGCAAACCCGACAGGAACAGGGGCTGCCGCCGGGGGCGGTATGTCCCGTAAAGGCGTGCAAAAATATAAAAAAGACAACCCTGGTTCTAAGCTAAAAACAGCGGTAACAACACCCCCGAGTAAACTTGACCCTAACAGCAAAGCTGCTAAAAGGCGTAAGTCTTTTTGTGCAAGATCAAAAAGCTGGACTTCAGAAAGAGGCAAAGCGGCAAGACGCCGTTGGAATTGTTAATATAAAACATATTTTTTAAATATGGCTAGAATAAAATCATATGACCAAGACTCTACGCTCAACAAAGCGGATAAAGTATTAGGTACAGACTCTGCCACAGGCAAGACTAAAAACTATACAATAGAGTCAATACTAAGTGTAGCTAACGAAGACAACTTAGTTGAGGTTTTTGATGGTGCTGCCTTTGAATTTCAAGACTATGTAAACCCAGCCGGAGAAGTAAACGGAGTATTAAATTTAAATGCCGGTATAGCTACAAATGCTGCTTTTAGCGCAATAAGTGTTTTATATATTAGCGTTAACGATAAATCTGGGAACTCTTTACGTGAGTATTTAGAAAATGCTGATAATGATTTTATTAAAATCAGCAAGACAGATAACCTCAACCAGTTTGGTATTTATGAAGTTACAGGCATTGAAGATTATGGAAGCAATAAATATAAAAAGCTTACATTAACGCCTAGGGGTACAAATGGTACTTTAACAGTCGGTACAAAATACTTTGTAGCAAATTATTCTGCATTATATGATCAAGACTTTTCTGATGATTCTGTTACTGAATTTGGTGATGTAAGCAAGGCTGGTTCTGGAGAAATTATTACAACCATTGAAAGAGGGCAATTACAAAGCTTAAATGCAAATGCTTTGTTACATAGCGATGTAGTGGACAATACAACCTCAACAGCTACAGATTTACCTTTATCAGCAAATCAAGGTAAGGTGCTAAAGGATCTTATTAATGCAATCAATACACTTTTAACAAGTGATAATATTGCTCTTGATACATTGCAGGAAGTTGTAAATTATATTGAAACCAATAGAGAAACATTAGATGCTTTGAGCGTATCTAGTATTCCAGGGCTTCAAGCTGCTTTAGATTTAAAACAAAACACTGAGGCTGGTAAAGGTTTATCTGCTAATGACTTTACAGATGTATTGCTAGCTAAGTTAAACAGTATTGCGGAAAATGCGGAAGTGAATGTAAATGCTAATTGGTCTGCTACTTCAGGGGATGCGTTTATTGAAAACAAGCCAACCGATTTAACTAACTTAACTATCCATGATGTAGAAGAACTACGCGATATTAGTAGTGCTGGTTCCGGGGCTATTATAACAGGGGACGAAAGAAACAGAATTAGTCCCAGTCACGAAACGTTTATTGGCTTATCTACAGCGGAAAGAACAAAATTAACAGGAATTGATGTTAATGCTATTACAAGAGTAGTAACTGATGGTGCAGATAGTATTACTGTCCCCCCCGATAATGCGCAGCAAAATGTAAAAGCTGACTGGGATGAAGATGACGTTAATAGCGATGCGTTTATCCAAAACAAACCAACAGATTTAACTAATATAAGTTTATATAATGTAATAGACTTAGGAGATGTTTCAAGTGCTGGGTCTGGTGAGATTATAACAGGAGACGAAAGAACAAAATTAAATAGTATTGAAGAAGGGGCTGAGGTTAATATAAAACCAAATTGGAATGCTGCCACAGGAGACGATGCTGAAATACTAAATAAACCTAGTATTGCCTTAAGTACTACTACAATAGAAGTTCAAGGTACAACTAATGAAATAGAGGTATCTCCGGTTGGACCACAAGATTTATCTGCTAATAGAACTTTTACCGTTGGGTTACCAAATGATGTTACAGTAGGACAAGACCTTACTGTGACAAGAGATGTTACGGTAACTGAAAATTTAGCTGTTGGAGATACTATTGAGCTTTTAAATAATCAAACAACAACTCCTACTTTTGATAACGGTATATATTACACCACAGAAGGCACACATGATACATTACATTTTAGGTACCATGGACATGATATAAGTATTGATAAATTTACAGAAGTATTACCTTCGGGTATTTTAAATGGCGGTGAGTTATCTACAACGGCAGGATCAACTACATTTACTATTGCCGCAGGTAATGGTATAATAAACGATTTAAATAAATCAGCTGGATCAGAGCCACATCCAGAAATTATAAATATAGAGTGGTCTGCACAGACTATTACAGTATTTAATTTAGATTCTAATAATTCAGATCAATTAAATGCTTGGGTATACATAGATAACACTGGAACAGTGCGACAACAAGCGGGTGCTTTTACAGAGGCACAGTTTAGAACACATATACCGGTGGGGTCTATTATACACACATCAGGAACAACACAGTTTGCGCGTACTTTTCCTAGAACAGCATATAACTCAATGGCACAGCACAATGAGTTTATAGCTGCTTTCGGGCCTTTAAAAAAATCAGGGCATGCTATAACAGCTAATGGTGCAAACCTTAGCCTTGATAGATCTTCTGGCGTTGCTTTTGCTTTAGGAAGAAACTATGCAATAGACCCTGAAAATCCTTCTACTGTATCTGATGGTGCAAGAACAGCTGCATTAATGCATAGGTATTATAGCAATGGTAGCGGAGGATTTGTTAAAGATAACAATGGAGGAGCTGGTTACACCGGCGTTGACCCTACCAAATACGATAATGGTACCGGCACATTGGTTACTGTTCCCGGTGGTAGTTATACTGTACAAAGATTATTCTATTTTCCAGGCACACCGAATATATTAATTTCATATTACGGGAAAGCTACATATGCAAATCTTGATACTGCTGAAAGAAGTTATTTATTAGAAAGCTTTCAAGAAGATGATAACACATCTCAACAAGCAATATATGTTGGGGCAATTATTATGAAAGCTGGCGCTACTGCGTTAAATGACCCAGCAGATGCTAAAATATTAATAGCTGGACAGTTTAGAAGCTTGGCTGCAACTAATTTAGGTGGCGTTGCCGCTTCAGCTGCTATTGGAGATTTAACAGATGTATCTATTACAGGCGTTTCTAATGACCATTTCTTACGGTACAATAGCTCAAGCACAAACTGGGAAAATACAGCTATAACTTCTGACAATATTACAGAAGGCACTAGTAATTTATATTATCCCGCAGCTGATTCTACAAAAGTTGGTTTTATATCTGTAACGCAAGCTGTTGATTTAGACACAATAGAATCTGATACAGCCACTAATAATAGTAAAGTTACATTTCCAGGTTTTGGTACAATAGCCGGAACAGCTTTAGAAGGTGGTACAACTACTGACGATATTACTGAGGGCACTAATAATCTATATTATACAGAAGCGAAAGTTTCTGCTAATACTAATGTTGCCGCTAATACAAGCAAAGTTTCATTTCCTGGATTTGGAACATCGGCAGGCACTGCTTTAGAAGGCAATACGCAATTTGTAGACGGTACAGGTACTGCTGGTAGCTTACCAAAATTTAGCGATACAGACACTTTAACAGACTCAGCTATATCTGAATCAGGTGAAGTAGTAGATATTGCAACTACGGGGGCCATACGCGTTCCAGATGGTACTACAGCAGAAAGACCCGGTACTCCAGTTGCTGGAATGTTCAGGTATAATACTGAAGATAACCAATTTGAAGGCTACACTACAGAGTGGGGTGCAATTGCTGGTGGTGGCGGAGGAACTGGCGAAATTGTTAAAGAAACATTTAGTGGAACTGGGTTGCAAGCTTCTTTTAATTTATCAGATACTATAGTCGATATAGATAATATAAATGTATATGTTGATGGTGTGTATCAATATCCATCTAACTATACGGTAAGTGGCAATACGGTTACATTTGCTTCTGGTTCAATTCCAGCTTCCGGAACTGATAATGTTCACGTAAGACACAATGTAAACGCACCTACTTTAACTGAGGGTGCTGCATTTAGCACATCCGGAAGTTTAGTCGGGGATGGTGCAACATTATCTTTTTCTTTAGGTGGAACGCCAAGATCGTCTGATCATACAATGGTATTTTTAGAGGGTGTGTATCAAGAAAAAGAAAACTATTCTATATCTGGTTCTAATATTGTATTTACAACAGCCCCACCTAATGGCTATAGTATTGAAGTTAAATATGTAAGTGGTCTTTTAGATTTAACTAGTGTAGGAGAGATTGTTTTAGATGAGCTTACAGGTGATGGGACAACTACTTATGCGCTTTCATCAGCACCGCTTTCTGAAAACTACACCAATGTATACATAGAGGGCGTATACCAAGAAAAAGGAACTTACAGTATTGCTGGGTCTAATATTGTATTTAGTTCTAACGTACCCGTTGGCTATAGTATTGAAGTAAGTATATATAAAACTATACCATCTGGCAGTGTAACTCAAACAACATTTCAAACAGATACTTTTACAGCGAACGGAACTGAAACAGACTTTGCACTTGTAAATGGTTCACCGGCTAGTAAAGCCCTTACAATGGTGTTTATACAAGGTGTATATCAAGCTAAGTCTAATTATAATTTAGTTTCAAACGAAATACAATTTACAGCTGGAACACCTGCAGAAGATGATGTTATTGAAGTTATTTCAATTAGCGCCATCAATACTGCTAGTTCACCTGTAACAAGTGTTAACGGAGAAGTTGGTGCTGTAACAGTGCAATCAAAACATAGTGTTTCTGTTATAGGCGCAAATACAAATGCGGTCGCAAATACAGTTTATGTATTTACAGCTTCATTAACATTAACTTTGCCAGCATCCCCAGGGCTTGGTGACTCAATAAAAATATCTAACCTATCTGGAGTTGATACGTGTGTATTAGGTAGCAATGGAAATAAAATAATGGACGCAGCAGCAGATCTTACTTTAGATACAGCTTCTGCTAGTTTTGAATTGATTTGGTCTGGTTCATCAAAAGGCTGGGTAATAATAGGACAATAATATGGGAAATTTAACAGATCATTTTGCTAGTAGCGGCGGAGGAAATAATATTTTAGAACAATTATCTTTTAATTGTGATAATCAAACTATTTCAACGCTACAAGGGGATATTACAGTGCCTAATTGCACAGTTTATCAAAACGTAACTTCCACATCATTAGTTGACGTAACCAATAGCTCGTTTGCATATCAGCCTCCTACTGGCACTACAAAAGTTGTTATTGAGTATAGATTTCATCAAGCAAATGACGAGGTAGCTAATTATTCTACACTAGGTTCAATGCTAGGAAACGTAGACGGTATAGATGTTGTAACTTCAAAAATACAATGGATGGATTATGGCTATAGCAACTACGAAAGAAGTGCTCAGATTAGAGATATTAGGTGCGAGATTAAAATTAATGGACAAACTGATGATATTGCTAACGGAACAATGAATACTTGGGATTCTCCTAAAGATATAAAGATACGTGCAGCATGCTACGATTCTTCAACATATAATTATTGGTTGCATAGAACAAATTATTGGATTACTAGTAGTAATGAACAATTTGTAATACCATCATATACTATAACAGCTTACACTTAAAACAATACAAGCAGTATGGCAAATACATATACACATAGAATAGTTTCTTTAAAAAAAGAAAATGGCGTTTACCTTAATATGATTAAGAGCTTTATAATTGAAGTAACGGCATCTAATGGGTCAAACCAGATTTCTGAAGAGTATAAGATTGATTTGCCAGATCCAGAAATGGATTTTACTGAATATCAAAATTTGCAAGAATCAGATTTAATAACCTGGTATGAAAATGATTCTATTCAAAAAGATTTTGTAACACGTGATATTGATAAAAAGCTTCAAGAAAGTACACAAGATAATGTTGAATCAAACTTTCCTTGGTTATGATAGGTGTTACACAATTGCTATCAAAGCCACTTAGTTATATCCCAGGAAACGGCACTCAAGGCAATCCTTTTACATCATATGAAGAGGTAGCCTCAAGTAGCCAACCAAATGGAGTTTATTATTTTGATGATGGTACAAGAATAAGACAAATGTATCTTGACATTGACGGCACTGAAAACGGTACAGGCACCAGAGGGTGGGCTAGAATTGATTCTTCTATAGGAACACCGTATTTAGGACAAGAATGCACTAGTAGCGCAGCTGGTATAACGGCTAATGGTCTTATAACCGTTCAAGCTCAAACGACTCCATTAGGTAGTGGTAGTCATGGAGGTTGTGGAACTGGATTTAATTCAACGTATATTAAAGCTAGAAAGTTTGCTATGAGTAATATATCTTCAAATAGCAGTCCTAGTTATAAAACAACATATTTTGCTGTAGTAACCTCACCAACTACATTAAGAAGTGATTGGTATGGTAATCAATCAGGAAACGGAGGTTATTATTATCCAGGTGCATATCTTTTTACAAACCCTGCCGGAGCAGCATGGCAACTGTATAATTACACAAGTAACTCACTACAACCACCGACCAACGTAACTTCTTTAGCTAACTCAGCTAACGGAGAATTTAATGGCGGCGTGCGATATGGTATGTTTACAGGAGTTGTTTATGATCTATTTGATACTCAAGATAGAACAATACATATAGGACAATCAACATACCCTGGCACAAACACATTGTGGAGCGCAAAGATATGGTTTAAATATTAAAATATGGCATTAACAAAAATAACGTCAGGTGTAATAGCCTCTGAATTTCAAACCTCAGCTAATATTAGTGGGTCATCATCGCCGCAAACGGTAGATTGGAATAGTTCACAAATATTTAGAATTACACCAAACGCTCCTATTACATTAAACTTTACTGATTACAAAATTGGTATGGTTAAAATAATTGTAGCAACTGGAGATGGTGTAGCTGCTAATGTTCTTACGTTTCCAAGTGAAGCAATATTATTAGGCGGTGAATTTGATACTACTTTAGGAACAAAAAACTTTATACAAATAGTCTGTACAGATGACAATGGAACACCAGAGTTTTTCTATACAATATCACAACAAGCAACATAATTATGGCATTTACAAAAGTAAAAAGCGAAGTTTTAGCGGATGAGTTTTTTTCATCTAGCACAATTACAACAGACGTTGATTGGACAGCTTCATCTGTGTTTACAAAAACATGTACCGCTGATACTACCCTTACATTTTCTAATGTAAAAACGGGTATGGTTAAAACATTAGTTATTGACGGAAATTATGCAATAACATGGCCTGCTGGAGTTAAATGGCTTAATGGTGAATATAGTGGTACGGCTACAAAAAACATTATTCAGTTAATATCAACAAATGATGATACTGAAATATTTGGAACAATTTCAAACTACACTGCAGTATAATGAAAGCACGCTTAGAAGCAGGTAAGGTTGTAAAGTACAATACTATACCAAACATACTATCAAACGGAAACAAAAGTATTACTAATGCAAATAGAGCATCTGATGAGGTGCTCGAAGAATTTGGATTTTTTAATGTTGTTGTTCCGGATTATGATATTGGAACACAAGCAATAAATAATTTACACTTTAGTGCAACAAATAATTACTTTACCTACGATGTCGTAGCTAGAGAAATAGAAACAGAGTAATATGGCTATTAACGAACGTCTAATACATACCGCAGCAGCAGCAGAAGCAGGTAATGCAGGTGAAGAAGGACTTATCCTACACTTAGACGCTAACGATGTAGATAGCTACGATGGCGATGGTTCTGTATGGTATGACATAAAAGACCACGAATATACTCCTGCTACAAATGTAGACGAGCATTTTAATACTGTTACTTATACAGGGGCATCAGCACCGCACGTAATTGACACCGTTGGTTTTCAACCTGACTTAATCTGGATAAAAAATAGAGATACAACAGATTCACACGCTATTGTAGATTCAGTAAGAGGTATCACATCTCCCGCACCTTACCTTGCATCAGACCAAAGCGCTGCACAAGCCACGTCTACTAATATGCCCACGTCTGTTCAACCAGAAGGATTTACCATAACAGGTAACGGAGGTAGAACTAACACAATCGGAGAAGATTATGTTGCTTGGTGTTTTAAAGCTGGAGGTGCAGCAGTATCTAATACAAATGGAGATATTACATCACAGGTTAGTGTAAATAATGATTTAGGTTTTAGTATAGTTAGTTATACAGGGAATAGTTCTTTTGGACAAACAGTAGGACACGGATTAGATGTTCAGCCTCAAATGGTTATTCACAAAAACCTAAGCAATGCTAGAAATTGGAGAACTTATGTAGAACCATTAGGAGCTACAAAATACATCAATTTAGATGAAACTGCAGCAGCAGGAACATACGGCTCTTTTAACAACACCGCACCTACACCTACCGTTTTTTCTACAACTAGTTCTGTAGCGGACAGGGCAACAAATTTTAATGGTGATAACTATATAGCCTACTGCTTTACATCTAAAAGAGGTGTATCTAAAGTAGGTAGTTATACCGGAACAGGGGGCAATATGACTGTAAATGTTGGATTTGAACCAGCGTTTGTTATGATAAAAAATACTTCAGCTGCTGCTTCTTGGCATATTTTTGACAACAAAAGAACAGCAGCCAACCCATCAACAGGAGCTTTATTTCCTAATGAAACTTTACAAGAATTAGATTATAATGGTACTTTTGAATTTACTTCTACTGGATTTAATAACAAAGTAGCTAGTGGGTCTTTAAACACTAGTGGTAGTTCTTATATCTACTACGCAGTAGCTAAAAACACAAAAGAAACATCTTTAATACCCGACACAGATTTAGAACTACATTTAGATGCAGGCGATGATACTACTGTTTCAACATCTACTTGGACTGACTTAACTACTAATAGTTATGATGGAACTTTTACCAATTTTAGTTCAACATTAATAGACTTTTATGAAAAAGAGTTAGGGAACTTTATTACGTTCGATGGAACTAATGACTATGTTAAAATAAACAATACAGGTCTAACAAAAAATAGCGGTACTGACTTTGCTGTTGAAGTTTGGGCAAGAATGCACACAACAGGAACAGCAGACTATATAGTTTCTCAAACAACTGATGACGGTAACACTCAGAATTGGCTTTTACGTTTTCATTCAGATAATAAAATTAAGTTCTTTGTATATGGCACAGATGAGTACCTTTCTACAAGTTCAACCTATTCAGCTAACGTATGGTATCATATTGTTGGTTTAGTAGAGTCTAATGGAATAGTTAGAATATATGTCAATGGAACATTAGAGGTTTCTTCATCTAGTGGTAAAAGTGCCGACACAAACGCTTATAATACTTTTATAGGTTCTTTGGGTGGAAGTAGTACTGGACGCCTTGACGGAGATATAGGACAAGTGAGAATATATCATACAGCCCTTACACAAGACCAAATAAGACAAAACTATAACTTCACTAAGAATAACTATCCTAATGGGAATGATGGTACTATAAGCGGTGCTACTTTCTTACCTTCGGCAGTTAGCTTTGATTTTGATGGAAACAATGATTACGTTAGTTTAGATTCTTCTTTTAGAAATGCGTTTGACCAACCTTATAGAAGTTTATCTATGTGGTTAAAATGGGATGGTAAATCAATAGCATTCGGAATGCCTTTTTGGATGACAGGAGCAGGATTAACTAACGGAAGGTTCGCTTTACAATTAAATCACAGTAATGGTCAACTTGATTTTATTGTGGGTGGTGCAGGAAGTTACCCACTAGCAACACTAACCGCTAATACTTGGACACACATAGCCGTTGTTCAGTCAGGCAATTCTTATGAGGCTTTTGTAAATGATACTTCTGTTGGAACAGCAACTAACGACAATTACACAGATACAGCATCTAGTGCGACATCTTATATTGGTTCTTATCAAGGCACTAACCATTATTGGAGCGGTGAAATTTCAGATGTTAAGTTTTATAGTAGAGCATTAACAGATGCAGAAGTAACAGCAGAATACAGCAAAGGATATAACGGAATTGGATAATGGAAAATTTAAAGATATACGGATTGAACATAGGAGCGTTAGCATTTAGCTTAACAGAAATTAATAATGGCTAAAAAAAAATTTAAAGACACCAACGTTGGGAAATTTTTATTAGAAAAGATTCCTAACGTTGTTGGAGCCATTGCTGGTGATACACCGGTTGGCTCTGTAATAGAAGCAATAATTGGTGGCAGTGATATGCCACAAGAAGATAAAGAAGTAGCTCTTGAAAAATTAAGATTAGAACGATCTGAAATAGATGGAACTACAAGAAGATGGGTTGCTGATGCTAGATCAGGAAATTGGCTTGCTGCTAATGTACGCCCATTAATATTAATATTTTTAACAGTTTCTTATGTTTCGGGTTGGTATTTAAATTACCCACTCGATGATATAACAGGATTACTCACTATAGTTATTGGTGGTTATTTTGGATCGCGAGGTGTTGAAAAAGTATTTGGAAATAATAAACACAAATAACACGTAATAATCAAATATACACTAATTTAAATTTAATAAAATGAAAAGAATTTTAACACAAGAACAATTAACTGAAATTACAGCAATTTTAAATGAAATGCCTATTAAAGAATTTAATCGAGTAAAGGCAATTATTGAAGTATTTAATAACGCTGAGATATTAAATGAAAATCAAGATGAATCTAATACGGAAGATTAGCATTGGGAGAGATTATAAAAACGATGCAATGCATTATTCTATAGGACAAGAAGTATTTGGCGGTCATAGAATAGTTGAAATAATAGAAGAAGACGAAAGCTATAATATATTTATTGAAAAAAGCGAAGAGGTTTTGCCTTGGAAAACATTTAATAAAAATATGGCTATTGCAATTGAATACAATTTAGAATATTAATGAAACATTTACATGCCTATTTAATAGAGCCTTTAGATGGAAGGTATACAAATAATAAAAAAATAGGTGACTCTAATTTAATTTTAAATACGCAGATAGAAGATCATAAGTTTGTTAACAGACAAGCTAAAATTGTTGAAACACCAATTAATAATTCTTTTTTACAAAAAAATGATTTAGTAATTGTACATCATAATGTTTTTAGAAGATATTTTGATGTTAGAGGCCAAGAAAGAAATAGTAGCAACTATTTCAAGCACAACCTTTATATGTGTTATGATGATCAAATATTCTTATACAAACGCAATGGCAAGTGGTTCACATTACCGGGTTATTGCTTTGTAAAACCACTAAAGCAAGACAATAGCTTTCTAAATGATAAAGAAAGAGCCAATATAGGCGTTTTAAAGCACCTAGGGGACGATTTAAGAAGCTTTAATCTTGATAGTAATGATTTAGTCGGCTTTACACCAAATAGCGAGTATGAGTTTGTTATTGATGGCGAAAGATTATATAGAGTCCCTTTAAATTCTATAGCAATAAAATATGAAATACGAGGAACTGAGAAAGAATATAATCCAAGCTGGGTATAAAGCTGTTGATGAATTAATAAGAGTTGCAGAAGAAAAAATAATAATAGGTGACCCAGAGGAAGACTTGGCTGCTGATAGATTAAAAAATGCTGCCGCAACAAAAAAATTAGCAATATTTGATGCTTTTGAAATACTTTCAAGAGTTGAAAATGAAAAAAATATGCTTGACGCCTCTAAATTACAAGCCGGTACAGGTTTTAAAGGTTTTGCTGAAGGAAGATCAAAATAATGTACGAACAAAATTTAATTAAATCAGTTAGCCCTATTCGTTTAAACACTATTAAAAGATTTAATAAGTTAAATAAATGGGAGTATGGTTATAATAAAGATTACGATGTTGTAATTATAAGCAAAACCGGTAAGATAGGAGAAATTGTAGAAATACAAAATTTAAAAATAGCGTTACCGTTGGCTCCAAATAATATTAATAAAGAAAATAATAGATGGACAGCTGATGAATACCCAAAAGAATTAAGTAAAATAAAAACTAGATTTGATTGGGAAACTTACCCAGATGCTTTTAAAAATAAATGGTATGCGTATATTGACAGAGAATTTACCAGGCGTGAAGAAGGTTATTGGTTTTATAACAAAGACGTCATTACTTATATTACTGGTTCTCATTACATGTACTTGCAGTGGGCTAAAATTGATGTTGGGAAGCCAGACTTCAGAGAAGCTAATAGAATTTTCTTTATTTTCTGGGAAGCGTGTAAAGCCGATTTTAGGGCTTATGGAATGTGCTATCTTAAAAACCGCCGATCCGGATTTAGTTTTATGTCTTCAGCGGAATCAGTCAATTTGGCAACAATTACAAAAGATGCACGGTTTGGAATATTGTCCAAATCTGGAGCTGACGCTAAAAAAATGTTCACAGATAAGGTTGTACCAATATCCCTTAACTACCCGTTCTTTTTTAAACCAATACAAGACGGAATGGATAGACCAAAATCAGAGCTTGCATTTAGAGTACCAGCATCAAAACTTACAAAAAAATCAATAGTACAAGTATCTGAAGAAAATGAGTTGGAAGGGTTAGATACAACCATTGACTGGAAAAATACTGGTGATAACAGTTACGATGGTGAAAAGCTTAGTTTATTAGTTCACGATGAATCTGGAAAGTGGGAAAGACCAGATAATATATTAAATAACTGGCGTGTTACTAAAACAACATTAAGACTAGGTAGTAAGATTATTGGAAAGTGTATGATGGGTTCAACATCAAATTCGCTTGAAAAAGGAGGTTCTAACTTTCAAAAATTATATAATGATTCAGATGTCACAAGAAGAAACCGCAATGGACAGACTAGTTCAGGATTATATTCTTTGTTCATACCTATGGAATGGAACTACGAAGGATTCATTGATTCTTATGGACACCCTGTATTTGAAACTCCAGAAAAACCAATTAAAGGAAATGATGGGGCTGAAATAGAAACCGGTGTTATTAAGTTTTGGGAAAATGAAGTAGAAGGGCTAAAACACGATAGCGATGGTTTAAATGAATATTACAGACAATTCCCGAGAACGGAAGAACACGCATTTAGAGACGAGGCCAAAAATAGTATATTTAATTTAACAAAAATATACGAGCAAATAGATTTTAATGAAGATTTAACAAGAAAGGGGTATGTAACAAAAGGTTCTTTTTCTTGGGAAAATGGGATTAAAGATTCTAAAGTAATGTTTACACCCAATCCAAATGGTAGATTTTTAGTATCCTGGACACCATCTAAAAACATAGAAAACAATGTGATACTTAAAAATGGCACCAAATACCCTGGAAATGAACACATGGGGGCTTTCGGTTGTGACTCATATGATATATCAGGCACAACAGATGGGCAAGGATCAAAAGGTGCATTACACGGTTTAACAAAATTTAGCATGGAGGATGCTCCCGCTAATACATTTTTTTTAGAATATGTTGCACGCCCACAAACTGCTGAAATGTTTTTTGAAGATGTTCTTATGGCTTTGGTTTACTATGGTATGCCAATTTTGGCAGAGAATAACAAGCCACGGCTATTGTATCACCTTAAACGTAGAGGCTATAGAGGATTTTCAATGAATCGACCAGACAAAGTTTGGAACAAATTGTCAGTAACTGAAAGAGAAATTGGTGGTATTCCAAATACATCTGAAGATATAAAACAAGCTCACGCTGCGGCTATTGAAACATATATTAATAACCATGTTGGCATCACCCCTGAAGGCGGGGGTAATATATATTTTAATAGAACATTAAATGATTGGGCTAAATTTGATATAAATAAAAGAACAAAATTTGATGCTGCTATAAGTTCAGGCTTAGCGATTATGGCTTGTAACAGGCATTTATATCATCCTAAACCTAAAGTAGAAAAACAAGCATTAAATTTAAAAATTTCACGATATAATAATAAAGGATCGCATTCAACAATAATAAAATAGCATGGCGGAAACAATATTAAAGTCTTCTTTCCCGAGCCAAATTGCTTCAGACGAAGAAAAAGCAAGCTCAGAGTACGGATTAAAAGTAGCCCGCGCTATTGAGCATGAGTGGTTCAAAAGAGATTCAGGCGCAACAAGATTCTACTCTAATAGAGATGAGTTCCACAGATTAAGATTATATGCAAGAGGTGAACAGTCTGTAAAAAAATATAAAGATGAATTATCAATAAACGGTGATTTATCATACTTAAATTTAGATTGGAAACCGGTACCAATCATTCCTAAGTTTGTAGACATAGTTGTTAACGGGATGTCAGATAGAGCTTTTGACATTAAAGCTTTTTCGCAGGACCCATCATCTGTAAAGCAGCGTTCCGAATATGTAGAAAGTATTACTCGCGATATGCAAACACGTGAGCTGAATGATGCAATACAAGAACAGCTTGGAATAAATGTGTATAGCAACGATAAAGATAAGTTGCCAGAGGATGAAAATGAGTTAGCATTGCATATGCAACTTGAATATAAACAAGCTATTGAAATTGCTGAAGAGCAAGCAATAAATTCTATACTAAACCAGAATAACTATGAGTTAACAAAAAGACGTGTTAACTATGATTTAACAGTATTAGGTATAGCTGCGTTAAAAAACCACTTTAATAAATCAGAAGGGATTAAAGTTGAATATGTAGATCCCGCAGATTTAGTTTACTCTTATACTTATTCACCATATTTTGACGATGTATATTACGTTGGGGAAGTAAAAAGCGTTACAATAAACGAACTTAAGAAACAATTTCCTAATTTAACAGACGAAGACTTAAGTAACATAACAAAACAAGGCGTGCAAACAGCAGCGTCTCATAATAGATATATTAATGAAGACTCAGTATTAGATGCAAACACGATACAGATTCTTTATTTTAATTACAAAACTTATAACAATGAAGTTTACAAAATTAAAACAACAGCTACGGGAGCTTCAAAAGCGATTGAAAAAAATGATCAATTCAATCCGCCAAAAGATCCAAGATCTCTTTTTGAAAAAGTAAGTCGTTCTGTTGAAGTAGTTTATGATGGCGCGTTTGTATTAGGGACACAACAAATACTTAAGTGGGAACTTGCCAAAAATATGGTACGTCCTAAAAGTGATACAACAAAGGTAATGATGAATTACAATATTGTTGCTCCTAGAATATACAAAGGTAGAATAGAATCATTAGTTAGTAGAATTACAAGTTTTGCTGATATGATTCAACTCACGCATTTAAAACTTCAGCAAGTTATGTCAAGAATGATACCTGACGGTGTTTATCTTGATGCTGATGGATTAGCTGAAATAGATTTAGGTAATGGTACTAACTATAATCCACAAGAAGCATTAAATATGTTCTTCCAAACAGGTTCTGTTATTGGTAGATCATTAACTGTGGACGGGGATATGAACCCGGGTAAGGTACCTATTCAAGAGCTAACATCCAATGGTGGTAATAATAAAATAAGTTCTTTGATAAGTACTTATAATTATTACCTTCAAATGATTCGCGACGTTACGGGGTTAAACGAAGCACGTGATGGTAGTGTTCCAGATCAATATGCGTTAGTAGGCGTTCAAAAATTAGCAGCAGCAAATTCTAATACAGCAACGCGCCATATATTACAGTCGGGATTATATTTAACAGCAAAAACAGCTGAGTCGATTTCATTACGTATTTCTGATATATTAGAATATAGTCCAACTAGAGATGCATTTATATCTAGCATTGGAAGATTTAATGTTGGCACGCTTGATGACATTAAGAACATGCACTTGCATGACTTTGGTATTTTTATTGAGTTAGCTCCAGACGATGAAGAAAAAGCAATGCTCGAGAATAATATTCAAGCGGCCTTAGCTAAGGATCAAATATATTTAGAAGATGCTATTGATATTAGAGAAATAAAAAATATTAAATTAGCTAACCAGTTATTAAAGGTGCGTCGTAAGAAAAAATTCCAGCAAGATAGACAAGTACAGCAGGAAAATATTCAAATGCAAAGTCAAAGCAATGCTCAAGCAGCACAAGTAGCGGCGCAGGCTGATATACAAAAGCAGCAAGCTATAACGCAACAAAAAGCAGAGTTAGCACAAATTCAGGCTGACTTAGAAATGCGAAAACTTCAAAATGAAAAAGAGCTTAAAAAAGAACTTATGAAATATGAGTTTGATCTTAATATGGCTATAAAAGACAAGGAAGCAGAAGCGTTTACTAATAAAGAAAAGTATAAAGAAGACAGGAAAGACGAAAGAACTCGTATTCAAGCTACTCAGCAATCTCAACTAATAGAGCAAAGAAAAGACAGAAAAGGTGAACAAGCATTTGAATCCGCGGGTAATGACACAATGGGGAGCGGATTTAATTTAGAAATGTTTGAACCCAGATAATAAAACCCATTTTTTTAATTTTATAATATTTTATCATGGCAGAAGAAACCCAAGAACAAGAAGTAATTCAGGAGGCGCAAGAAATAACTCCTGAACCACAAGAGTCATCACCAACAAATACAATTGATGATGACGGAACTATTAAATTAGATTTAAGAAATTTTACAGAAGATGCCGTTCAAAAGCAAAGCACAGATGAGATTCCTGTACGCAACGAACCCGAAATTAGCGGAGAAGTACAAGAACAAAACATCGAAACAACAGATGAGCAGCCTACCGGAGAAAGCAACACCGATAACGAAGAAGATGCGGTGCTCGAACTCATACAGGATGAAGAGGTAGAAAAACCAGCAACATTAGCTGATAAAATAAAAGATATTCCAAATAAGCTTAAAGAAGAATCTGAAAGCGTAAATAATAATCAAGAGCCTGCTCGTGAGCTTCCTGAAAATATAGATAAGCTAGTTAAGTTTATGGAAGATACGGGCGGGAGTGTTGAAGATTATGTAAATCTCAACAAAGATTATGAAGGAATGGCTGATATGGATTTGCTACGCGAATACTATCGTCAGTCAAAACCACATTTATCGCCAGACGAAGTTGACTTTTTAATAGAAGATAACTTTTCTTATGATGAAGATGTGGATGAAGAGCGTGACATAAAGCGCAAAAAACTAGCATTTAAAGAATCAATTGCTGAAGCTAAATCAAATCTTAATAACCTTAAGGGTAAATATTACGAAGATCTTAAGTTAAGTTCTAAGTTAACCCCTGAGCAACGAGAAGCGGTTGAGTTTTACAACGATTATAAACAAGATCAAGAATCACGATCACAAATTGCAGAACAACAAAGATCTATATTTAAAGAAAAAACAAATGAATTGTTTGCCAATGAATTCAAAGGTTTTGATTTTAAAGTTGGTGATAATAAATATAGATTTAAAGTTAAAGATGTAAATAGCGTAAAAGAATCCCAATCTGACATTAATACGCTTGTTAGCAAGTTTGTTAACGAAAGCAACGAAATGGAAGATGCTGCGGGTTACCATAAAGCGTTATTTACAGCTATGAATGCAGATGCAGTTGCAAACCATTTTTATGAACAAGGACGTGCCGACGCACTTAAAACGCAAATGGCTAAATCAAAAAATATTGATATGAACCCACGCTCTGGTCATGAAAAAGTTACAACTACATCAGGTATGCAAGTTCGCGCAATAACTGGGGATAATCTTGATCGATTAAAAATTAAAATTAAAAAATAACTTTTAAACCTAAAATAAAATGGGATTATTTGAAACAGGTGGATCGTTTCCAGCAGGATTAACTCCATCACCAACCAAATCATTATTTGGTTCAAACTATTTAACTTTTGACTCTGCCTCTGGAGGTGGAACATTTGCACAACAATTTTTACCAGACGTATACGAAAAAGAAGTTGAGCGTTACGGAAATCGCTCTGTATCTTCTTTCTTACGTATGGTAGGAGCTGAAATTCCTTCTGCTTCAGACCAAGTAATTTGGTCAGAGCAAGGAAGATTGCACATCGCATATGATGCTGCCGCTGCTAACACAGGAACTAACGTAATTACTCAGGCTGGACACGCTGTACGAGCTGGCCAAACCGTAGCTGTTGCTGAGGGACTTGTAACTGTAAAAGGAGTTGTTATTTCTGTAACTACTGATACATTTACTGTTGCTCCTTATGGTGGACAAACTCTTGATGCCGCTGGTCTTTCAACTGGTGCTGCTGTAGCTGTAAAAGTATTTGTTTACGGTTCTGAATTTGCTAAAGGAACTGCCGGTATGACAGGATCTGTAGACGCTGGTTTCCAACAATTTAGCAATTCACCAATCATTATCAAAGATAAATATAATATCTCTGGTTCTGATGCTGCACAAATTGGGTGGGTAGAAGTAACTACTGAGAACGGAGCTTCTGGGTACTTATGGTATTTAAAATCAGAGCACGAAACTCGTTTACGTTTTGAAGATTATCTTGAAATGTCAATGGTTGAAGGTGAATTAGCTGCTACTACTGGCGCTGGTTCTGAAGCTAATGATCAAGGATATAAAGGTACTGAAGGTCTTTTTGCTGCTATTGAAAGCCGTGGAAACATCTATCAAAACTTTAATTCAGGTGAAGCTACTTTAGCTAACGCTGGTGCAGATCGTACTGCCCTTCAAGACTTTGATGAAATTCTTAAGAATCTTGACAAGCAAGGAGCTATTGAAGAAAACATGCTTTTCTTAAACCGTGCAACTGCATTAGCTTTTGATGATATGTTAGGTGCTGTAAATGCTCACTATAACGGAGGTAGCTCTTTTGGGGTATTTGACAATAGCGAGGATATGGCTATCAACTTAGGATTTAGCGGTTTCCGTAGAGGATCTTATGACTTTTACAAAACTGACTGGAAATATTTAAATGATGCCGCTACACGTGGACTTACTGAAGATATTGATGGTGTTATGGTACCAGCTGGTACTTCAACAGTATACGATCAGCAACTAGGTAAGAACATTAAGCGTCCTTTCTTACACGTGCGTTACCGCGCTTCTGAAGCAGATGATAGAAAAATGAAGTCTTGGATCACTGGATCTGTAGGCGGAGTTTATACTTCTGACGTTGATGAAATGAACGTACACTTCTTATCAGAAAGATGTTTATGTGTTCAAGGTGCTAACAACTTTGTATTATTCAAGTCTGTTACTCAAGCATAATTACTAATGTAAGATTTACCCCTGATGAATCTTCAGGGGTAGGTTTTACTTTTAACAATTTTATTATATTATATTATGGCAAAAAAGAAAGATGCTGTAGAGACTTTAGAAGTTTCAGCAGCCCAAATAGTAGAAACACCAAAACCAATTAAACCCGCTCAGAAAAAAGATGAATGGGCAATTAAGGATAGAACTTACGTGTTAAAAGGCAATAAAGCGCCTATAACATATACGTTAGCTTCTAGACATCATGGCAGAAACCCATTGATGTGGTTTGATGAAGGGAAAGGTTTAAATAGAGAATTGCGTTACGCTAGTAACCAAAATTCCCCGTTTAAAGACGAGCAGCAGGGATATTCAACTTTAAAACATATTGTTTTTAAAAACGGATCTTTATTTGTTCCAAAATCTGACCAAGCCTTACAAAAATTATTATCATTATATCATCCGCAACGTAACAAAACATATTATGAAGTAGATAACGTTGCTGTTGCTAAATATGAATTACAAGATTTAGAACTAGAAATTGAAGCACTAAATTTAGCTAAAGGCTTAGATGTTGATCATGCTGAAGCGGTTTTACGGGTTGAACAAGGCTCAAGTGTTAGTAAAATGACTAGTCAAGAAATTAGAAGAGACTTATTATTATTTGCTAGAAATAATGCGGAGCTATTTGTTGAGTTAGTGAATGATGATAATGTACAATTAAGAAACTTTGGAATTAAAGCGGCTGAAGCTGGCATTATTTCGCTATCACAAGATCAAAGAACTTTTTCTTGGAGTAGTACAAATAGAAAGCTTATGACGGTGCCATTTGATGAAAACCCATACTCTGCACTTGCGGCGTGGTTTAAAACAGATGAAGGGACTGAAGTTTACAAATCAATAGAGAAAAAACTTAAGTAAACCGTGGTGATAAGGGTCACTTCGGTGGCCCTTATTATTATAAATATAGATATGGCAGTTAACATTAATACGGTATATAACAGAGTATTAGCAATTTCAAATAAAGAAAATAGGGGTTATATAACACCACAAGAATTTAATTTGTTAGCTAATCAAGCCCAATTAGAAATATTTGAGCAATATTTTTATGATCTTAACCAATTTAATAGAATGGGTGAGATTAATAATGAGCATGCTAATATCATAAAAAATATAAAAGAAAAAATCAATTTGTTTAGAAAATCAACAGATTTGACTTATTCTAATCCATTATTTGCAATGCCAACTGACTTATATAGGCTAGGAACAGTATTCTACAATAATGCAACAGAAATTGAGGAAATAGCTCAAAATGAGTATTTATATATAAATGCCTCACCTTTAACAAAACCCACAACAGCTAGACCTGTGTTTATCAGAGAAGGAGGATATATTAATGTGTACCCTACTACAATAACTTCAGCGGTAAAATGTTCTTATATAAAAATACCAGCTGAGGTAGGTTGGGGATATACAGATGTAGATAATGTTAGTTTATATGACTCATCCACTACAACTGATTTTGAGCTCCATGAAAGCGAAGAAACTGTTCTGGTATATAAAATATTAGCTTATGCGGGAATAGTCATTAGACAGCCCGAAATAAGCCAAATAGCGGATCAAAAAGACGCTTTAAAAGTACAAAAAGAAAAATCTTAAATAAATGGCATTAGGAACGCAAACACCAAAAGAATATTACGGAGGATCGGCCAAGGGCGATTACCAGTATATAACAGCCACTGATATTATAAATAACTTTATTGTTTCTCAAGTTGGAGATGATAAGATTATTAAAAGTGCAAAACGTGCTGAGGTTGCATTCCACGCACAGCGAGGTATACAAGAGTTAAACTATGATACTGTAAATAGTCTTAAAACTCAAGAAATTGAATTACCTCCGTCTTTATCTGTAGACTTGCCACACGATTTTGTTAGCTATGTTAAGATAACATACGTAGATGATGCTGGAATTGAAAGAGCTATAAAGCCAGCGCCTTTATCAACAGCCCCTACTGCTATACTACAAGATGATAATTATAATTATTTATTTGATGACCAAGGGAATTTGCTAATAGGTTCTGAGTCTACAACAGTAAGTCGGTTTCAAAAGTCTAGTTCTGACAATGTTCAACGAGACACTATAGATAATTTAGAAGAAGGGTATGGTTATAATGTTGATTTTGGCAAACGTTATGGTTTAAACCCTCAATTAGCAACCAAAACCGGTTTTTTTATAATTGATGATACTAATGGAATAATTAGCTTTTCAAGCGATTTAAAAGACAAAATAATTATTGTAAAGTATATATCAGATGGTTTATTTGCTGAAGGTGATATGCGTATTCATAAATTTGCGGAAGAGGCTTTGTATAAGTTTATAGCACACGGCATTATTACAGCAAAAGCAAATGTACCAGAATACCAAGTAAACCGGCTGAAAAAAGAAAAACGAGCAGCTATTCGCTCGGCTAAATTAAGACTAGCAAATATTAGCATAGAGGATCTTACTCAAATCATGCGCGGAAAATCGCAGCAAATTAAGCACTAATAAATGGCAGAACTTAAGCATACATTTGTTAAAGGTCGAATGAATAAAGACCTTGACGAAAGACTTATACCTAATGGTGAATATAGAGACGCTTTAAATATTCAAATATCTAGTTCAGAAGGTTCTGATGCTGGTGCTATTGAAAATGTATTGGGTAATGAAAAAGTTTTTGATTTAGGTTTAACAAATGCAACTTGTATAGGTACAGCCAAAGATACTCTTAATAAAAAAATATATTGGTTTGTTAATTCTGAAGAATTAAATGGCATTTACGAATATGATATTGTTAATAATATTATTGACCCAATATTAATAGATTTAAAAACTTTTACTGAGGTAACTATTGATAGTTTAAGAATTGACCCATCTGATGACGGCCTTATCTTAAGGGGGATGAGTTTGGACGAAAGAAAGGATATATTTTTTAATTTTAAACAAGATCCTCCGGTTTATGATCAAAGTCTTAAGCAATCCACCCAAGCTTTATGTCGTAATAGCATAAAAATATCTTCCGTATTACCTCCGCTAGAATTTAATGTGCCTAAAAATACAATAATAACTACTCCTAAAAATGATACTTCAAATTCTTTAATACTTAATAATGTTTCTTATACTGGCGAAATACAAGCGGGTGTTACTTTTGCTTTTGAATATTTTAAAGAAAGTGTATTAAATTTTGATTCAAAATATTTTATTTTAGGTGCAAATATTATTGATGGCTTATTATTTTTTACAGATGGATTAAATGAGCCAAAAGTTATTGATATAGAAAAGTTTAAGCACTATTCAAATAATTTAAAACAAGCCGACGGAACAATACTAAAACAAAATACAATTATAAGATTGTATGATGGATCTACAAGAAACATTTTAGAAGAAGATATATGCGTAGCTAAAAAAGCCCCTCAAAAATCTCCTGAATTAAGAATGTCAACTACACTTAGAGATAATGTAGTAGTTTCAAGTGGTACTTTTAATTTTTATAAAGATGGAGCATTAGTATTACCTTCTAATGAAAATCCAACTATAACAGCGGGGCAAAATTTATATCCAGCTGCCGGGTGGAAAGAGGGAGATATTATTATTTTTGATTTTGAAAACAATGACAAAACATATGAGGCCACATTAAAAATAAATAGTATAGCCTCTACAACTACAGTATTTCAAGTTATTTCTTATAGTGAGCAACCCGAAAACATAGATTATAGTGTTACTGCTACATTGCGGGAAAATGACCCTATATATGAATTAAAATTTCCAAGATTTGCATATAGATGGAAATACTTAGATAATACATATTCAACATTTTCACCATTTTCAATGCCCGCTTTTATCCCGGGTGAATTTGAATATGACGGAAAGAAAGGATTTAATGAAGGCCTTGTAAATAATTTAAGAAGGTTAACATTATTAAACATTGATAAAGGTAATGATACTGTTAAATCGATTGATATTCTTTTAAAGTTTGATGATGACAATAATGTTTATATTGTTGATACTAAAAAAAGAAAAGATGTTGAAGGAGTAAATTTATCTTTTGAGATAACAAAAGAAACAATAAAATCTACTGTACCAAATATTCAGTTACTAAGGCAATGGGACAATGTACCTAAAAAAGCACTTGCGCAAGAAATTGTTGGGAATAGAATAATATATGGTAATTATTATCAAAATTATGATATTCCATATGATCCTAAGTTTTCAGTAGCCCCTGTGATTACTGACGGGCTTTTTAAACGAAGTATTAAGTCTAATAGAAATTATGAGTTAGGCGTTGTTTATGTTGATAAATTTAATAGGCAAACGCCTGTTTTGTCAAATAATTCTGGATCGTATTTTTTAGATAAATCATTTGCCAATAAAAATACAGCATTATCTGTTAAACTAAATAGCGTTCCCCCAGCGTGGGCCACCCATTTCAAATTTTTTGTAAAAGAAACATCGGCAGAATATTATAATATAGCAGCCGATAGGGTGTATTTTGATGACGACAATGGATTTGCTTTTGTTTCATTCCCTTCTTCAGAAAGAAATAAAATTAATGAAGATAGCTATATATTATTAAAAAAGAGCCACGGGAAAAATGAAGCTATTAATAGTCCTGACAATAGGTATAAAGTTATTGATATATTTAGTGAGCCTCCAGAATTTGTTCATGAAAAAATTGAGCAAGTTGGTATTTTTGGTAATGTTTTATTTTCTGCTTCTTATGGAGATCAAACATTAACGACTGTAAAAAAAGCAGGCTCTACTCCCACTAAAGATAATACTACTATATTAATAAGTTCTATTAACTCAAAAGGAACTATTACTTCCCCTCCTACTGCAGACGACGAGAAAGGCGTTGACGACGAGTCTAAAAAACAATTAGCTGTTGGTAGATACGTGAAATTTGCTAAAGATAATAAAAAATCAAAACTATATAAGATCGCTAGCATTAGATACCACTTAGATGGTGCCGATGAAGCGGAAATAAAATTTACTGAACCTTTTGGAGATGATATAGATTTTTTATACACTGGAACAAATGACACTATTAGACCTGGTATTGATATGCGTATATATGAGGATAGCGCTAATGCAGGTGACCCAGAGTTTAATGGAAGGTTTTTTGTAAAGCTTGAATCAAACGGGCTGTTAAAAAAGGCAACAGAACAATCTACCTTAAATGACGGTGATATAGAATATTATGCTAAATATTCCGCTAGTTTTGATGGCAAAGATAGAAACCCCAAAAATGCAGATGGAATTAGAATTGTACCATTTTTTGTTCGATGGGGTGGAACACCTACAGCGGGTAGCAATTCGACCAGTGGACAAAGACAAACATTTGGGGGAAAACAGTTCCATATTTCTTTAGAAGTGACCGGGCCAGATGACGATAATATATTATTACAAAATATAGAAACAGGTTCTAAAATACAATTTTCAAACCACGAAACAATATATAGAGTTGGTCAGGTTTATGTTCAAACTTTAACATCATTTCCCCAAATTTATCACTTAAGATTTGAGAATGAGGACGGCATTGAGCAAAATTTAACAGAAACGGTTACAACAAATAAAACAGATTTAGAACCAAATTTTATAACTTTAAGTTTATTAGCCGAAAGAGACGAAGAAGAAAAAGGCAGTTTTGTTTCAAACCCCGCTATTTTTGAAACCGAACCAGTTAGACAAAAAACAGAACTTGATATTTATTATGAAAATGACATTGCATATCCAATATCAAAACATTATGACACGCATGTGCTAAATTGGTACAATTGTTTCAACTTTAACAACGGCGTTGAAAGCAATAGAATACGAGATGATTTTAATGCTCCTTTTATTAAAAATGGTGTTAAGGCATCTACTGTTTTAGAAGAAGGCTATCAAGAAGAACATAAATTTAATGGGCTTATTTGGTCTGGAATTATTAATTCTAAATCTTCTATAAATAATTCTAATCAATTTATTCAAGCAGAAACAATAACAAAAGACTTTTTGCCCTCTTACGGTAAAATACAAAAATTGCATACATGGGACAATGCAATGGTTATATTTTTAGAAAATAAAGTAGTAAGAGTATATGCAAATAAATCTCAATTATTTGACGCAAATGGAAATGGTACTTTAACTTCTACCAATAGAGTTATTGGGGATGCACAAGAGTATAATGGTGAATACGGTATTTCAAATGACCCACAATCATTTGCTGCTTTTGGGTTTAGATGTTATTTTGTAGACAGAAAAAACGGTAAAGTTTTACGACTTTCAAAAGATGGATTAACGCCTATATCAGATGTTAATATGAACGATTTTTTTAGAGATCGTTTAGAAACTAATCAAAAAATATTTGGCTCGTTTAATGAAAGAGACGAAATATATAATATTTCTTTTGCTGATGATAATGATACAGTTTCATTTTCAGAAAACGTTAATGGCTGGGTAACTAGAAAATCATTTGTTCCTCAAAATGCTATTTCAATTAATTCAAAATATTTTACATTTAACAATGCAAATTTATGGAAGCATGCATCGACCTTATCTCCGAGAAATAATTTTTATGGAGTACAGGGCGAATCGTTTGTAGAATTTGAAATTAATGATGAGCCTTCTGCGATAAAAAGATTTAAAACAATTAGTTACGAAGGAACTAAAGACTGGATTGCGACTGTACAAACTGACCAAGAAAAATCAGCTGAAATATCTTTCATAAATAAAGAAAACAAATATTTTTCAAATATTAAAGGAGAAGCAAAGTTTGATTCTGAAACAGGGGGTAATCTTGATTTAAAAAAGTTTAATTTTCAAGGTTTAGGAAAATCTTCAGAGCAAGACGTTATAGAAGACACAAGAGTTAGAACAGACCTTATTTTTGGTATTGATTTAACAATAATAGAGGCTAGCCAATATAATGTTGGAATAACAACACAATCTAAGGTTTTAACCAATTTGCTACCAGGAGAATTAATTCCAGCAAATAAAAACACTGTTTCTTTAAATATAACACCTCCAAATAATTATAAATTATTAGCTAGTGATTTTACAGGAACTAACTGTACTTTTGTTCAAAATGGAGATGGGGTTACTGTAACATATACCCATGGTATAACTTATCAACCAAATATAGATACAACAATACTAATACCTATAAGTGGTGGTAGATTGATATTAAAAGAAATTGAGGTTACGATTACTCGTGCTGTTGTATTAAGTAATTCCAATAGCTTGGTAGATTCTAGAGAATTTATTATATCTGGAAGACCAGGAGAGGTTTATTTAATAACAAATGATCTTTTAACTGCTGATGAAGGATTTGAACTGTTGTCTGGTAATGTTACTATTAGTAATTCTAATATTAATGCTAACTCGCAAATATCTCAAACAGGGGGAAGCACAACAGAGGTAGCTACTGCGGAATATATTTTAATAGAAAACGGTACAACTTCTATTAATTATACCGTAACTGCACGGGCTAGACAGGTAATTATTCCTAATAAAATTGTTCAAAGCAAAAATATAGATACTGGGGCTTTAGAAAATAATCAAGAGCAAAGAAGCCTAAAAATAATTGGCGAGCCTGGAGCTATCGTTAGATATGTTTTAAACGATAGTGTATCTAATATACAAGAAGAAACATTAACAATTCCAGGTGGTGGTTTTGTAGATGTATTTTTAGATTTTACCGCTACTGACGATAATTATAATATTGCAAAAACATATACATTAATATTTTCTGTAGGAGAAAAAACAGAGTTTGGCGAAAGCTTTGGTTCTAGAACAGTTACTTTCAATAGATTAGCTAAATCACAAAAAACATTACAAATTAAAGCTTACCATGCGGACTCTGTTAATAATGCTATTAAAACAAAAAGTTATATTGGTTTTGGTGGCGATGAAATAGATAATGATGAAGTTGAATTTGAATTTACTTTAAACTCAAGTTATGATTATGACATAATTAGTCAACCCTCATCAAGCAATTTTGTATTTAGCAATGGTAATAAGAATAATGTAACAATCAGTAATGTATCAATAAGTGTTGATCCGGTTAATGAACATATAGTTACTTTAAATTTTACTGTTGATACTGATGCTATTAATTTTAATGAGTTAGTAACTATTAATTTAGATAGCTTTGTTAATAGAAAAATAACATTAACAATAAGTTATAGCGATGTAAATCAAGGCACAGATTACAACGGTTCATTTATAAATAGCTTATCAACAATTCAGGGAATTGCTGGTAGCACAAATAGTAGTCTAAATAGTATACAGTATAAAATACTAATGGTGGGCAAACAACTATTAGATGGAGTAGGGGAAGACGCTTTACAGCCTAATGAGTTTAGGCTATACGATGCTTTAGTAAGCGGTAACGATGTTACCGAAACCTATGATGATAACAACGAACTATATTTGACACTTAATGATGTAACAGTAGGTGCTACAATAACATTGCAGCCTAGCGCGTTTATTTTCCCAAATGCAGATGCAACCCTTTACATAAGACCATCAAGAGATATAACAGAAGATTTGCCAGTAACTTTACCAAATGACTTCATAGTGGAAGTAACAGGTATATCACCGGAGTCTGAATTATATCCTCACGAAGGTGGAACGCAACTATGGCAAAAGCCAGTATTCCGCGGTTCTGCTGGTTCCCCAATACTTTGGCCAAATGGGCATTTTTCTAGTAGAAGAAGCGATGTGATTACAGAGGTGTCAAATGTAGTTAATACAAAAAGATTGGTACAATTTGTTTATGAAATTGATAGAACTATTATAGATACTCGTAGTTTGCATGTCTCTAAATGGGCTCCCTATTCAAATAATAATTACAGTTTATTGCTTGTAAATAGTAATATTATAGAAGAAGCTGCAAGTGGTACGTACACGGCTATTGATGGAAATAGTGTTACGGTAACTGGCCCTTATGTAATTACTAATAACGGTTTAACTTTAACTGTTAATTTATTAGTTGATATTGAATATGTGACAACAAATAGTGAAACCTTTACCAGCCTAGTAATTAGAACAGCAATAGATCATAGAGCAAGTTCTTACCCAAGAAGCGGCACAGAAGGTGAGTCTGAGCAATTTGTTTTCAGCACTAAAAATGAGGCGTGTAACGCAACAAGTGACCCACTTATATGGAAAGTATATAATACTGATGGAAAAACAGGTAATCCTAAAGTAGGTTCATTTATTTCTGGTAATTTGTCGCCTACCTCAATTAGTTCTAATTCTCCAATCAAAATTTTTGTACCTCGATTAGGACAGCATATAAGAGTTCCTTTAGAAAATAGATACTTTAAAGACTTTACAAATTCAAAAATATATAAGTTAGACAATAAAGGAGTTATTGAGGATATTATGGATTTGTGCACTTCATCAGACGACTCTGCTGTCCCAATTAAAGGAAACATAAATGTTTACCCATTAGATATTCAAAGATCTAGTTTGGGGGCAAATGTTTCTGACGTTGATTTTGATTCTCAATCCCAATTTCAAGGCATTACAAAGTCTTTTTTTGAATATAGAATTAAAATGAGATTTGATGGGGAATATCCTTGGCAGGTAGGCACAGCCACTGAAGATGTATTTTTTACGATTAGGCTTAAATTACAAGATTTTACAGGACAAAATGATTCATTTTTTGATTGGTTTAATCCAATTCACGCATTTAAAGTTGAAAATGATAATAACACTATACGAAGTTTTGATATAGTCAATTTTAATGACGATTATGTAGATATTAAAGTTACTTTTGCATCAAAAAATTTAAATGGAATTGATGACACGTTCAAATTATATGTTAATCCTAAAAAAGGCGCAATTTCTCCACTATCAGATAGAAGTATTTTTAATTTATATGTTGATGTAGTTTTAGATTTTCCAGAAGAAACAAACATGGAGACCAATCTATTTAACCCATATAATTTGGGAGCAATTTTGTATCGAGAAGGATTTGGGTTTTAATAAAAAATATTAAAAATGGCAAATAAAACAATAACATTCGATAAACCGTTAAATACATCGTTGCAAGCAACAGATATTATATATTATTTAGACTTAAGCAATGTTAAGCAAAGGTTAGGTAAGTGTGTTAGTGTATCAGCCGATAGACTTTCTTTTGTAGTTGATGTTGAAACTACAGCTAAACCGCCCCAAGAAGATGCTTATTTTATGTTTAATAAAAACAATGTAATAAATAGTAATGGGCTTATTGGTTACCACGCAACAGTTAAAATAAAAAACACATCAACAGAATTTTGCGAGCTTTACGCGGTAAATTCCGAAGTAAGCTTTAGCAGTTAAATATAATAATTATGGCAGGAGATATATCAGGTTTTGGTAAAGCTATGCAAGGCACAGCAAAAAGCGACCCTGGGGCTTTTGGACAAATAGCTGAAGGATTAGCGGGCATGGCCGGTGGATTAATCGGTGGTAGAGCAAGAAGGAAGGAACAGCGTGCCGCCAGACAAGAACTTAAACAACAAAGACAAGCGTATGAAACTTTTGAGTTTAAGGATCCGTCTGCTAACTTAACTAACCCCTTTGAAGATTTAACAGTAAATCAACAACAAGCACAATTTGCGGCTCAACAACAACAACAGGGTTTAGCTAGCGCACTTGGTGGTTTGCAACAAGCGGCTGGAGGATCTGGCATTGCTGCATTAGCACAAACTTTAGCGCAACAACAATCTGCTAATTTACAGCAAGCTTCTGCTAGTATTGGTCAGCAAGAAGCTGCTAATCAAATGGCTAGAGCAAGAGGGCAACAAACTTTAGAACAGCAAAGAGCAGCTGGTACGGCTGCACTAGAAGCAAAAGAATTTGGTAGAACAGAAACATTATTCGGTATGGCTCAGCAGCGTAAAGCCGCAGCAGATGAAGCAAGGCGTGCCGCAACTGAAGGTTTAGTTGGTGGAATAGCAAATATAGCTGTAGGCGCTGGACGAGTAGTTGCTGGGGCAGCAACCGGAGGCGCTTCTGAATTAGGCAGCTAATAAAATAAAAAAAATGGCAAATCAACAATTAATTAGAGGCGCGCGACAAGCAGCAGGTAAATTTACTGACGTAACAGGGCAGGTGCGACAAGCTGTTCTACGTGGGGAACAAGCTTTATTGCGTAGAAAAGCAGAAGAACAGAGATTACAAGAAAATAATGCTCGTGCTATTGCCCAACTACCGCAGCTAGATGAAAGTCAAGTACCTATCCAAATGAGGGAATGGGCTACCGGAGAGGCAATGAAATTGCGAGATGAAGCTATTAACGCAATAAGTAATCCTGATTTAAGCCCTGTTGAAAAACAAATGGCAATTAGCCAATCTATTGCTAAAATAAATGGTGTAGCCGCAAAAACAAATGATTTTAAGCAATGGATAGTAAATGTAGCGGACCTCCAACAAGAAGATTTAAGCAAACTAAACAGCGAAACTCTTTATGGAAGAATAAACGATATATATGAGGGCAATTTTAAGGTAGCTGACGGTAAATTTATATTTTCAGATGGGGAAGAAAAGGACTTTAATTCTTTGGTAAACACAAGACCTATAACAAGAAGGTCAGACGCATACCAATCACAAGTAAAAGCATTGGGCGAACAATTTGAAAAATATGCGCTCCAAGGATGGAATGAAGATGAATTTAATTCTAAAATTGACCAAGTACTCAGTGATGAAAAATATACTGACGGAGATATCGCTAGTATTGCTGTTGACGAACTAGGTTTATCACCGGAGCTTGCTAAAAATATTCAAGATGACTTTGAAGATAATGGCCGCCTTGACAAGGTAAACAAAGAAGAATTAGTCTTTAAAATAAAAGAACAATATAAAATAGCTGCAAAAACAGCATATGATAGGGCAAAAAGTTTATATGATCGCAAAACGGCTATTAAAAAAACAGAAAAGCCGCCAAAACCCATGGACCCTAATATTATTCTTGGAGCTGAAGAAGCCGCTAAATTTATAAACGATCCTTTAGCATATTTTAGATCTGTTTCGGGTGATAAAGCTACATATGACGAAAATGATAAAATATTTCAGTTAATTACATATGATAAAGAAGGGAACGAAACACCTATTTCATATGACCTAACGAACGAAAGCGATATAATAAGGCTTTTTAATGAAATACAAGCTAACAAAGCTTATTCTCCTTCACAGCGTGTGAAAATTGAACAAGGACTAAAAAAATTATTAAAAAGCCCTGAGTTTAAGGAATATATGCAATCTGTACAAACACAACTAAGTCAAAGGGAAAAACAAGCCAAAGCAGAAACGCAAGGAGTTATTGATAAGCTAAAAGGAAAATCAAATAATGCCGGAACAGTAAATACGGGCAATTTACCAATTGAAACACAAGAATAGCATGTTTGAATTTAATAACGAAGAATATACGCTTGAACAAATAGAAGCAGCTGCTCAACAATCTAATATAGCCGTAGAAGATTATATTAAAAAATATAATATTAAAGAGCTGGGAAAGACAACGACCACATCACCGGGTGCGGATGTGGAGGAAACTGCAGCGCTCGAAACACCAAGTATGGCATCCAGCTTGGAAGATATTTCTTTGGAATCACCTCAAACAGAAACAGTTGACTCTACTGTAGATTTACAACCAAAAGATGATAGAGCCGGTTTTTTAGGGTCTATAGCTTTATCTCCATCTAAAATACCCGCTAATATACAGAAGCAGGAGATTGGGCTTAGAGATATGGTTTTATTAAGCATTGATAGATGGATAAATCCAGAGCTTAGTAGAAAAGAACGCGTTGCTAAACTTAATGAGTATTTTAATACTGACGATGACCCAATTGCTGGGTATCCTGGTTTAGGTTTTATAAGAACAGCTGATACAAAAAGCGAAGCAGAAGAGGTTATAAAAGAAATAAGAGATAAACAATTAAAAACAGAATCTCAAAGTATTTCTGAATCTATTGAAAAAGGTAATGTAGTTGATGCGGCTTTTTTAGCAGCTGACGGTTTAATACAAACAATACCTTCAATAGTCTTTAGCGCATACGGCGGTGGTGGTATTGTCACTCATGGAGCATTAATTGCTGGTGAAAAATTTAATGATGAGTATTTAAATAATCCAAAAGCTTCAGAATCTGCGATTATAGCTAACGCTCTTGGAACAGGGGCTATTCAAGCTGGGGCAGATTTTTTATTTAGAGGTTTAATGAAAACCACCGGAGTTATTGCTAAAGAAGGATCTGCACAACAAGCTAAGCAATTTCTTAGTAATGGAATATCAAGAATAGCATTAAAATATTTAGCAGTTCCTGCAGAAGGTTTAGTTGAAGTAACTCAAGATTTAGCAACAAAAGGTCTTGATGATTTAACGTTAGGAAGAGATTTTTATAAGAATATAAACAAGTATGAACTTTTAGATAATTTTCTTTTAGGCACACTAATGCAGGGCGGTGTTACTGTCACCTCTTATATGTCAGGAGCTAATGCAGACCAAGTAGCTTATGCTGAAGGATTATTAATGCCAGAAAACGTAAAACCTGTTTTAGAGTCTTATGCTGAAAATTATTCTAATATAGCTAATCAAATAAGTAAGGAACAAAACCCTGAAGCTCAACAAATATTAAAAAATCAATTATTAAATATTGAAGGCAAAATATCTACGTTAAGAAGGAAATATAGGACTTCTTTATATGCAATGAATGATGCTGAGCTAACTGAGTATGCCACAAATAAAGATAGAATAGAAAAAATAAAGTCAGGTGTACAAAATACCACAACACAAGAGGGAAGGAAAATTTTATTTAAAGAAATAGACAATTTAAATAAAGCAAACGCGGAAATACTTAAAGATGCTACAACAAGAAAGTTTGAGGAGACTACAGCTAAAGCAGAGGCTGATGCTAAAAAACTTGGTGTAGATTTTACTGTTATAGAAACAGCTCAAGAATTTGATGAATATATAAAATCAAAAGGTGGTGATAGCGAAGCGTTGTACAGCGGAAATGATGGTGCAATTTTACCATTACCAGGCAATAAGCAAGAAATAGTAATAAACCAAGAAATAGCCCTACAAGAACAAGCTGTAAATGTTGCATCTCACGAATTATTGCATGCTGTTCTTAATCAAACTTTATTAAGAAAAGGTGCAGCTTCTAAAAATTTAGCAAATGCTTTAATTGAAGAACTGGGCAAAATAGATATAAATAAAGTTGCAGATTCAGATTTAGCTAGAAGGTTACGGGCTTATTCTAAAGAGCCTGAAGCTGTTCAATATGAAGAGGTTCTTACTTTGTTTTCTGACGCTTTAGCCACAGGCGATATAAAATTTAACGAAGGAATTTTTACTAAAATAGGCGATAGCACAAGAAGATTATTTAGAGGTTTTGGTAAAGAAATTAAATTTAATTCAGGCAGGGACGTATTTAATTTCATAAAAGATTTTAATAATAGTATAGATGAAGGAATAATAAAAGGAGCTAAAGAAGGATTTAAAGGAAAGCTTGTTAATGTACAAAAAATTGGAAAAGAAATAGAAGAAGAAATAAGATTATTTTCTAAATCTAAAGAAGCATCTGAAAAAGTACAACGAATATACGAAGAAAAAGGAAAAAAAGGAGAGGCCGAAATATTAGAGCTATATAGACCAATGGCTAATAAAATTGCAGATAAATATCGCAATGTTCCTGGATTTGATAAACAATTATTATCTGATGAAATACTAACTGGCAAGCGTGGAATATTTGATTTAATAAGATCATATAAACCAGAAGAAAACCCAGGTGTACCTATTGCAGCCTACGTAAACAAACTTGCAAGAAAAAGAGCAATTGAGGCGGCAAATCGTATTTTAGACACGGAATTTACGGAAGACATTACAGGGGCTAAAGGTGTCACAGATACAACTACAGAAGAAGTAACTGAGCGCATTGAAGATAAAAAACCAAAAGAAAAAGTTAGTCTAAGAAAACAATTAGGACTAGATGAAACAATAAAGCCTACTGTTGTAAATGCTGTAAAGAAAACATTTGGAACAAAAATACCTGAAGTAACATCAAATAAGTTTAGACCTGAACTAGAAAAAAGTTTTAGAACAGAACTTAAAAAACCGTTGGCTAAGCTAATGGGTAGAACAGAAGATTATAGATCTTTTCTTTCTAACAATTTTGAAGCTATATACGAAGCTATACCCCAATATGTTATAAATAAAAGGTTTAATGCTTTTGCAGAAGCTGCTGTAGACGCAAACGGGAAGCCTTTAAGAGAAAAAACAGCTGAAGGCAAGAAAATATTTACTAAGAAAAAAATCGTAAAAGCAGAGTGGCTAAAATACTTTTTAGGTAATGATGTTGGCCGTTCTACTCAAGGTACTCGCAAAACTGCTTTAGCTGAAGCTTTAGCCGAACAGTTTGCTTACGATGCTACCATGGAAGTTTTAGCTGATCCTAATATTATTGAAAAAATTAAAGGTATTAGCGAATTAACTGGACAGAAGTTTGTTGATAATTACTTAGATGAGGTAAGTAAAGCAATTGAAAGACCAACAACATTTAAATTTAGCCTTAGCACTAAAATTGATTCTGATTGGGTAACAGACCCATTAAATCCTTTGAGTAGCGATAAAAAATATAATTTTACTGTTGGAAAAATACCTTTTGAATCTAAAGTATTTGATGAGCCTGATTTTGAATATGAAATATTTGAAGGTACGTTTGGCATTGAAGATGGAACATTAGCTAATGACCCTAAATCTGTATTATTAGCTTTTTCAGACAAAGAAACGGGAAGCACAGAAATATTAGGAACCGCTACACAAGGATTGACTAGTGCATTTCAAGTTTTTGGAACGGTTGCAAATAGCACAATAGACTTAGTTAAAAAAGAAAAATTAAATTCTGTAGCATTTACGGCTAAAGAAAAAAGCAGAATACGATTATATAATGCTTTAGCACATAAATTTGCAAAAGAACTTGGATGGGATTATTATGCTTTTCCCCTTAATGAAGGAGAAACTGGCTTTATTACTTATGACCCTAAAATAATTCCAAGCGACGAAAATTCTAACGTATCAAAGGACGTAATAAAATTTTCTAAATCAACAAGCATATTTGACAAAAATGCAAATAAAGTTTTATTTAAAGACGAATTAGGGAATGTTTTTAGTATTGTTAGTGAGCAAATAAAATTAAACCCTAAAACAAAATTTACTTCTTTTGAAAAAGCATTTTTAGATTATTCTAAAAATAATTTTAAAAGAGGTGATGGTAATCCTTATAATGCAAAAGTATACCGATCAATAGCTTGGGAATACTACGCAGGAAAGCAAATTGAATTTCTTAATCCAGATTTAAAACTAGTAAGTGATTTTAAAGGATTTTCTAATAAGGGCATTGGTGATTTAGAGTTTTTGCATGAACCTTCTGGTAAAAAAATATATGCTGAAGTTAAGCTCTTAAGTAAAAGAGGTAAGTGGCCTCAAATGGGGAGTGGCGGAATTGTGTTTGACTATGGTTCAGATACATTCGTTAAGCCAGAAAGAGGGAACCCAATAGAAATATTTGATTATGTTGTGGCTGTACTTAAGAAAGAAGGTTATAACAATAAATTAAAAAAAGTACTAGATAAGCTAGGCATTGAGAATTTAGCTGATTTAACACCAGAAATGGTACCATTATTTGATAAAATTAAAAAAGAATTAAATATAACAATACCTCTAGGTGATGCAACTAATATAATTAATTCATATGCAAAAAAGGGTGTAAATTTAATGGTTAGTGGTAACGATATTTCTAACTTACAAATACATTCATTAGATGCAAATAATTATGGCTTAAATATTCCTACTTTAAAAGGAAACGGCTCGCTAGTCGTA
>Ga0208917_1000070_pt1 | contig 44451 bp, 71 predicted proteins | sample DEB08_DNA_10_FD_185500 | JGI IMG/M metagenome (GOLD analysis project Ga0208917, IMG submission 185500) | Aqueous microbial communities from the Delaware River and Bay under freshwater to marine salinity gradient to study organic matter... | ecosystem: Environmental > Aquatic > Marine > Coastal ...
TCGTGTTCTAAGTGTGTTCCGACTATGTGTAGTTCCCCCCGTGTGTTGTGTATTCTACCCGTGTCTTCGTAGTGTGTCCCTGTTGTGGTATTACCGTCAATGAATATATTCAGTGAATAGAAGTCCGTAGGTTCATCACAGTGATTATGACGGTTGAGTTTCTGTCCTTGTCTGAGTATATTGCACCAACATTGTGCATACATTTCGTTTATATGGGTTAATTCAGGGAGTCGAAAGAGTCGTTGGGGTATTTGCAGTCGTGCAACGTCAGGGTGGTCTAACCAATTGTAGACCGTATGTTGACTCGTAAGTGGGGTATCTTCGTATCCGTTAGGGAATTCGTTGGGTATACGTAGGATTTCATTCTCGTATTTAAGAATGATATGAGATAAAAAATCACACTCCTCTAGAGTTAAAAACGACTCGTAAGAGGAGTGGTATTTCGTGGTGTCTAGAGTCCCCATGTGAGGAAGTATAAGTCCTTCTCTCTCGTAGATGTGGTCTCATCTGCATAGATAAACCTTACTTGTTTGTTGAAGGTTTTCCATTCGTGTTCCCATAGAATCATGGGGTCTTCTATATCTGCACCTTGTCCATCGTAGGAATCAGGGAAATAAGGTGCAACCTCTGTCTCCCATAGTTCAATGACACGATTATTTTCTTCTCTATTTCCACATGCATAAGGAATAAAATATCCAGGCTTACAAGGAAGTAGAACTCCCTCAAAATTATTCTCAATAAATCCTGCAAGTCCACCTTTGTCTGCATATTCAGAAATATATTTACTTGGGTCTTCATCAAATAATGTTTTTAAACCCTTACATTGTGTTCCAACAAAGGAATAATACCATGAACAGGTTTTATTTGGTGACTCAGGGTTCCACCATGCATAGGCACATTGTATGAAGGGTAGTTTTTCTTCTACGATTCTTACTTTGAGTGCTGAATCTATCTCTGTGGAGTTAGGAATTTCACCAAGGTCTCCCTTATGAGGAACACCGTTAATCATCATGACCTGAGATAAATCCTGTGGACATAGATTTAAATCAAAGACGATGGTTTTTTGGTCTAAAAATTCAGGTTTGTTGAATAAATCTAATTTATAATATTCAGGGTCGGTTATATCGTCTCTGATTTCCAGTGGAATATGTTGGATGTTAAAGGTTTCAACATCCACACCTTCTGTTGATTCTGCATACAAGTGTATTTTAACAGGTGAAAAAGGTGTCATGACGGGTAGTCTTAGACGATGGAATTTAGTGAACAATTGGTTTAACTTGATTGCATCCCTCTCATCGTTACCAACTCTCACCACCACAAGGTTAATTGCATTTGTTGTTTCTGACATTATCACTCCTATAATAAAAATATCATTTCAATCATCGTCTCATACGAGCAAGGTCTTTTGCATAGTTTTTATCTTCTGCAAAGACGGGAACCATATTAGATTTATGCATGGTTGCAATTCCTAAGAGTTGCCTTTCCCCTGTATAAACCATAGGTTCCTTTCTTCTCATGTGAGAATCATCAGATTCGATAGAACGCATGAGAGACTCATATTGTTTTTTCTGTTCTGACCTAAGTTTATTTAGTTCACTTTCACTGGTTTCATATTCTCTCCATGTTGGAGTGAGTTTTTTAGACTTGGTGAAAGCCTTTGTTTTTCTCTTTCTACCCGTTGTATGGTATCGTAGAGAGGACGAAAGATTTAAATATCCCATAATCTCTATTATAATATAGACTATGGGATGTTGTCAAGTCGTTATTTAAGATATCTGTTACAGACTTTGTGAAATCTGTTACCCTTCATTAATTTATCGAACTTTTTAAATCTGCGTAATATATAGTGTCCTACATCGGCAGACCATGATGCTATATGTTGCATTTTAATCTCCTGTGTTATGTTTTGTAGCTATCCGACAACTGGACTTCAGAATAAATTCCTACTCTCTCTCGTATCTTAAATGCTACACTAGTATTTATATAGGTTCTACACTTATTATTGTAGAGACTTCTATATCTAACCAACGATTTTCATCGGGTGAGAATACTAGAATTTTATCTGATTCTGATTGAAATAGATTCACATTCAATAAAGAACCGACTACTTCGTGTTCTTTTCCTTCAGTGGTAAGAGATTTATAACGTATGGAGTGTTTACCCTTTAATAACTTCTCTCTTACTTGATTAAAATTCATAAAAATATAAAATAATATACTAACCCTGTGATGAGTATTATATCAGCGATGACAGACCATCCAATATACATGGTGAACAATACCTTTGAAATACGTTTAAGCATCTCGATGAACCTTCTATTGTATGTGTCATAGTCACTTATTTATCTTTTGTATGAGTCTGGCGGAAGATGAAGGATTCGAACCCTCGATACCCGTGAAGGTATGCTTGATTTCAAGTCAAGTGCATTCAACCACTCTGCCAATCTTCCCTTTAGTAAATTGTAGATAATTATTTCTTAGATGCTTCCTTCTACGTTCGCAGTTGGACATACAAATTCTACCCCACCTCTTCTCACTAGTTCATTTTTAATTTTTTGTTTACGTTTTGGTAGTTGACCTGACTTATTGTATAACTCAATCAACTCTTCTTTTGATTTGGTTTTGACATAATCATGTGAGATAGACTTTTTCTTTGTATCTCTATTGACTAATACTTGACTCTTGCTTAATTTTATTGGCATCTATTTTCTCCTGATGATGTTTAAAACTACACTCAACTCCACAAAAGAGGTATAACGGTTTTTTATTTGGGTCAGTATGATATACCAGTTTTTCTACTGGAAATAATACTCCACACACTGCACATTTATAAGCATGTTCCATTACTTGGTAATGAATGCTTCAAATTTTTTAGATGCCTTTGGTTTTTCTTCCTGTTCTACCTCTACAGTTTCATCCATGTGTTCTGTAAATTCTTCTAACCCGTCCTCTTCTTCGATGTTATCGAAAGGTTCAGGCCCGAACCATATTGCAAGGACATAACGGTCACCTGCAAAAATTGGTTCTACATAATGAAAACGGTCTTGTGACCCATTGAATCCTACAACGGTTCCTGTCCCCGAATATATGGTATGTCCATCTACCCATAGTCTCCCACCTTCAAACCCATCATTTAACATGACGATTGCAGTTGCACTATCGTCATCATCTGCCTTATCTTGGTGTATAGGCATAAAGGTTCCCGTAGGATAATGAATGATTTGTGCAAAGTTGACTTTATAAAAGTCAGGGCCTTTTGGTAGATGGTCTACAACCTTGTTTATAATATATTTGAAATCAGGATTATCTTCATAAGAGAAATTATACAGTGTTCTTCCATATTGGTCAATATACTTTACTCGATTATTTTCATCAGGATTCTTTGCAACTGCAACTTCTCCGTATTGACCGTTTTCACCGTCTTGTGTTATTTCCACCTCTGTCTCAGGTGCTCTTTCAAACCTTTTGATTATTAGTTCACAATCATCCATGGGGATTACTTCATCAAATATAAATAAATTTTTCATAGTTCCTTAAAAGTTTGGGTGTAGGAAATTAACTTGTGTGTATCTCCAATTATCACCAGTGTATTTAGTGTAGTCACCGATATATGCACCATGAAGTCTATTGCCAGGAAATATAACACAACGATTGAATTTATGTTCTACTACACTATGAAGTGTAAACCTATCTTCCACTGGATACAATAGATTGATTTGTTCATCGTTAGATATCCAGTCACCTTCATAGACTGCTGTTCCACCACTCTCTTCTTTATCCAAGTATATAATCATGTTCAGAGTAGATTGGTGGTCAGGTGTAAACAGTGAACTGTCTACATGAGGGTAGTGTTGTAGTTCCTGAGAAAGATTTGGAAAAGCTTGAAAACAATTAAACTCATACACTTGGTCGTATGAATAAGCACCTTTCCACCAGTGTTCTCTACACATGTTTAGAATCTGTTCCATTCTACCAATGTATTTTCGTGTGGGGTGTCCTATCTTATGAATGAGTCTACAGTCTCTATAGTCCTTACCATTACGACTTTCTCTTTCTGCATTATACTTCCAATATGGATATCTCTGTTCCTTCAACCAAGTGTAGATATCTTCTGCATTCTCATAGAAGTTGTCTATGGTCATTACAAACCCATCATATTGTGGTTCTAGTTTAGGGGAATGAACAAAGAGTTCATCTAAATCAAAATACTTTTCCATACTCTACCTCATGAAATCATAGGACAACTCTGTTCCAGTGTCATTGTTATCAATTTCTTCTCTGTGTTTTAAATTAAAGGATATTGCAATCCTTTCATAGTTGTCGTTAACCTTGTTTGACCAATTTGGAACACTATGCATTATATATGAAGGCCACAAAAGGAATTCTCCCGTTCTTGGATAGAACATTACCTCACCATGACTAGATGGTGAACCCATTGGAAGCATAGTGGGGTCTTCTCCTTCTTGTGGTTTATCATATATTTGATGACCAAAGTTTGCAAGAAGATTTGGATTTTGGAATTTGATTGGTTGACCATCGTCAGGTCTTTTTACATAGTATGTTCCACTGATGAGTGAATTAACATGGTTGTGTGTCTCGTGTTGATGTGGTTTATTGTAGATACTTATCCATGCAAACAAGTGTATGTCTGACCGTTTTAAGTGTGTTACATCCTTACCAAAAGAACCATAAATGAATTTGATGTAGGTATCTTTGATGATATCAGAAAAGTCTTTAAACCACCTTTGATTGTGCATCTGTAATCTGATATCTTCTTCAAAATACGTAGTGTAGTTTTTTAGGTCATCGTCAGGATTTCTTTCTGCACACTGAGAGACTAACTGTCTACATTCAGCTGCAACAATGTCATGGTCGAGTGGTAGACTACCTCTTAGAAAAGGAACACTGAATAGTGCAAGTTCTTCTGCTTCTGCTGGTCTAAAGTTATTCTGATTGTCCATTCAATCTCACACCTACACCTACACCTTCTTCTCCATCGGGTAGTGTTACATTACGATAATATATAATGACTTCTCCAAGTTCTCGGATATACCTTCTGAGTTCTTGCATATTTGTAGACATGACTTCATAGTCACCGATTGATGTTGCAACAAAGACAACACTTCCACCGTTCTGTTTTCTCATTTCATCTAGAAATTTATCTAGATATGTATAACCTTCTGGCCAATCAGGATGTTCTCTATCCTCTTGTAGACAAGTATCAGGTCTCTTCATTGACCCATCGTCTTGTAGTCTTTCAATACATCTATTGACAATACGTGCTTCAGATACCACATACCATTGTGGTTCTGTTAAACTAATCTCTCTAGGAAGTGTAGGTTGTGCTATATCTATTTTTACAGGAACCGTTCTGACCTCAATAGGTCTAGTCCCCAATAGAGAACAACCACTAAGGATTGTTACTAGGATTGTTAAGGTTGCTAAGTTCTTTGCTATCATTTTCTATACTATCGAATACTTCTTTAGTTCCGTTATTTACTCTTGTTTCGACTAAGCCAGGTCTTGCCTCTGCAAGTCGATTTAGATTATGTCTACGAAAGATATCAAGATATCTATCCATATCTGCTTCAATTTCTGCGTTCTTTGCAGTCATATTATTTAGTGCAGAGGTCTGTCGTTGAAATGCACTCTGAAGTGCATCCATTGCTTGTTGTTGTTGTTCTACTGCACCTTCCAACAACACGTTGTTTTGAATTAGAGTTTGGTTTTCATTCCATAGGAAATAACACCCACCCCCCAATACTAAAATTATTGCGATAAAAAACTGATTCATTATTCGTCCTCTACTATGTAGTTTAATCCAGCTGCACTTCTGTATTCAATGACTTTATCGTTCTCGTCTTTGAATTTCAGATGATTCTCTTTTTGAATTAATATTTTTTTAATTCGATAGACTTTATCATCACCGTCACCCCATTCACTATTAAATGAGACACGGATTAACTTTTTAGGAGAAATCATCTTCTCCAACCATTTCCACATATTTATTACCTATAAAAAACGAACTCACCTACTTCATACAATACTCTTCAGTAGTGTTTCGGTGAGTTCTAGACTGGAATCTTACTCGTCACAATCGTCATTTGTTCTTCAGTCCACTCTAGTGGAAGGGATGACTAGTCCCCGATATTCCACAGTCTTAAACTTATTTAATTGCTCTTAAAGCTTTTAATTTGTTAATTGTATCTTTTGCACTAGTATGTAGTATTCCGATACCACCTGCTTTTTCCCAACACTCGATGTTTCTCTTTCTGTCATCGATGAGGACACTTCCAGGCTCTGCAAATGCAGCCTTTTGACTTCCTTTCATAGTGCAAGTCACAACCACACTAGGGTCAATATATCTTCTAACCCATGCATTCTTGTCAAAGACTACTAATTCTCTGTTTACCTTACCAGCAGCAGTTAGGATTTCCCAAGGAAGTCCAGTGTGTCTGATGTATGCAATCAAGTCATACATATCAGGTAGTGGTTTCAAGTTTCTGAATAGTCTTTTGTTAGTTAACTCTTCTTTTCTCTCGTCATATTCTACATGACCTTTATCGTCAGGAGTCAATTGATAACCAATCAGTTCACTAACTCCACCCAAGAAGTCTGCTACGACTCCATCCATATCTACAAAAATTCTTTTCACTTCTTTTCTCTTAAATATTCTCATTACTATATTAGTATACTAAAAAATGAGACCCATTGTCAAGGGTTTTTTGGATATTATTCACCCCAAAACATATGGTGAAGAAAGTCCTCTTTTTTGTAAGCTTCTCGTTCCCAAGGTTGACGAGAATAGGGTAAACTGGTGGGAACTGTCTTCCAATTCCTCATTTGTGGGGATAATTCACCCTTTAAAAACTGTTTTGCATGAACCAATTCATGTGCAAGGGTCAACATCATTTTAGACTTGGTAAGTGGTTTACCCGTTAGTGGGTCATTTCGACTGATTTCAATCTCTGCTCCTGACTTATCACCTACACATAACCCATAACAAGAATCCTCTAAGAAATTTGCAAAATGTAAATCAATAATAACATTACGTTTCATTCGTGGGTATAGGTAGTGTAGGACTGATTTTACATACTTCTCAATACGTTTCTTTTCTGCAATTCGTCCTTTAAAACTAACGTGTATGTTAGGAAGGAAACTCATCATATAACTCTCCACAATCATCATCAATGTCTATATTGTCTGAACCACAAAAGGGACAATGATTGATAACATAGTGGAACTCATCCATTTCATGTTCAATAATTGATTCACTTTTGCATTGGTCACAACAAATCTTTACTTTATTCATTTTTGGGAATATACTCCTCTGTGGTCTTACCACTGTTAATCAGTATCTTTTTCCAAAGACTTTCAAAGGACTTCTTTTTCCCATCTAGGACTGCATAAGGTAAAGGATGTTTTGCATCCTTCTCACTAAAATCTAACCCAGCTACATAGACTCTAACATCTTGATATTCTCTATCTATCTGTTTGAACAAGTGTATCCACCGTTCACACTGGACGGTCTGTTCACTTGGATGTGGTAGATATAGTTTGTATTCCCTCATTTACTATATTATCTCAAAAAAGTGGGGTCACTGTCAACCCCCTGATAAGTCATTGATATTTAAGGTGTTTTTTTAAAGAACTCTACCAAATCAGTGTATCCACCGATTTTGACATCGTCCACGATGATTTGGGGGACACTTCTTGCAGCTGGGAATTCTTCTCTAAACTCACCCATTTCTACATCAGTTCCAATCAATAGGTATTGATAATCAATACCACGAGCTTCTAGGAAAGACTTTGCTCTGTCACAGTAAGGACAATCAGGTTTTCCATAAATCTTAATCATAATGTCTCCATATTCAATAAGTTATATATTGTTTTTATAATTTAAAGTCTGCAAATGTGTCGTCATTGACATCTTGTTTAATACCACCAATCACATAAGATTCAATCTCAGTCTCTTGTGGTGCATTCTGTAGTCCTCTACTGTTGAACCAGTGTTGTGTCCATGGTAAAGGATTATTGGTTGAAGAGATATCAAAGATTGGATTTAACCCAATAGCTTTCAATCTCTTATTTGCAATATATTCTATATAATTACCCAAAAGAGGAATACTCAATCCAATCATTGAACCTTTTTGAAATAGAAACTCTGCCCATTCCTTTTCTTGATTCACTGCATCTTCATACATTTCGTATACTTCTTTTTCACAGTCTTTCATTACTTTGTTCATCAACTTATCATTCTCATGGTTTTTGTAACACTTGAGAATGTGTTGTGACACTGCAAGGTGTTGTGATTCGTCTCTTGCAATAAGAGATATAATCTTTGCACTTCCTTCCATAAGTTTAAGTTCTCCGAATCCAAATGAACATGCAAAGGATACAAAGAATCGAAGACCTTCTAAGATATTGACTGAGATAAGTGCAAGGTATAAAGCTTTATATAAGTCATAGTCCTCTACCTTTAGACCCGATAGTTTACGTCTACCTATATCAATGAAATTATCATACTTTTCTGTTACCATTTCTGCACGTTTAATAATTGCAGGTTCATCTAGTATAGTATCAAATATATCACTAGGATTTGCATACACATTCTTAATGATATGTGTATAGGAACGACTGTGAATAGTCTCCATGAAGTCCCATGTGATAATACAAGACTCAAGTTCAGGTAAAGATACGAATGGAAGGAATGCTATGGATGGTGCTCTTCCCTGAACTGAGTCTAAAAGTGTTTGATATCTTAAATTAGATGTAAAGATATGTTTCTGTGCATCGTTTAGTTGTTGGTAATCTGACCTATCTTTTTGTAGGGACACCTCTTCAGGTCTCCAAAAGAAACCTAATTGTGTTTGTGTAAGTTTATCAAAGATAGGGTATTTAAACTCATCGAATCTTTGTGTGTTTAATTCTTCACCAAAGAATATCTTCTGTTTGGTAAAATCAATCTTTTTCTTGTTGAATACTGTCATTCTTTCTCTTCTTATCTTTAAATTCTATATTGTCGTAGTAGTTACATGTTTTTTGTAAAAAGTTTTTTGCTTCTTCATCACCACTTTGAGATTTACCACAAATCTCGTCCCATCTTTGCATAAAGTGTCTAAATTTTAGTTTCTTTTCAGTGTTATCTATATCTTCATCGTATGTTGTATATCTATTTTGTCTACCATCATAGTCTAATACGGTTGCATATTGGTCACCATAGTCATTATTAGGGAATCCATCCACTTGAACATTTATACTACACTCTGGCCATCCTTTTAGTCTAGAGTGTTCATTATAGAAGTGTAGAAAAATATGTTTACTATAATCACCAACTAAGGTGTCTCTCCAATGAACAACATTTGGCCCTTGATACACTAAGATATCTCCTGGCTCTAATCTAATTGGAATTGCATTTTTTCTTCTTCTAACAGGTTCGTCTTGTGAAATTGATTTTGCCCATGATTGGTCTTCACCCAAGTAGTTAATATCATTTTGCACCCAAATAGTCCATGGTGTGTTGTCATCAGTTTTATAATCCATAACTGTGGTAACACTAATCTCACATGATGGTCTATCGTAGTGTGCATTTAAGACTGCATTTCTTTTATACTTTCTAGTGTATGAATATGTTTCCTTTAGAGCAATGCTAAGATGGTTTTTTAACTCTTTCATCAAAAAATGGTGTAGTGCAACAGCAGGTGGAAAACAATATGCACCATGTGAAGAAAACTTTTGTGCATCAGGTGTATCGAAAGTTGTCTCTTCCTCAGGGTCACCAAAATAGAATTCATTTGATGCAGGATGTTGTTCTATTACTTTCCAAGTATCGTTTACAAACTGTAAAAGGTCTTTAGGAATAATGTTACGAATTACAACAAATCTGTTTTCATAAAACTTACGAGTAGTCTCATTAAGATAACCTGAATATTCTTCACCATTTACATCAATGGCTACTCTATGGTTATATTGCGCAAGCTTCACACTCATCTTCGTCTCCATAATTTGACATCACATTAGCTGCATCGTCTACTGCACTTGGTAAGTCTTCAACAACATCTTCTTTCTTACCATCCATTGTGTTCTGATAATAAGATGTCTTCCAACCATATTTGTATGTGTTGAGTAAATCTTTTGCCATGACTGATACAGGAACCTCTCCGTTTTCATAGTTCTCAGGATTATATGACCAGTTTCCACTGATTGCTTGGTCAAAGAACTTCTGCATAACTGCTACAATATTTATATATCCTTCATTAGAGGGCATATCCCACAATAAGGTATAGTTATTTTTTAAATGTTGATATTGTGGAACCACTTGTTTCAGTGTTCCTTTCTTACTCTTCTTAACACTTAGATAGTCTCTAGGTGGTTCGATACCATTCGTTGCATTAGAGACCACTGAGGAACTCTCAGAAGGCATCTGTGCAGTAAGTGTAGAGTGTCTTAATCCGTGTGTTAAAATCTCTGCACGAAGTTTTTCCCAATTTAATTTATACTTAGGTGCAACCAACTCATCTACCTCTTTCTTGTATGTATCGATAGGTAGGATACCGTCTGCATATTTTGTTTGACCAAAACCTAAACATGCACCTTTCTCTTTTGCAATTTCAACAGATGCTTTCAATAGATGATACTGAAATGACTCTGTAAGTTCATGCACCAGTTGAAGTGATTCTTTATCACCATATTTAACTTTATTCTTTGCAAGAAAATGTGCAAGACCAATAAAACCAATACCGAGTGACCTTCTCTTAGTTGTAGACTGTTCTGCAGCTACAACAGGATACTCTTGATGGTCTATCAGTTCTTCTAGTCCACGAACTGCAAGTTCACATAGTGATTCCATTTCTTCCTTCTTCACAATACCTACATTGATTGCACTTAAAATACAAAGTGCAATTTCACCCTCTCCATCAATGTGTTGAATTGGGTCTGTTGGTAGTGTTATCTCTTGACAAAGATTACTCATGTTCACTTTGTCTTTGAAACTACTATGTGAGTTGCAGTGGTCTATATTCATAATATAGATTCTGCCAGTCTCGGCTCTTTCTTTTAATAAATCTGTAATCAATTCCCTTGCACTCACTTTAATCTTAGGAATTGATGTTGCTCTTTCATACTTCTCATAGAGTTCATCAAACTCAGGTGTTCCAAATGCTTCATACAAGCCAGGAACATTATGTGGTGAGAACAATGATATCTCTTGGTTTGCAAGAAATCTCTTGTAGAACAATTCTGATAACTGAATACTGTAGTCTAGTTTTCTGACACGATTGTCTTCAGTCCCTTTGTTATTTTTGAGAACAATGATGTCTTGAATCTCTTGGTGCCATATTGGAAAGTGAACTGTTGCACTTCCCCCTCTTACACCGTTTTGAGTGCAACATCTAACTGTTGATTCAAATTTTTTGAGAAACGGTATAACTCCTGTATGTTGAACTTCACCCCCTCTAATTCTCGAACCAAGTCCTCTAATTCTCCCTGCATTAATACCAATACCTGCTCTTTGTGCAACATACTTTCCGATAGCTGTGTCACTTGAGAAGATACTATCGAGAGTGTCGTCTGAATCGACAAGGACACACGATGCAAATTGTCTAAGTGGTGTTCTAACTCCTGCCATGATTGGAGTTGGGATGTTAATTTTAAATTGAGAGATTGCATCATAATATCTTTTTACGTATCCTAGTCTGTCATTAGTATAGTTTTTAAATAAAGTCATTGCAATTAACATATACATGAACTGTGGAGTTTCATATAAGACTCCACTCGACCTATCTTGCACTAAGTATTTGTCTACAATTTGTTGTAGTCCTGCATAAGTGAAATCATAGTCTCTACCATGTTTAATAAAACTATCGATAGACTCAATCTCTTCTTTTGTATATGAATTTAGAATGTCTTTATCATACACTCCGTATTCAATATTGCGTTCAATGATTTCAAATAATGGTGGATAAATCTGTGAGTCTTTCCATTTGGTATTAAATACTTGTTTCTGAATTGCAAACAACAATAGTCTTGATGCAACAAATTGATAATTGGGGTGTTCTAGTGTAATTAGGTCACTTGCAGACTTGATTAAAATCTTTTGAATTTCTTGTGTGGTGATACCATCATAAAACTGTAAACCACTATTCATTTCTACTAGTGACTCAGAAACACCTGCAAGTTCTCTACAAGCTTTCATAACCATTTTGTGAATTTTATCTAATTCAATATCAACCCTAGTTCCATCAGATTTAATAACCTTCATGTCTAAACTACTCATGTTCTTTTATACTCCATTAGTTTTAATTTTGCAGAGAGACCACTAAAACTATTTCTATCAATTATATCAACTATCTCTTCAGGACTAATTCCTGAATTAATCATATCATTTATATCTTTTAAACCATTCACCTTTGCATCATTCCACACACAAACAGTCCATCCTAACTCAATCACTTCTTCAAGTTTCTTTAGGATTTCTCTGTTTCGTGGTTCGTTGTCATAAATGAGTGTTGCTTTATCTTGTAGTTTATTATCAATCTTTTTGAAATCACTACCACCCACTGCAATACTGTTTGGTAGGAATAAACTATCTATTGGCCCCTCTGTTACATAGATAGTTTTTGATGTGTCCACATTTTTTATGTTATAGATGAGTGGAACATCATCTAGGAATCTCATGGTTAGATATCTCAATGGTGAATCGTTTATTGCACGTCCTGAAATACCAATCAATTCCCCCTTTTCATCAAAAAAGGGTATTATTACTCTAGGGTCATTACCTAAAACTCTTTCTTTATATTTCTTGTGTAGAAACGATAGAGTTTGTGCATTGTCAATATACCATAATGTTTTTATGATATCATCGGGTATATGTCTGTTTTGTAGGTATTCTCTACTTACTATTTTGTCCCATGCACTGTGACAAATAGCTTTAAGATTTTCTACAGACATATTTAGTTTTTCAGTTTTTGGAGTAAACTTGAATGCATTAGAAGAAGGCATTCTTTGATTTTTAGGTTTACGTCCAGTTTCAGTTAACCACTCTTTCAGATAGTCTTTATGTATAGAAGGAAAATGGTCTTTTAAAAAGTTTACACTTGATGTTGACTTACCACAGTTGTGACACTTGTATACAAATGATTGTTCAACAAGAAAGTGATACCCTCGTGCTTTATGTTGATTCTTAGACGAATCTCCACAATAATTACACCTGTGATTCAGGGTATTGTCGTTTTTCCACTTGGCCATATCCAATGAAGAAACGACCATAGACAAATATTTCCGTTCTAACCATAGCATGTATTCATTATACTATGATTAGATAGGAAATACTAGTGGATTTTTAAGAAAGGTCGTTTTCTTTAATGATTGTCTCTAGAGACTCGCACTTTTCTACCCAATGTGCATGTGATGCTTCAAATTCTTGCTGATGTTCTTCTGATATTTCATCAAAATTCTCAGGTTTTTGAGGTTCATTGGACTTGTAGAATGCAAGTTTTTCAACTTTAGACATTGCATTTAAATCAGGTAAATCTGACATTTTTTTCTCCTATTATTCTGATGGTGCAGGGTGTCCACCGTCTGCAACGGCAGTTTCCCATATAGCTACATCAATATCCCATTGTGCTTTTGAAGTGTCGTAGGACACTTTGCCTGGATGGTCTTCGGCCAAGTCATCATAACCTTCAGGTTTGACTGGTTGTCCGTCTGCTTTCATCCATGCAAGTCTGTCTGCATCACTCATTGCTGAAAGGTCTACTAAATCTGGCATATTATTCTCCTAAAAAAGTATATACTTATTTATTTTTTCTGAAATCTGCAACCCTATCTTTTGGAACTTGGATAACATATCTGTTCTCAACAGTTGCAGGTTTTGGTTCTCTAGGTCTAGGGTTTGCAATTAGACCTGTTGCACTTATCAATAAGAGAACTGCAAGTGGGTCAAACACAAATATCAATGCAAATATGACCCAACGTGTTGCATTATCTAAGTAGTCCTTTGCATTATCCTGACCATAGATAACCTCTGCAACATATTTAATAGGGCCTATTTCTGACTCTTGTTCTAGTTGTTTTCGTTGTATAGGTAGTTTATCTTCATTTAGACGAACTATCTCTGCAACGATTGTATCTATCTCATTATTTATATCAGAACGTTCTTCTCTTTGTTGTCTATTGATATAATTTCTGTCTTGTGGTCTACCTGTCTCTACCACCAAGTCTAATCCTTCTAATCGTGCATTCAATCTATCTAAATTGTTTTGTTGTGCAGTAAGACGAGTATCAATAATAGATAACTCTAAATTATTACCGTCACCTACAAGTGTAGTCTCTATGTTTGCCTTGGATAGATACCCGAAAATACCTAATGATGTAATTAACATCAATACACCTACTGATGTGACTAGGTAGTATTTGAGGTAGTTTAAATCCTTCCATCTTAAGTGTAGAAGAACAGCAGTAACCAGTTTACCGAATTCAAGTGTTCCTGCCATGATAACAACTCCCAACCATGCACCTGCAAATATCGTTGCAAGTCCAATGACTGAAAAGTATGCAGCTATTCCTGCAACAGCAAGGGAAGTAAATAATGCAAGGTAACTCAAAAATGTATTCATAATTTATTTTTTACGAGAAAGCATTCCAAACACAAGATTAGGTGTGTGCATTTTCTTTCTCTTCACAATAGGAACATTAGTAGAAACTGCAGCTCCTGTTGCATTCACTGGTGCATCCTCATTTACATCATCCTTCAAAAACTCCATTACGGTATCTGCAATCATATATGCAGATATCTTATCTGAGGGAAAATGGACTCCTGCATTAATTCTACCTTCTGCACTCATATCTGCAGCTCTAAGAAGGTATTTCTTATGTTCAGGATATTTCTCTCCATAAAAGTTTGCAACTGTTCTAGCTTGTAGTGCATGATTTGAAGGATAAGACGGAGAGTCTACTGTTTCAAATTTCTCATCCTTTAGATTGATTCCTAATTCCTTTGCAAGTTGAAAAGGTCTAGGTCTGTTAAATTTGTTTTTGTAATACCTACCAATATGTCTTACACTTTTTCTGAGGTCTTCTATTTCGTCCTCACTATAGTCTAAATCTTGTTCTTCTAAGTATTCTTTGATGTAGTAACTAGTATCTTCATCTGTGTTGATATACACTTTCTTATCAAAATCAGACAACATTTCTCGTCTGTTTTTCATTTCTTCTAGTTCGTTTAGTGTCTGACGAGAATCATTTTTAGGTGGTGGTGGGACATCCATCTGCATCCAACCATCATCAAACAAACGGTCTGCTTCATCTTTTTCAAACTTCTTAGGTGGATTTTTATCAAAAACTAGTGCATTGATATTTTGTATTGCTTCAATAAACATCATCTGAAGTTACCAATATTCTTTTGTCATCGATGAAACCAACATAGAGTGGAACACCGAAAATTTTACTATGTTCTGCAACCACCTCTAATGAACTCTTTGCTTGGAAGTATACATCCCCCTGTTCTACTGAACGTCTAAGTCTGTATTTTTCTCCAATAGAGAGTTTAGACATTTCCACCACTTCAGTGATATGTTCAGGTTTCATTAATTCATTGTCTTTTAAATGACGATAGAACTTTTCACAAAGTTCTTCCATCTGATTTGCATCTATCTTTGCTTCTTCCTTAAGAAGTGCAAGTGCAACAGCGTATGATGCAAATGCAGTCTTACCGAAAGGAACTTTATTGATGAGTCTCTTGAGATTGAATACCAATCTATGGAGTAGTGTCATAGATGACTTTTCTTCAGATGTAGAAGGGTCATTAGGAACAAATAGATTAGGATTGTCCTCTCTTGGTTTTGTTTTGATTCTCTTACCTTCTTTATCGATAAATCCAAACTTATATGCAGCTTGTTTTTCCCAAGGTGTAGTTAACAACTTGAGGATACGGAAGACTATAAGGGTGTCGACTATTTTCATATTACTATTTATGTCTTAAGACTGGTGGAGCATGAGGGAATCGAACCCACGGCCTCCTGCTTGCAAAGCAGGCGCTCTCCCAACTGAGCTAATGCCCCATGAAAGTGGTGCTGGATGCAAGAGTCGAACTCGCGACCTTCTCATTACAAGTGAGTTGCTCTACCAACTGAGCTAATCCAGCGTTATAGTTCTCTTAATCTTTGTGCAAGTTTTTCATCTATAGAGATATCAACTTTCCAATTTTCTTCAACATAACCTAGATATAATAACATAGTTTTGATTGAACTCCAATAGGTTTTTTCTTTAATTTTGAAATCCAACATTCTCATACATGCGTCATATCCAAAGACATTGAAAAGACAGATGACATGATTCAACATGAGTCTTTCTCTCATCTCTCCGTTTTCGTGGTATCTGTGTAGTAGACGTTTCAGGTATCGAAACCTCTTCAAGTCCTCTTGAAAATCCTCAATGTCTGTGCATTGAGGGTCGTCATAGTTTTGAAGGGCATAAGCCTGAAAGTTTTTAGATGTTATTTTGTCAAATAGACCCATAATGTAATAGTATGTAGGTATACAAAAAGACACCCAAAGGATGTCTATTGTATATTAATCAAGTGAACCGTAAACTTTGTAAGTTCCAGTATCTAGTTTTTCGAAACGAATAGAAAGGTTATATGCTCTTTCTTCATGTTCAATTTCATCTATAGGTGTATCGACTGATTTGCCCATGATGTCCCCATATCTTTTCATAGGGATATCAAAACTGCCTTCTTCACTTAAACCATCAAATTCAACTGCACTATGATCTAACTCTAAACCTAACAGTGAAAGTTTTGCTTCCATCTGTGCAATGGCAGCTTTAGGGTTTAAGAATTCTGAGGTAGCAGCGTGTCCTAGAACAGCATTTACTGCTGAAACAACTTGTGGGTCATCTATATCATGTGGGATATGTTCAGATGATAAACCTGAAGTTTGGAACACTCCTACATTTTCTTTAAAAAATTCTTTAAACTTTTTCATTATTTTCCTTATGGTATAAGATTATCGTAATAATCTTTATTTATCTCTCCCCTTACAATGGTCTCTCCAGTCTTCCTACACTTAATATAGGTTTTCTTTTCGAGACCAGTAAATGGAGAAGTATATGTTCTAACCCCAGCAGATATTGTTCCAGGCGTATCTCTATATGTGTCAACTGCTGATGCAGCGTTATCATATTCCCAAATACTGTTGGAACCAGCTACGGTTACCCAAGCCATTCTTAACTGTCAGCTAATACTGAATCGTCATCAACATCAGGTGTGCCTGAATCAGAATCGTCATCATAGTCTGCAACGTCACCGCCCATAGAACCTGAAGACATTGCAACCAATGTTTCCCATCTTGTTCTAGAACCGACTACAGTTCTTTGTAACCATCCCTCTGACACAACACCGTTGTCTGCATTTGCAGTTACTTCAGCAGTATCAACACCATAACATTCAACTTTTTCAGCATCTGTTAACCATTTTGGTTTTGATGCTTCGTTGTCTAGTAATCCCCATAGTGCCATTTTTCTTCTCCTAAATTTAGTTTACAACCTTTAATATAGCATTAAAAGTTTTTTTGAAAGAATTTGCATCTTTCTGTAAAAGTCTAAGGTATTTATCACGAATAGGTGCCTTAACAGACAATAATGCATCTTTTACTTTAACTGCATCTGCAGCTTTGACCTTTGTCTTTTTCATATCATCTGTTCTAACTTCTGTGTCTCTACCTGTATCTTCCATAGATTTTAACTGCATTAGAACATTTGCATCAGGTCGAAGTTGAGTTCCTCTAGCTGTTGATGCAAGTGCATCTATAGCTCTAGATATAACTTCATCCTCTTGAGCTTCGGAATATTTTCCACCTGCCATTGTTGATATACTTGCAAGTCTAGCTCTCAAATCTTTCTCGTCTTTTGCTTGTGCAACTGCACGTGCAATCTTTTTATTACCAGCATCAGACATCATACCAAAGTCGGCAACTTTTTCCATTACCTTTCTGACTTTAGCAGTCTCTTGTTTGATATAACCTAATTTCTTAAGTTTCTCTTTAAACAATTTGTATCTTGCGTCTACTCTATCCATATTACGAATCTGTGTCGATTTCTCCGTCATACTCACCCTTCTTAACTTGTTCTTCATAGTTAATAAGACCTATGTATGCATCGTTTATCTTATCCCAAACTTTTGAGACTGTATCCACTACGTTAGGATACTGCAAGTCTGAATGTAGTTTATCTGCTTGTTCTAATGTCTTTTTGATTTTTGCAATTTGTTTGATTTCTTTATTTCTATCAAACTCTTTACCATCATACTTACTTTTTCTTTGATACGAACCATTAAATCCTAGTTTCTCATCTAGTTGATGCATATCTCTGTATGTTTCGAACAAGTCTTTAGACATTACTTCAAACCTTTAGTCAACATCTTGTCAATCTGAGGTGTTGATGTGTCCTTTTCTGTTGGGTCACCATATGATGACCTACCGATAACCATTCTTAAGAAGTCATTAACTGCCTTCTTATTACCTTTAATTCTTATGTGTTTACCTAATTGTGATGCTTTGATACCAAATCTTCTTGCTTGTTTTACAATTTCTAATGAGTGTTTGTTTTGACCAGCAGGTGTTGGTATTCTGTTTTTAGGGTCAACTGTGATGTTTGCAACTTCTTCGTCTAACCACATTTCAACCATTCTTCTATAAGAGTTGAATACTGATTCGTTCTTCTCTTCTTTCTCTTTCTTTGCAATTGCGATTGCAGCTTGTTGAGCAGGTGATACTGCTTCTCTGATTTTACCTTTAACTATATCTTCAAGGTCACGAGACAACCAGTCAAAAAAGTCATCGGGGTCATCACTCTTGACTTCACCATTGTTCATTGCCCACTGCATTAAATCGTCTTCTGCTTTCTTACCAGCAGATGATGAGAATGATAAATCACCCGTTTTGTATGCTTTTGTAATTTCTCTTTTGTGTTTCCTGAAGATATCTTTTATTTTCATTGCTTCACCAAGTTGTGTGTCTTCCTTTGTTAAAAGTTTCTTTGCCTTTTGTCTGTCTAGGAACATAAAAGTGTGGGTTTTCCCTTTCTCATCTTTAACAGTGTAACCTTTTCTATCTTTCTTTACAATCTTACCAAATTGTTTGTTACCCTGTGAATCATAAAAGTCTAACTCAAGACCAACCCTTGCATCCTTTTCGGACTCTGTTCCCATTCCTTTTTGTGCAAGTGTTCTGTAGTTTTCACCGATTACTTCTACTTCTTCGTTTGCAAATCTAAGTGCAGTTTGCACTTCTTTTGACTTTAGAATCTTGTCTCCGTAGAAGTTTTTGATTGCTTTCATTGCAACATCAAATGCACCTTCTAAGTCTAATGCAACCTCTACTGCCTTTTTAACTTGAGGGTCTCTGACAGGATGTTTTCTAAAATAAGAAGCAACCTCAGACCCAGTAAGTTTTGACTTACCGTATGGGCCAAGTGGATTCACTTTACCGTCTTTGTCTAATACTTGTTTTGCTTCTTGAAAGATATTCATTAGTCTGTTTCCTTTTCCCCTTTCCAGTTCTTATCGACATAGTCGTAGAACTCTTTTTCTTTGTCTCCTGACAATTCTTTAGGTGATGTTACACCAAACTTTTTCAGTGCAGACTGAAAAAACTTTTGGTATTCTGTTGTCTCTTTGTAGATTTTAGCTACTGAATCAACTAAACCTTGTGGTAAATCTTTTATACTCATTGTTATAATTCCCCTTTTTCAAAGTAGTCAAACATTTTTTGTTTACCTTCTTCGTTTAATCTTAGTTGTTTTGCAAGACGACCTAACATGTTTCTTTCTACGAGTTTTTCGGTTGTCTTTTCTACTGTTTCTTTTACTGGAGTTTCTTCGACTTCATCTTTTAGGGGTGTTACACCTGCATCTTTGAACATTTTCATTAACTGATTGTTTGTTGCAAGTTTGATTTTATTGTCTTTACCTAATGCTCTTACAGTATTTAAGAATCCTTGAGGATTTTGTTTCTGCATTGATTGAATGACCTTTACACCAGTCATGTTTAACATTTTTGCAACACCATAACCTGCATCTTTATCACCTTTTAGATTGAATAATTTATCAATCATCTCACCAGCAGATGCTTCGAGGATGACTTCTTCTTCAATAAAAGAATCATCGGGTTCGATTTCGTGTAGAAGTTCTTCGATTTCTTCGTTAATGATTTCTTCTGCTGTTTTTTCAACAGAACCTTCTTTTCTCTGAACGAATTGTCTTACTTCTTCTAACTTTTCTTTCCAGTTTTCTGATTTATAACTCATAGTAGTATTATTTATAATATTTAATTATCCATTATCTCTCTTGTATACGAATAATCAAGTCGTCTGTTCCTTTTAACAAACGATGATATTCCCCCTGTGTAATAATGTATTCATTACCAACCTTTAATTCTAGTGGTAAAGAATCATCTATCTGCAACTTCCAACCACTGCTTTGGAGAACATGTATTTTCCTAGTATTGTGGTCACGGTGCCAAATCAGTTCGGTTTCTTCGACATCTTTAGAAAAACTTCTAATTATATATCGTTCATTTGTCCCGTATTTTTCTTGTATTGTTTCTGTATATGGTTTAGTCATCGACTTCGGGGTCAAAGTTGTCTGTTTTTTGATTGTATCCATAATATCCTACACTATTAGGATTAGTTGGGTCATTTTTTATTTGTAGATGTTTTGAATCTATGGGATAGACTCCTTCTACCCAATTTTCTGCAGCTGATTCTGCATAGGATTCTGAATGGTTATGTAGTGGAACTAATGCCATCCATCCATCATCCTTAAACATTTCTACTTCCCAACCCTTATTTGAATCGTAGACTACGTGAGCTCTTCGACTACCGTTCCAGTATTCGTGAACTAATTCTCTTCTTTGTGTTGTTTTTTTCATAATATATCACCAGTAAAAGCTCCCACCACCCGATAGTCCTAATTGCTTAGCATAATAAGGAAGTCTACATGCCCAGTAGGATGCTTTTGTTTTATCCTTCTGTTGGTCACATTTGTGACGAGCTGCAAAACTCTTTCGTGCTTCGGGGTCACTTATTTTAACTTTGAGACCTGTTGTGTCTCCCCAAGAAACTTTTTTGATATTACCTGTTGATGGGTCTTTAACATATACATAGTATTTCTTTGAACCACCCACTTTAGGTTTGTTCAGTTCAACATCTTTTTCTTCCATTATCATTGGACAATCAAGTGGGACAATCTCTCCCTCATACACTTCAAACTCACCGATATCTGTTTCAAGTATTTGTTTGTCTACTTCAGTAAGTGTGTATCGACCTTCTGCAACTAATCTACGTGCTTCTTTGATGGTCTCGAAATACATCATAGAACCTAGTCTAAACGGATTGTCTAATAGGTTTGTTTTCTCCTGTTGGAGTGTATCAAGTGTTTCGTTGATTGTGATTTGATGAAATGTTTTCATTATGCTGTATTATCCACTAAAATAATGTCAAATGAAGAAGATATATTTGTTCCTGTAGAAGCAATCCCAATTATTTCAACATCAGTTTTTGCTGGTAATCTAATAGGAACTGAATAACTTCTTACATGAGAACCGCCTGGCACATCCATAATATCTCTTGTTCTGAAAGCAGAATTGAATTCTCTTGACAGTAAGGATACTGTCACAGAGTCATTATAAGAACCAACACCAATATTCCATGATGTTAAATACCCTGTGCAATGTGCTGGGATAGTATAAAGAGCAAGTTGTGTTTGTCCTAGACCATAAGTTGTTCCAGTTCCAATTGTTCCAATGTCTGCAAGAACTGTTCCTGCTCCAGCAGCACCAGTAGAAATTATAATATTTTCTTCGTTAGTTCCAGTTGAACCAGCAGTAGCAACAAAAGCACGAAATACTCTTAAAAATTGGGCAGTTGATGCAACACCTGAACTTACTGTAACTGTTTCTTCTATGGATTCATAGTTTACATCTAGTCCTTGAATAGTGACTGTTCTCGCACCTGTTCCACTGACACTATCTTCTGTATCTGCACTATGGGCATAAACAGTAGATGGTGATGTAAGATATACATACCTTCCACCATACATCCAAATTGTTTCTGGCGCACCACCAACATTTGGATTTCTTCCAAATTTGTTGATAGCAGAGTAACCTGTCAAATCTCCGGCAGAGATAACAATATTAGAAGCTGCAGCGAATGAGTTAATAATATTACCATCTTGGTCTGATAACATCACTACTTCGTGATTAGTAGTTTGTTGTGGTAGATATGCGTTGGTATACTTGCTATATTGTGCCATTTGTTAGCCTATTTCTTTTCTGTAACTTTGATTTCTTCGTTGTATGGAAAACCTTTCAATGGATTTTGAAACACTTGACTAAACTGTTTCTTTGTATTATCCTTTTTAGTTTTTTGATTTTCTTTAATAAACGATTCTACCTTCTGGCCAGGTGTGTCATCTTGATATGCACATCTAGTTTCGTCAGTTCCTTGTTCCCATACACCGTTATCTTTTTTATTACCTGTCATTATTTGTTCCTCTCGTTGTAAGCTGCAACTGCCATCTTAATAATCTTATCCTTTGTCTTACCTTTAAATTGAGGTGCATCTGACTTCAGGAAATCATCAATGTAGTCTTGTTGAGTTGCTGATTTATCCAAAACTTCTGTTCTGAGTCTTGGTTCTGTTCTGTTGAATTTCTGTGTTACTATTGATAGATTAGACTTATCGTTATTCATAGGATTGTTATCTTTATGATGAACGTCCTTTCCCTTAATATCTTTGTTGTTCTTCATTAACCTACGTGCTTCATTTCTCTTTGCACGTCTTTTGATTTGTTCAGGTTGAGAATGGTAGTTTGCATACTCTTTTTTGTAATCTCTTTCTTCTTCGACTTCAGTCTCTTCTTTTTTACCCTTTTGATATTTCTTAATAGAGTCTCTTGCAGACTTCATCATTGCTTTTTGATGTGCCTTTTGTTGAGACTTAGTTTTTTCTCTTTGTCTATCTGCAAGTCTTTTTTCTGTGACTTCTTCTTTTTTACCTGAGTGTTGTTTCCATAGGTCTGCATCAGCAGTGGTTCTTGTCTTACCCCCTGTGATAAAGGAATTAACTCTTGCATGTCCCCACTGTTCAGGGGTAGTCCCAGGCCTATGACCTGTTCTCCATGCAGCTACTCCTCTCTTATACACTTGTTTTAGAATACCAACTGCAATTCCTGACTTCGATGCTTTACTTTCAAGTGATTTATCTGCATCTCCTTCCTCTAACTCACTTAAGTGTGTAGAGTCTTCTGCATCGGGTAGTGTATCAAGTGTATCTAAGAGAGACTCCATTGCCTTTTCTCTTTCTTTCTCTGCAGCTTTTCTTTCTGCATCTCTTTGTTTTTGAAGAGTCTCGTTTTCCTTTTCAGTAGTGTCTTTATCTTTTTGAGTTTCGTTTTGTCTCTCGTGTCTATCTTTGAGTGCTTCTAACTCATCTGTCTGTTTGTCTTTAAGTCTTTCTAGTTCATCTGCCTGTTTTGCTTTGAGTTTGGCAGCTGCCTGTGCATCTTCTCCAAACATCTTTTTAAATTTCTTAGTGTGTTGTGAAGGTTTAGTCTTTGCAGTTGCATCGCCTGGTGCAGGTTTGTATGCAGAAGAGTCGTTATCGTCCTTCTCTGCACCTTTCTCAAAGTGTCTTGCACGGTCTTGTTTAGTAGACTTAGACATTTCGTCTCCCTCTGCATCCTTACCATAGTATTTTGCAGGTTGAGTTCCATCTCTATCTTCGATGTCTTTATCCTGTCTTGCAGCTTTTTTAAATTTTTCTAAAATTATATTTAACATAATAGTATTTATCCTTTCTTATTAAGGAGTTCTATTTCTCTCCATTTAGATGCAAGTTTATTAGATGGAAACTTAGATGTCCATGTTAACATCTTACCGTAGAGTGCAGATGATTTTTGTTCTAATGCTTTTTTAGTATCATCGTTTTTAATTTCAACAAAATCTTTACCAAATAACCTTTTAAAATCGTTTGCATTTTTTTGAGCTGCATTCCAATCTGATTGAACAATTTCAGGTGGTAGTTTACGAGCTCTCTCTGCATTTCGTTCTTGTGCAAATTCTAATGATGTGTTTACATATACCATCTTATATTCATATCCAAGTGCATCTAACATATTTTTATATGTGACAATCTTTTCTTTCTTTGCAGCTGTGGTATCAAAGATTAATCCAAGTCTACCTTCAATATAGTTATCCATATTCTTTCCAGTAATCTGTTTTGCTTTTGCACGGATAGGGTCTACTTTACTAAAGTCTGCACCTCTAAGGTCAAGTGTCATCCCTGCTTTCTTTAGACCAACTTCAAATGCTTTATCTGTATTGACTAGTTTAAGACCAAGTGCTTTAAGGTTTAGTTTATCGACCACAGTGGACTTACCACTACCTGGCCCACCCATAAGGAATACTGCTTTGAATATGCCTGGGTCATAAACACCCTCTTGTATGAGGTCTTCAATCATATAGTCGGGAAGTTCGTTCTCTATGAGTTTCATTCCCTTACGAATTGCTTTATATAAACCCTCTGCATCTGATTTGTTTTTAGTAGGAACACCTTCTTTAAATGATTCGAAGTCACCCTTCTCTGCAAACATTCTCATTTTAGATGCACTCATTCCTGATACATCATCTGCATCAGGGTCACGTTCACCTGCTGAGATAATTGTAATCTCTGCAAAATTGTAGAAACCGTGTCTACCTTTTACATTGTTGTATTTGGTGATAATGTTTTCGAACTCTTTAACTCTGTCTGAACCTACGACCATACGAATGTTGGTGTATTTCTTATCATAGAGGTAAGTAAGTATTTCAAAAATCTGACGTGCAGGTGTTTCTACGACAGTCACATTTTTGAAAAACTTCTTGAGGTATTTGATTTTGTCTTTGTAAGATAAAGGATTCTTTACAGGGTCATTTGAATGTGAAGTAAACAATAGAGGTTGATAACCACCACTGGATGCCTTTGTAAGTTTATCTACAAGTTTTGCATGTCCTGTGGTAGGTGGATTGAATCTTCCAAAGGTAAATACTACACCTTTACCTTTTGCCTCGGTTAAATTTTCAAAACTGTTTCTTTTTCTTTTCATTTTCTCTCGGTCTTGGTCTACCATGTCATCCATTTTATCCATGTTTTCATAACCATCTTTTGAAGTGTCGTATTCGAATGCTTTTGTGGGGTCACCCACTACCCAGTCATCTCTTTTAAACTTGATATTTGTTTGCATAGGATACTTTGGTAATGCAAACTCTTCTTCTAAAAATTGTTTAAATGATTTCACTACTCTTCACCTTCATCTTTCTTTTGTGTCTTTTTTAGTTCTTTTGCTTTAACAGATGGTAGAATTCTTTTTGCAAGTTTTTGAATGAATGCCTTTTTCTTTTCTAATCGTTTTTCTAATTCTGCTTTTGCACCTAACGATAAGTCTGACTTAGACTTATCCTTTAATATTTTCTTAATTAGAATATTTCGTGCTTGTTTTTCAGCTTTCGTTTTTAACTTTTCAGGATTCATCTGTGCCTTTTTCATTGCACGTTTTCTTTTCATAAGAATCTTTCCTTTGTTCTTACGAAATGCAGCTCGTTTCTTCATACGAGTTGCAAGTGAATCTACTTCATTAAGTTCTTGTTCTTCTAAAAAGTCTCTAAAAGATTTCACTATTTACTCCAGTTCTTTGTTGCAGTAAAGTTATTCTGACTAAATTCTAATCTGTCAACAAACTTGACAGCCTTACCATTAATGTCTATGCAAACATATCCTTCAGGATTTACTGATTTCAATCCTTTATCTGTTTCTACAAAAGTTCCGATTGACTTTATTCTATTTAGAGAGTTTATAATAATACTCTTTGCCTCTACAATCTTCTCTTGAAACTTGGTGAGTGCAATTAGAAAGTTCTTCAAACTTCTGAGTTCTCTTAATACTTGTTCACCAATCTCTCTCTTCATCTGTTTTGTTTTTTCTTGTTTTACTTTACCAACTACTTTATCAGTCCAATAACTTTCAAAGTGTGTAATATATCCTTCGTAGGTAGGTTTAAAACTATTACCTCTAATTAATCCATTAGTGTATGTCTTGTATGATGCACCTGCAGCTGACTTTGCAGCAACAGTGTCTTGTATTTTTCTAAAAGTATCTAAGTCTTTCTTTTTAATCAGATGAAACTGTTTTCCTACGTCTGTTAATACCTTTGTAAGTTCAACACTTTCTTTTGCAGTCATAGATGAACTACCTGATTCATCTTTATACTTTGCATCATCAATCCAAACATCTCTGTTGTGTCCTAAACTAGAAATGTTTGCACCAAAGGATGCACTTAAATCTTCAATCGTTCCACCTGTGTAGGTAGTGTGAAACACAATACCCATCTTTGCATCACCAATAGTCTTACCTAATTCAGAATCTTTCTGCACTGCATACTTAATAGTGTTAGGTTGGAAGGTAATACACTTCATACCATCAATGGTTTCTTCTTTTTTATCTGAATCAGTAAACATGAGATCACCTTGGAGAATGGTGTTCCATGATAACCTAGAAAGATATTTAAAACCAATTAAAAACTTATCCTTGAGGTCACCACCTATATCAGAAGATTTCTTAATCTCATCTTCTGAAGTGTAGTAGAGAGGTGTCTTATTAAATAATGATTTTTTTGCAATGAAAAACTGTTTGGTCTCAGGATGAAGACCACAGAAAAATGCAGGAGCTCCGTCCCATTTGACTGTCATGTTGACACGAGACTTACTGTTACCCTTTAACATGTCTCTAAGACCTAATAAAAAGTATACAGCTCCTCTTCCCCCATCAATTCCTTGATTAAGGATTTCATCTTCAACATGTTCTAAATGGAGATTTTTTGCTCCCATAATACACCTATTTTATGCAGGGGTTGGATATGATGTTCCGTCCCAAGTTCCTGCTTCTATTTGTAAGTATACATCTTTTTTTGCAACAAGTAAAGTTTTATGTGTTTCAAAATTTGCTTTTTCTGAAGTGTATAATGCTGCCATTCTCTGACAATAATGTTCAACAGACTCGTGTCTTGCATAATCCAAATTTGCATTTACATGAGTTGCATCAGGTTCCCAATTAACTGGATTACCCTCATCATCTGTCCATGTGTAGTATAACTCCCATACAAAATCATTTCCGTTTTCCTCATCTTGGACACCGAATTCAGCTGTATGTAGTGCTGCTAATTGTTCTCTTGTTGTTACTGTAGAGATATCTACATTACTAAAAAAATCAATTCTTTGCTGGACTTGAGCAATATTTGCATCTTGTATATCAATTAAAGGTTGTAGGTGATTATCAATGTAATCTTGTTGTTCTGACATATTTGCCTCCAAATAAATATGTTTACAAGACTATTTATGTTTTTGATAACGGTGTGGACTGGAGTTTGTTGTCTATCTTCTCTAATCTTGAAGAGATTTGTGCAACTTGTTCTTGATTTTTGTTCTTTTTTGCTAAGCGGAGTGCTTTTTTAAGTTCTATCTTCTTTGATATACTTTCAATAACTTCACGACATTTTAAATAATTAGCCATAATTAATTACATTTTTTACTTCACTTACTATTTATACCATCATAAAGGAAAAAATGTCTAAAAATTAAACTCTTTAAATTTGTTTGAACGACCTCTATCAAATAGTGGAACACTGTCATCGGCAGTTTCAGCTGCATCGATTAACTCTTCTTGTGCTTCCTGTTCACAATCATACAACTTCATACGTGAACGGTCAACTCCAATTACAAACCTTTTAAACACAGTTGGGTCATTATATCGATTCTTCAACTGTTTAACCACTAGTTGGTCAAGTTCTTCAAGTTCATCACTTGTAATAAGTGCAAACATAAAGTCTGCTGTTGCAGGTAGACCAAATGACTCTGAAGTATCAGTTAGACTAATGTCTGTTGAACCATAACCACTTCTTGTAGTTTGTGTTGCACTGACCATAGGGACATCCATTTCAACTGCAAGACCACGAAGTTCTTCTGCAATACTCTTTACAAGTGTGTAAGAGTTTGCACCTTGGCCTGGTCTGATTCTATGTGATGAACATATGTTAAGATAATCAATAAAAATAATATCAGGTTTGAAATCTTTTTTGATTTTCAACTCTTGTGCAAGATGTCTGAAGTGACCTACGTGTGCTTGTGCAGTAGGATACTCTTTAATGATTAATCTACCCTTAGTTTTATCTTTGAGTTTCTCAATCTTTTTATCAAACAACTTCTTGTTCATTTCAGGAAGGTCTTTCATAGGAACATTCATTATATTTGCATCAATACGTTCTGCAATACGTTCCTCTGACATTTCCATAGTAATGTAGAGAACATTTTTGTTCATCATTAGAGCTGATGCTGCCATGTGACACATGAACAATGACTTACCAACACCCGTCCCTGCAAGGACGATATTAAGTGTTTTATTTGGTAGTCCACCTTTAGTGATTTTATTGAAATACTCTAAATCAAAAGGAAGTTTTTCTTCTTCAGTATGATAAAATTCAAATCTTCTATCTGCATCTTCTAACTGGTCATGACCAATATGTTGGTCAAAAGACACGGAAAGTGCTCCCTTAAGAAGTTCAGGTATTTCACCAGTAGACCGTTGAGACTTCTTATCAAGGACATCAATAGAGTCCATAACTGCAATATAAATTGCACGGTCTTTACACCACTGTTCGGTTTCGTTGACTAACCACTCTTGTGGAGTAGGTTCAACATCTTTTCCTATAAACTCAACAACTTTTTTTGAATCCTTAAGAAGGTTATCACTAATATTAGTGACCTTATCAAGGTTAATGAGAAGTGCTTCAGTTGTTGGTGATTTTGTATACTTTTCAAAATAGGAATTTATCTCTGTAAAGATAGTCCGTTCAGAAGCTTCGGTGAAATACTCTGACTTCAGATAAGGAATACACTTCCGTGTAAACTCATCACTCTGAATCAGATTCTTCAGTATTGTTTGTTCTATTCTCTGTTCCATCTGTTCCATACTTAAAATGCTTGTTTACCACTGTTTCTAATTTAACCATCACATCGTCTGTGAAATACTTTTCAGGATTGTTATTGATTGTCTTTGCAAACTCAGTCTTACCATTAGGAAGTTCTACTCGTGTAGATGACTTCTTAAAGATACCACTTGCAAGTGCAAGGTCTAACAACCCATAGTATCTGTCGAGACCTTTATCGTATGTCAAACGGACATCAACGACTCTGTTTTCAACAGTCAATCTAGATTTTGCATTCTTACAATGCACAATATTACCAATCACCTCAGTTCCATCTTTCTCTTTCTTTTTAGAAAGATATACGATAGATGAAGCTGCATACTTAAGACCTGAACCACCACCCATTTCTTTCTGTGGGAACATGGAACCGATAACATCGTATGTATGATTTGTAACAATCATAGGAACTTTTGCACGTCCTAACTTCAATGTCAAAACTCTGAATGCACCTTTTGTTACTTGTGCTCGAGTCATGTCACGAGTTTCCTTACCGTCTGCTGTGTCTTCAATTTCTTTAGTAGTTGATAACATACCAAGTGAATCTAAAACGAACATCATAGGTGGACGTTTGTCCTCAGGGGTTTCAAGATATTTGTCTAGTATGTTGATTGACTGTGTTCTAAATTCTTGAACAGTCACAACAGGAACAATGACAACACGAGTCGAGTCAATACCTCTTGACTCAATCATATCTTTTGTAATTGCAGATTCAGACTCAAAGTAGATAACTGCACTATCGGGATGGTCTTCCAAGAATTGTTTTACCATACCTAATGCAAAGAAAGTCTTACCAGTTGCAGATTCACCTGCAAGAGCTGTAATCTTGTTTGAAGGTAGTCCACCGTATAGTGAACCACTTAATAATGCATTGAAGATGAATGACCCACTATCTATAAATGTGTCTACATCCCCAGCTGCAACACCATCAGCAACGATACTAGCGTATTCGTTACCACTGGATTTAACTAAGTCTTTTATAAATGACATATGCACTTCTCCTCATAATGTATTATTTCTTTTTACTATGTAATAATAGTATATAAATGTCTATTTGTCTAGAGGTTTTTGCTTTTTATTTTTATTTGGGTGACAATGTCCCATAGATAGGGGCTCATCGAATCTTACATGTTCTTCCATCATTACTTTAATTTGATGTATTTGTATTTCCATTATACCTAAAATAATGAAAACTACTACAAATCCAAGTAAGAAGAAACATTCTAACACTGATAACGTCATCATACTAAACCTTGTTCAATCAGAAACTTTCTGTTCTCCATGTGTTTGGATTGAACTAACTCCTTGTTTTCACCAGTGTATTCCACTGCATGTCTATCAGTTATCATTTGTGCATTGACACAAAACTTAGTTTCGTTTTCAAATACTGGATGACCTTCATTCTCTACAGAATGAACCCATATCTCACCTAGTATTCTTCCGAACTTACCTTTGTCGTGTGAAATGAGAGAGACTTTACCTCTAGATAAAAGGTCTTTAAGATGTTTCTTGGATGCCTTACCGAACTTCTTCTCTTCTAAATCTCTTGTGCGAGATTCAGGAGTATCGATACCCATAAGTCTGACCCTTTGTTTTTTGTAGGTCATTCCGAATCCAAGGTCAATGTCGACATCGATTGTGTCACCATCAACCACTTTTGTTACTGATACATTATATTGATACATAATCCTTTTATTTATAAGAAAGGGGAACTTTAGTTCCCCTTTACAGTTCTACATTTCTGTGGGAACTCTGAACAATAGAGCATCATTGCCTCAAGCAACATTGCTGTTGGAATGATATCCTCTACTTTTTTTCAGGTTGCTCTTTCTGTAGTTCGTCTGTCTGTCTGTCGACTTCTTCAGCAACGTTATCAACGATACCTGTTGCTGTATCAACAGCCAATGTTCCGACTGATACTACATCATTAGCAACTGCCTTGGTGATTGTTGCAGTTCCTTTGACTGCTCCATCAACAACGCCAGTTGTAAACTCTTTTCCACCTTCAATAACTGCTCCAACTGAGGCACATGAAGGGAGAAATACCACAGAAAATAGTAACATATACATTACTATTCTCATAATTACTCCAATATTGGTGTATTTCGTTAGACTGCCAACTGCAAATCTAACCCCTCATTTATTTATGTAAGGTGATAACCTGTGGATTATGATGTTCGTAATTATAAAATTCCATAGTCTCTTCTATTTGCATTCTTAAATGTCCGTATGCTAAAATAAGGGCACAGCAAATGCATAATGCAAATGAGTATATTACGATATTAAACATTGCAATAGGGAATAGATAGAAGAGTGCAAGTATGTGAGCAACCAACACACTATACACATAAAACTTGATACTAATCAGTAGATACCACATCTTTATCTAAAAGTAAATCTTTGAAGTCATTTGAATGCCAATAACTGTCCAGTGTAATATCCACTACCAGTGCAATCAAAACAAATGTTAAAATTATTCCGAGATATAAGTTGATGAAGGCATTAATCTTCATCCATCGTATCATGTGTTTCATTTTCTATTCCTTACAAATTCTAATTCTTGTTGCCAGTTCTTTTTATTCTGTTCTGCTTCACCACTTCCTCTTTGGGCTAGTATAACCCTACCCCCATCCATATCAATACGAATACTGTCAGTGGTAATAACCTCACCATGTCGTCCAACGAATACTCCTGTTAGTTCTCCTGTTGTATCTTCAGGATGTAGATTAGTTATTAGTTCAATTAGTTCTTCTTTTGTCATGCGAAAAATGAGTCGAGTGATGCAACTGGTTCTACGTTCCAGTTGATTAAATTAATTACTGCTTTCAATGGTTCTATGAAAGTCTTGTCAAACTGTAGGTCATAATCAACAAACCTATGAAGGTCAAATTCTCTAGGTAGAACACCCACAAAGGATATAACATTTTCATTGATAGGATTTGGAGTTGATAGATAAGTGAAGTGTATCTTGTCACTGTTTTTGATGGTTTCATATCTCATTTCCAAGTTCTTTTTATTAAGAAGATGATTATAGAGTAGAGCTCCTCTCACATGAATTGGAGTTCCTTTATCGTATATGTTTGTTCCGTGTCTGTATTGATGAAGGTTGTTACATCCACGAGGACATGCAACTTCCTCAGGTGGTAGATTACGAAACTCCTTACGAGAAGTTTCTACGAATTTCCATAAGTCTTGTTCCGTTCCACTCATCACTACTTTAAATGCTTCAGTAAGTTTCTTTCTGACCCATTGTGGAGTTGAAGACTTTGCAGTCTCAATACCCATCATCTTAAGTTTAGGTTCTTCAAAACGAACCCCCTCTGAGTCATACACATTTAGAATGTATCTTTTCTTTGCAGTCCAAATACCTCTGTCTGCAATAACTTCACGTCCCATATCCATCTTCTGTTGGAATGCATTGGTATAGTCTGCAAGTTCTTTAAATCCGTCTTTAAGACATTTCTCAATCTGCACTTCAGCTTTAGAAAGGAAGTCAATAATTTTGTCCTTCGGTGTGTCTTCGGGAAACACTTGTTGCACTAGTTTGTCCATAGTGATATAAACAGAGTCCGTATCCATTGCAACAACATAGTCTTCATTGTCTGTCTTAAGTGTATTGTTTAGAAACTCATTAACTTTCTTCTCTGCCCACTGGATGACATATTGACCACTCATGGTGATTGACTCTGCAAGGTCGATAGAAAAGAATGCAAAGTATTGATTTGCTAATGCACCATAAGCTGAGTTTAGTGCAATCTTTCTGACCTGTTGATTGTTGTATGCACGTTTGATAAGTGTATCAAGTTCCCTTTTTCGTTTGGTGTCCTTACACTTCTCTCGTTCCTTCTGATACTCAATCATCTTACCTTTCCATGCCTTACGTTCTTCATAGAAAGTTTCCATAAGTTCAGGAAGAAACCCTTGTTTTTCTCGTGTATACAAAACACCATTTGGACAAACAGTTAAATTCTTTTGTTTGATATACGACAGGTCTTCATCTTTGTTCAACATCTTCTGAACATTTGTAGTGAGTCTATTACCCCTAACCATCTTCTCAGGTGAAATATTAAACTGCATAATCAAATGTGGATACAGTGAGTTCAAGTCAAAAGACATAACCCAATCGTGCATTCCAGTAATAGGTTCTTTCACGTATGCACCAACGATTCGTGTAGTCTTATCGTTTCCAGTTTTAAGTCTCTGTGGTGGTGTTTGAATACCTTGGTCTTTTAAGAAGTTGTAGATGATTGTTTCCCAATACTTCACCATTCCAAAAGTATCGTTGTAGTTACACTTTGCAGTATAACTCATTGTTTGAACGAGTTCAAGTAGTCCAAGTTTCTCTTCAAGTTGTTCAACCAACACTGCATCTTTGACATTGTATTCAAGGAACTTTGCATAATCTTGTTTGTAGAGTGTGTGCAATGAACCATATTCAGAATAGTCCAACTTACCTGTTCCAAGTTCTACATTTGAAATGTGGTCTAGTTTATAAGACTCTTGGTTAACAAAGGTATGTTTCTTGTAGAGTTCTAGATAGTCAACAATATTAATACCGTAGAGTGTATAAGCTTGGTTCTTTTGTCCAAACCCACTACCAAACTCTCTCATGTCTGACATACCCCATGGAGAAAGTTTCTTGTGTTCTCCCTCACCAAAGAGTCTATCAATACGATTACAGATATAAGTTATGTCAAAAGTGTCAACATTCCAACCTGTAATAATATCAAACTGTTCCTTTCTCCAATACTTTATAAATTCAGTTAGAAGGTGTGCTTCATTCTTACAATTATAGTAGACTACATCTGTTCTATCGTGTTCCCAAGGGCCTATACCAAAGACATGTGAATCTTTACCGAATGGTTTAATTGTAATTGCATTAATCTTTTCATTTGCAAGTGAAGGTTCGGGAAACCCATCTTCACACTCACACTCTATATCAAGTGTTGCAGTCCGAATCAGTTTAGTATTGTAGTTGATGTCCCCCTGAAATTTATCAGAGATATAAGTGTAGACATATCTGTCGTATCCATGGATTTCAAATCCTTCAACCCCTGTATACTTTTCTCTGAACTTTCTTGCACCACCCATTGAATCAAGTTCAACCACTTCAAGTGGATAACCATCTAATGAACGATAAGGTGTATCACCTTTCTTAGAACGAACAAAATGTTTAGGGCGATAAGATACTGACAACTTTTGTTTTGTGTTGCCTTTGTATCCTGTTACGAGTATTTTGTCACGTGTGCGACAGACATTTGTGTAGAAATCCATACTGTAATGATACTACAGTATTAGGATTCTGTCAATGTGGTTTGTGGTGTTCCGAAGTGTTTATTTAGAACATCTTTCATATCTTCATAGTGTGCAATGTGTTCTAATTCTTTTTCGATTGTTTCTAAATGGTCGGAGTGTTCTGCAACCCCTATTGGATTTTTAAGATGAATCTCAACATTCATCTTATGTTTCGTAATGTGTGCATCTGCATGTGCAATTAAAGCTTTAACTATTTCATCTTTCATAATCTTATCCTACTCAACTATATTCATTATCTCTAATACAGACCACCCATTAGTAGAAATCATATTTTGTAGTTGTGTTCTTTTTTCAAGAAATGTTGTATCTTCTATACTTGATAAAAGCATTACATTAGAGTAAGCCTCAACTACAACTGACTCAGTTCCATCATCAATTGCTTCTTGTAGATAAACATTAAACCTATAGATATCGTCTTCTGAATAAGTTTTATCTATAGTAAATGCAGTTTGTTCTACTTCTGTTGTTAGTGGTGCTTGCATTATCTTCCTCTTTGATTTCCTGTAGACACTTTGTAATTTGTTTCTAACTGTGGTTTCACTTCAAAGACATTCATAACCATGTCTTTTTTAAATGTGAAATTGTATTCTTTTGCAAATGGAACGTAATCTGCAAGATTAACTTCCATTCTCCCTTCAGTGATATTTACTAGACATTGTTTAACATCTACTAATTTGTGGTTACCATTCCATGTTTGGTTGTGGAACCCCATAACAACCTCACCAGTTGTTAATCGTAGAGCTTTGATATTAGACATTTTCTAACCTTGACATGAGTCTTTCTGCACGATTAGTAACCTGTCTATACCATTTACTGTCACGTCCTTCGACTCCTGCTCGTTTCCAGTCTCCTTCTTCTAATGCCTTTCTAAAGTTTTTAAATCCACCTAATCTTGTTCGTCCCATGTTAAACATCATGTTTACAATAACTTGTTGAACTTCATCTGGCCAGTCTGTAAAACCTTCTCCGTATAGTGCAACACATTCGGAGATTGCTGTGTCGAGGTCTCTTTCGAAACACTCCTTAACTCTTTCTTCACTGACTGGAGTTCCAACAGGTTTTCCAAATTCTTCATCACTTTCGAGGATAAGATGACCGACTCCAAATGTGGGTAGACCTAAATGGTCAAGGTAAACCTCATTTACCACCCCTTCATCAATTTTAAGTTGATTAAATACTGCTTCTCTATTCATAGTTGTCCTATATTTATGTTTACCACGGAAAGTAAAAACCTGTTTTTTGCAAATGATATCTTGCAAAAGTGACTTTATCATTTATCTCATTACTCTCAGTAGCTGTTAATGTAAAACCCAAACTATTGGGTATAAAATCTAAAACTGTATCAAGTGTAAGACCTGAGTCATACATATCATCTAATACAAGTGTTCTACCTTCAACTCTAATGTCGTGTATCCAATATGGATTCTTATCATTACCATTTCTTGTTTGAAACCCGACAATACTTAACGGTAGTTGTGTATATGAAGATGCAATTATTGCTGGGATTAATCCACCTCTGTAGATACCTACAATATTTTGAAAATCATTCTCTCTTAAATATGTTTTAAGAATTGATTCATCTTCTTTAAGATGACGCCATTGGTAATGACTAAGTCCACCAGCACCAACTTTAACTGCTGGGTTTATCATCCTTTTCTTTTTCCCTTTCTATCTGCTCTTGCATGATTTCGATAAGAATGTCACCCATCAATTTATTTAGTTCCATATTATTTAGTAGATTGTCTATCTCTTCTCCTGACTTTGGTAACCGTCTGATGGTTCTTTGAAAATTTATATTTGGTTTACCCTCTTCAAACTGAACCTTACCATATTGATAAACGAGTCCTTCAAACTCCCCACTAATAAGTTCTATAGCTGCATCCTGTTCAAAAGGATTTTCAACTACTCTATAAACACTACCAAACATCATGAGAAAAACCCATCCAAACTACCTGAAAATGATTCTTCTAATTTGTCTTGAGAACCTTGTAGTGGTAACCAATCATTCACAAATTGTTTATAGTCCTTTATATTAGATAGACCTCTGTTAGGCACACTGGAAGGATTATTAACCATATCATTTACACGAGTCATAAAATTTTCTACTACTTGCATTTGCCAAAAGAATGGTAGTAGTTTTGCACCATCCTTACCTTTGTCTGTATTATACAAACGTTCCTTTTCTGTATTCTCTAATGACCACTTAGTGCATTCTTGAATTAGAAAATCAAACGATGGTATATTCCATTGACTAAAATAGGATTTATTCAATTCAAATAACTCTGAAAACACTGGAACCAATTGATTTCTATAAAGGTCATCATAAGCTCTTGTTGTTGTTGCAGGACTATCTAAATCTGTGTTAACCCATAAGGTATCTCTGTATCTTGAGAAAAACCAAGAGTTAGCTTGTGTCGATGAATCGTATGAAACATTTTCAACAAAGTCAAAGTATTCAGGTGATACAAAAAAAGGTGTCAACATTTCATGTGACCCAACACCTAACAGATGTATATTCTTTTTGAGTTCTAATGGAATTTGAAACTCTTTAACAGAATAAATCATTTCTGCACGATTTACAAATCCAATACCTGAACATGCAGATGAAAGACTAATACCCAAACAAGACTTTAATTCCTCTTCTGTTAGTCCTTCAACAATAGTCTCAATGTATTCTCTATATGATTCTAAATCTTGACCTTGAACAATTAAAGAAATTTTTGCACTAGAATCCATTTCATCAAAAACTTCAATCTGTCTCTTACAGTTTTCAAGTGTAGACTTTGCCTTTTCTTTAATAAGTTCTCTTGCAAATCTTCTTCCTACTGTAGAAGTCTTCATAGACCATCCACTGTTAGACCCATCAAACTCTGTGGGGATGTCATCAAAAATCATTGCAACATCAGAATATTTAGCTTGGTGTTTATAGATACCTTCTTTGATTTCATCAGTAAGACCCTTCTTTGTTCTAGATAACTGTAGACCCCCTGAATCTGCAAAGTGTTGATACCATGAAGGCATTAACTCACGAATACACTCTCCGTGTTTAGGTTCACAATGTGAATTGAATAACATAGATACATTTTGGTTTTGGTATTTGTCATCTATGTCCTTTATCTTTCTATTGAATACGTCAACATAAGGTAAAAGAACAGAAGACTTATAATACAAGTCACCCGTTCCCATGGTCATACCCGAGATTACATATTCAAAATTCATCGACTATAATACTTCCATAACCCATATACACTTATTATAAACCAAAAAAATTCAATCACTAAACTTGCAAGGTTAGGTGTGTAGAACAAACTAACGGTTACTAAAATTGCAACCATCATATTATTAAAACTATACCAAAATCCCTTAGGGTCTATACGTTCTAATTGTAAAAGTGCATAAGTTGATATGAGTAGTGCAACACCAACAAATCCAATTATATCAGGTATACTAATCATTTCACTATTTGCATAAACTCTGCACGAGTCTTATCATCATCAAAGAATGCACCACCCAATCTACTTGTTACCATAGATGAGTTCACATCCTCTACTCCTCTTGCCTTGACACAAAAATGGTCACACTCCATGTATACTGCAACTTGTTCTGTTTTTAAAATAAACTGGAGAGCTCTATAGATTTGTTCTGTTAGTCTTTCCTGCACTTGAGGTCTTCGTGAAAAAAAGTCTACCACTCTGTTTAGTTTTGAAAGACCTACAACATTACCTGTAGGAATATATGCAACATGACACTTACCATAGATAGTTTGAAAGTGATGTTCACACACTGACTTCACAATGATGTTCTTTTGAACTACCATTGAATCAAACGAAAACTTATTAGTAAAGGTTGTGCATTTAGGAAACTTATCATAATCCATACCCACAAACAGTTCATCTAAAAACATTGATGCAACTCGATGAGGTGAATCATGTAGTGAATCATCATGCATATCACATCCAATCTTTTCCATAATTACTTTAAAATGGTCTGCAACAACATCAATGTTATGTTCTCTTCCACCATTCATAGGTGTCTCTACACCCAACTCAAGTAAGTGGTTTTTCACTCTTTGTCCTAAACTGCTATCGTATTTCATAATTTCCATTCTCCGTTTTCACTTATTATCATAGCTTTAAGTATATCTCTATCCTCTTTACCTCTGTATGTTTCATTATACACATCATCTTTAATATTGTCAAGCCAGTTTGCTTCCCAAGGTGGATTTTCCCAATAGTCATCTTCAAAAAAGATATTATTGTTTACCAATGATACCCATTTTCTAAAACATGCCTTACACTGACCACAGTGTTTCTGTCTACCTTCATAACATGAATAGGATTGAAACAGTTCTCTCTCTGCAAAATCTTTACCCTTTACCTCAATAAACTCTCTGACTAATTCTGTTTTTGTTTTGTTCTTATATGGTGATTCAATTGTAAATTTTCTTTCTTCAGTCCAGTGTTGTTCTTGCCACATGTGATTGAGAAGGTCTTCCATTCTTAAATAAAACTTCTCATCTTTATCAAATGACCTATCTCCACTTACACTACCTAACCAAATAGTTTCTCCGTAGTGTGATGCAAGAAGAATTAAATGTGCATTTCTGTTTGGAACTATTGCATCGTCTCTTTCAAATTGTCCTAGATTTAGAACATCATCAAGGAATATCATTCTCTCATCCAATCCACTCATAGACTTTCTTTCTCTATGGTCGTAATTAGATTTCATACTAATATTCAATAGAATGTCGGGCTGTAAAAGATGGTCAATGATTATTGAATCTTGACCACCACTGTAGAGAAGAACAGTCTTGTCTCTGACTTTCTCTCTACTATTTGTTATCATATTTACACTCATGTTCCGATTTGGTTGCCCCATATGTAACAATGAACTCTTGCAGATACATTGTATCCTCTATCCATTGTTTGTTCTGCAATTGAAGCTGCATTATCTTTTTGAGTTTCTTCTAATGCACCTACAGGCATAATCCATATAGGATAATTAACCCCAACACTTCTAAAGTCTGTAATTGCATTTTCAATCTCGTTCCAAGAATCATCACTACCATTACAAACAAATTTTAATTGACCCTGTTCTGATAGATTATGATATGTTGCAACAACATCAGGTTTTATTGCGTTCTGTTCTCCACTAGTTCCAAAGATTTTTGGACTAACTGAAAAGAATAACTCTTTATCATATGAAGAAAAGTAATCTTGAAATTCTTGTTTTAATATTTGTGTTCCGTTAGTCTCAATAGTAATGTTATAATGGTTCATCGATTCCATTATCTTAACGATGTTTTTTTGTGCAGCTGGTAGTAGTGGTTCTCCACCAGTAAATGCAATATGATATTGGTCAGATGTAATTAAAGATTGAAGTTCCTCTGCAACTTCTATTGGTGTTTTATTTTTTTGTAAGTGTTTGAATTTTTTTGACCATGAATAAGAAGAATCACAACCATATTTAAAGACTGGTAAATCTTCAACTTTTGTAATGTCTACGAGGTCTATTGTTTGAAAGGGAAGTTCATATGTAGATGGGTCTTTAGGATTTTTCTGACCAAATCCATTACACTCTAGATTGCACCCAAAGAATCTTAACCATACCGTAGGAACACCTGTATAGTGTCCTTCACCCTGTATACTTCTAAAGATTTCCGAATACAGCACTGTTTGCTCCATGTTCAAAACATTCTACACTTTTAATTTTGACTCTAGAGTTCTCATACTCTTTGACACAAAATTCGTAGACATGTTTTGCAAACATTTCACAACCAGTATTTGGAAGTGTAACAAGATTTATAATTCCACATTCATCTAGAGATTTGAACTTCTCTAATTGTGGGTCATCTTCTGCGACTACAGTCGTGTGGTCAAAAGTATCTTCAAGAAACTTTTTGAGAGAACTTAGGTCACCAAAATCAATGACCCAGTTTCTTTCATCAAGTGTTTTAGCTTGAAACGTTATTTTGAATCCTAGACTATATCCGTGAATTAAACGACAATGACTATCTGCTTTCCACTGTCTAAATGCAGTGGATAACCCTCTATCATTACCATATGTTTTAATCACTTGATACATAGTATTCATTATACAGTATTTAGCACGCGAATACTAGAGGTTTTTTAAGATATTTTCAGGTGAAGAAACTTCATAAGGGTCATTGTCAATGTTATTACCAAACCCGTCCTCTACAAATACTTTCTCAATCACACCGTCATTAACCATAAGTGCATATCTCCATGACCTGATTCCAAATCCAAGATTTGATTTCTCAACACTTGCACCCATAAGTTCTGTGAACTCACCGTTTCCATCAGGTAGTGGACGAACATATTCAATTCCTTGTTCTTTAAACCATGCATTCATTGTAAATGAATCATTCACAGATAGACAATAGATTTCATCAATACCTTTCTCTTGGAACTCTGCAAACTTTTCTTCAAAGCCAGGCAGTTGTTGAGTTGAACATGTTGGGGTAAACGCACCAGGCAAAGCAAATAAGATAATTTTTTTATCTGCAAATGTTTCTTTTGTATTTAAAATTTCCCATTCACCCATTACTCTTACGGGTATGACTACTTCAGGTAGTCTGTCTCCTATTTGAGGATTAAACATAATATACTCCATTTATAATATATGACCCCACTATATCACAAGTGGAGTCATATAGTCAATAGGGTTTTAAGAAATTTTGATTGAAACAGGTTTCAATTCTTCAGGAATCACTCTCTTAAGAGTAATCACTAGAATACCGTCTTCAAGTGCTGCACCCTCTACAACAATTTCTTCTGCAAGGGTGAACGATCTTTTGAAAGCTCTAGATGCAAGTCCTTTATGAACGAACTCAGTCTCATTCTTATCTTCTAGTTTACCCTCAACAGTCAATAGTTCCTTTTCTTTTGTGATAGAAACATTGTCTTTCTTAAACCCTGCAATTGCCATTTCTACACGATAAGTTTCATCGTCTACTTTAACAATGTTATAGGGTGGGTAGTTTACAGAAGGAACTTGAGAAGCTCTTTCTAGTAGGGATAAGGTTCTGTCGAACCCGATTGCGAATGGGAATGATTTCCCATAGATATCATCAAAGATAGTCATATTTTCTCCTTTTTTAAGCAAGTTATAATGTAGGCCTCGACATTGAGCACCTACTAGTATTATATAGTATCAAATACTATTTTTTCAAGAGGTTTTTTAAAAAAAATTTATCTTTTTTGACACCGTCTTGATGCACGGTCTATTACTCTTAAATTATTGTCAACAACATATGATGTCATTAATATAGGAGCAATCATATCACCGTTGGTTAGACGTTTTTCTGATTGTAAAGCATAAAAAGGAGATAAGAATAGAGTCTTATGTAATAATAGTCTATCTCTATGAGGAACTTCAGGTAAAAGAGGATTTTCTTCAAAGACACAATCGTAATCTATCCCTCTGTCGGTTGTCCAAACATCGGCTACTTGTAGAAACAAAAATGAATAATATAGATATGGGTCTACTGGTTCGTTAGTCCAAGATTGGGGTATAAATTGTAACCTTTTCAGTTTTCCCTTTGACGAGAATTCTATCGACTTCAGTGAATGCTCTAGACGGACACTGTCGATATGTTTCTTCTGATAACAACACATCCACCCCATCATAATTTCTTGTTTGTCCCTCGAGTCTAGCACCGAGGTTGACGGCATCTCCAATGACGGAATAGTCAAATCTAAGTTCTGACCCCATGTTTCCAACGATACACTCACCAGTAGAAATACCAATACCCACGTTAATGGGTGGAAGAGAAAGTGGTTTAAGTTCTTCATTTAAGTTTTTGGTTGCCTCTAAGACCTCTATTGCAGACTTAACAGCAAGTTCTGCATGGTTCTCACAATCAAGTGGGGCATTCCAAAAACTCATGATACAATCACCCATGTATTTGTCTATGGTTCCATTATTATTTAGGATTATCTTCGTTTGCACATCTAAGAATTTGTTTATAAGTTCAACTAATCCTTCAGGGTCGTCATTGTTCTTATACGCTTCTGAGATTGGTGTGAACCCACATATATCCATAAACATGAATGTCATTTCTTTTCTATCTCCACCAAGTTTCAACAATTCAGGATTATCTTGGAGTTGTTTAACCATGTCAGGTGATAAATACTTTTGGAACTGTTTCCTAATCTGTTCCTTGAGTTGATAAGTTACATAGTATTTGTTAAATGATGCATGGCCAAATACAACTAAGGAGGCAATCGATGAGTAGAAAGTATCGAAGAGAAAGAGATGCGAAGAGAAACTCATATAACCTAAACCCACCTGAAGTCCAACAATACTTAGACTCACTATCCCCGAAAGAGCTGTGGGAAGTGTGTAAACCACTACCAAGACTACTAAAAGACAAATCAAAAGAAGAGCAAGAGATGCTAATTCAAGATAGTAGGATTGTTGTATACGAACTTCTTGCAAGACGGTATGGAGTAGTGAAGCTTGAACTTCGTGGGGATACATTACACCCACTGGAGTTGAAACTGGATTATTCAGACCTTCAGCAGTCAACCCCCAGATCAGAATCTTATCTTTCAAATCACTGGTTGTAATATCAGCAGCAGAGATTGATTCAAACTGGTTCCAGTAGGATATCATAACATCTCCTGTTGGAGTTGTGGTGATAGGTTTTTCTCTACCCATTCTAACCCACTCAACTCCGACACCTTCTGTTACTCTCAGTTGGTAAGAAGGTTGGTCGTAATATGCACGAAGTGTTTCAAGTGTAATAGATGGATATACTTGTTCATTTGCATAAACCAAAAGTGGTGCAGAACGAACTGTCCCATCAAAGTTAGGTGTTCCTGTAATTGGTGGAGTTGAAACTGTAACACCAACACCGTATGTGTTATCTTGTAACACTTGAATCGGTGCAGTAATACCTGTAAAATTCCAAATATAATCTTGAGGTTTCCCACCCCCCACAATTGCAGTTCCTACATAAGGTGCAGAACCTACATTTGTTTGTGTTGTCGGTGCAGATGCAATCACTGTCAAACGATTAACAAGACCTTCTGCAAGTGCAACATCTCCCCCAAATCTATCAGGTTCACTAAAAACAATATTTAAGACATGTGTATTAGTGTAGTGTGTATCTAATAATAAGTCTCTGTAGATATTTCTAGGCCAGGGATACTGTCCGTATTTTGCAATTGCATTTTCATCAATATTGACTAATACGATATTGTCAACTTTTTCTACTTCACGTGTTGAGTGTAAGTAGTCAAACCATGACCACTGAATGTTTTCTACGATATATGGTGACCAAACTTTAAGACCAAATAAAAGACTAATCGTTACTAAGACTGTCTTCCAACTATACACGTTTTGATTCCCAGTCCTCTATTGCCTTTCTGATTGAGTCTTCTGCAAGAACACTACAGTGTAATTTGATTGATGGAAGTTCTAGTGCTTCTGCAATATCTTTATCTTTGATAAGTTTTGCTTCTTCTATAGTTTTCCCTTTGAGTAAATCTACGAACATTGAACTGGATGCAATTGCACTTCCACAACCATAAGTCTTAAACTTCACGTCTACTATCATTTCGTTCTCGTCAAGTTTAAGTTGCAGTTTCATAACATCACCACATGCTGGTGCTCCTGTCATTCCTGTTGCAACGTTTGGGTCGTTGGGGTCGAATCTACCAACAGAGAATTGTTCGGGTGCATTGAGAACACCTTCGAACCTATCGATTACTTTTTGTGAATATGGCATTAGTTACCTTGTGTGACTGATACTGAACAACCACCTACAGTTAAACAGTTTTGTGAAAGTGAATATGATTGTGATGTATATCCTTGTTGTAATAGATTGAGTATGGTTGGGTCTGAACCTGATAAGTTAATTGTTGCTGTATGTCCAGTATTCTTTTGAATTACTTCTACATCATTACCATCATTATTAATGGTAAGATTTAATGTTTTAGCACCATCACCTCGTTGTTCTACATATACATCATTATAACTACTAAAGATTAATTGATTATATGTGTGAGCACCATTACCTGAGTTTGCTTGCCAACCTACAACATTA
>Ga0208917_1000072_pt1 | contig 43782 bp, 44 predicted proteins | sample DEB08_DNA_10_FD_185500 | JGI IMG/M metagenome (GOLD analysis project Ga0208917, IMG submission 185500) | Aqueous microbial communities from the Delaware River and Bay under freshwater to marine salinity gradient to study organic matter... | ecosystem: Environmental > Aquatic > Marine > Coastal ...
GGTTGTAGTACCACCTGTAAGTAATGAGTTTATTTCGTTTGTCATATCAAATTCAATGTCTTCATTACCAAATTCAAAGTGTTGAGTATCAATGATAGTTATTGCAGAATAATTTAAACCCACAGTTGAACCTGTTTGTGAGTTTGTGTTGTCATACAAACCATCAACCGACCAATCGTCTATTGTTGTTCTTTGAAACCAGTTTGATGGTCTATCTGAAAAACTCTTATCGGTGGAGATAGAATCAGGAACACTCATCGCATTACTACTATTAAGTGTCTTTGAATTATTATAATAATCATAACCAACACCAGAATCCCACGTTTGGTCATCACCTGTAGTTCCTGATACTTTTGGAACTTTAAATAAAATCAAATCAAATGAAGTAGCCCTTCTTCTACCTTGTGAAGTTTTAGTATTTAATAAATCAGTATCAAAGGCTGAGGTGTTAGTCATTCTTAAGGTATGTGTCATACCCGTAGTTGTACAACCTGTAGAAATTACACCATTATCAAATTTTTCTTGTAATGTCGTAGTATCAATATCAAACAAATATCTACTATACCCTTTAGGTGCAATAACATCATCAACTCTACCATAAAATAATTCCACAATAGGGTTTTGACCTGTATTGGTATAAGAGTTGTAAATTATCGTATTACTTTTACTAAAATAAGATTTGTGAATTGACATCTGTTCCTTTTAAATTATAAATATCAATTAATCCTAATATTGCCATTTAAGATTTTTTGTTGTGCCTCAAGTATTGATTTAAGTAAGTCTTGACTACTTGTACCGTCTTGAGAAACAGGAACTGGTGGTAATCCAGGGTAAGGGTGTACGTGGGTAATTAAAAACTTTACAATGAGATTTAATAGTTCCATCAACTCTTCACCCCTAACTAATGAAGATGTATTAGGTTCAATATCACTAAATATTTTATCTTGTGTTATACCATACACATCAAAGTCCGAAAAATCGATAGCTTTTTTGGCGGTACCTGTACCTAAAGTTTGATTAGATAAAAGGTATAATTTTCTTCCACCCATCAAGGCAACACTTTCATCTATTCTATTAATTTGTTCTTCAGAATAAGAATCGTCTACAAATTCATACGGTACAGAATCGTCACCTTTGGCATTATACACTAAACTATAACCAGGTGTTACGTCTAATTGATTTATTTTAATACCATTTAGAATGTCCCCTACATTTTTTAGTGCGTTACCGTCACTATTAGAACTCGTTTGGTTTGTAATATTTAATAGTGATTGTTTAGGTCGGAAATAAAATGGGTATTGTTCACCATTTTTTAAAAGTCCATTAAAACCAAATACGTCTGTTAGTTCACCAGTTTTAAACTGTACAATAAAATCATTAATTATTTTAATTACTTCATTTAAAGATTTATTTTCAAATGATGTAATAACTTTACTGGCTTTAAGACTATTATCTAAAACGGTATCCACATCAAAATTTGCAGTATTTACTTGAGGAACTTGACTTGGTAAACCATATAAAGTCACATCACCTCTAAACTTATTTTGAGTGTTCTCAGGATTATAGATATTATATTCTATAAGATACTTTATGAATGTATCGTTTTTAACTAATCTTTTTCTACTTTGATACGCCCCTAAAGTTTTTCTAAAGTCAAAATTAGATAATTGTAAAAATGCCCTATTACCATTTGCGTCTGGCATGTTTGGTGGTTGTAAATTTTTATATTTACCCGCCCTTAATAAAACTTCATTTTCTTTTATTATAACATCAGCACTTCCTCTACCTAAAAGTGCATTATCACCTGGCTCAGGAAATACTCCTTTTGTTTTATCGTTGGTATACCCAAGATTAACTTTATCTTCATTTTGTCCTGTATTATTTCTCGCCTCTTGTAACCTTTGTGCCCCTTGAGTTGATAAATTTACTTTAATATTTGTTGGACGATTTATACGTGAACCCGCATCTAGATGAGTTTTAGCATTTTCAAACTCTTCATTACTTAGATTAATTGGTGTTGCGAATGGTCCCTGAATATAGTACTTATTCTTTGATGTTCTTGAACCTCTGTGTTGATAGAACAAATGCACATATTCGTCTTTTTTAGGTACAGGATTAATAAATAAAGGTAATAAAGGAAGAAACAAAAAAGGGTCCTTACTTGACCACGGACCATTCTTATCAGGAATCGGACTATTAGGGTCAAAACCTTTTGAAGACTTTTTTAATTCCTCATCATTATCGTTTTCAGGTAAAATTCTTAATCTACCCAACATTAATGGGTCATTAACATCAATAACTCTCCCTGAAGAAAATATTTGAGTGTTTATTATATTATCAACAATACTCATTTTTTATTTCTTTTTTGATATTCCTCTAAAAGTTTATTGTAGGCTCTTTCGACACCATCTAAATGATAAGTCATTTTTACGATATACTCTTTTGTTTTTTCAAAATCTTCATTTAGAAAATCCATGGCTTCAGTCAATTCTTTGTTTGACTTATTTTTAAAATCTAATAGTACATTTTTTATTTTGTTCTCATCCATAATTAAAAAGATTTACCCCACCCTTTTGCGGGTATTGTAACACCAGCAGGTGTAATAGTTAATGGTGGTATAAATACATCAGTTTTTCCGTTTTCAGCTTGTTCTTGATTCATACCTTTAACCATACCAAAAATACCTATATTCATAAGATTAGGTGAACCATCCGGTAAGTCACCAGTTGGTAGTCCTGATTTTTGTAATTGTTCTATTACATTTGAAAATGCTCTTGTATCTGATACCCCTGGTAAAATAGCACTTCCCGCCAATAATGGAAGAGGCATACTAATATTACCTAAACCGGCAGATTGAAGTCCTAAGTTTAATAGTGCTAATATTTCATCTACGACGCTTTTACATTTTCGATAATCCAATATTAAACTACCAAGTAAATAAAGTGCATAAATAATTGATGTATACATCTGAACTTGTTTATTCTTACTTTCTTGTACAATTCTTCTTAAGATATCGGCTACTAAATCTTTAATATTCTTCTTTATTAAATCGAATAATTCTTCAATAAAAATTGATAAAGTTCTACTCATTAAATTAATTACAAACTTTTTAAATCTATTAATAAATGACATTAGGGTATCTATATTATCACCGACTAACGAACCTAATGCTTTTAATGCGACCATAATACCAAACACAGTTTTAGGTGATAATATTGTTGACATTACTGCTTTTGGTAATGCTTTAATAAAATCTAATTTTAGTGCAGCGTCCAAATTAAATTTAGGACCCGTTAAAGATTTCCAATCTTTATTGTTGGCGGTGTCAAATAAAAATGTTTCAATGGCAGATATTTTAAAACTAATTGAGTCTTGAGACCTAATATATCTCATTCCCGAATTAAAAGATTCAACATTAATAGGTAGTTTTACATTATCACAATCTTCAAATTCAACAACACCTTTTTTTATGTTCTCTGTTTCTAATTCTATATTTCTTAAATCTAATGGTGTTAATTGAAAAAATGATTCATCTAATAGTCCTAAATCAGATAATTTTGCATTTCCACTAACCGCGATTTGTTCAGTATCGTCAAAACATAATCCTAATATACGTGTTAGGATTTTTTGCCAACTTGCAACATCTACTTGTTTTCCATCAGATATTCCACCTGAGATAGTCATAAAACCTGTCATTAATTGCATGATGTTCGCAACTAAAATATCAAAATTTAAAATGTCTATTGATTGATAATAATCCATCAAAAAATCAGATATTCTTTTAACAGCTCCCGTATCCTTTAGAAGGGTGACCTTTAAAAAATTACCCACATTTCCTTGAGCGTCTTGTTTTGTATATTCAAAATCAAATATATCGGTATTTGATGCTCCAATGTAATTTGAACCTGTATTATCTTTTAAACTAACATTTGGGTCTTGAATACGCGAATAAATTTCTCTATTCATTGAAAATGGAATTGCCCCTGGTGAGGTTTCAAATTCCTCATATAAAAATGCGTTAGGTTCTTCGTTAGGGTTATTTTTTAATTGGTCAAATAAATCTATAGACTCAACTTTAATATAGATTGGGTCATTAATTATAAAAGTTTGTTCTTGAGAACACCCTATCGCAGCTAATACTTCCTCGACTAATATTTGTAATATTTTTTCTTTAGTATTATTTGACGCTTGTAAAAAAACTCGTAAAAGAGTACTATTATATGAACCCGTTTGGTTATTAGGTAATGTGTATTTAAAAATATCAATTAATTCTTCAAATTGAGATTTAACAGTTTTAATAGTTTTAGTAACACCAGAAGTGAATTCTGATATTGGTCGATTAATATCTTGATTGTTTAAATCTTGGGCATTACCGTCTCTAGATTTTTTAAGAATACTTTCATTCTTGTCGTTTTCTAAAACGGTGGTAAGAGCACTTAATTTTGCCTTTATTGTGGAATAATCTTGACTTAAATCAATCGACATATCGTGGTATAATTAGTCTATTTTATACCCCTCATCTTTACTATCTTTATCTAAATCTTTTTGTATTAGTGCTTGTAGAACATCATCATCCATTTCAGAAAGATTAAAGGTTTCTGAATCATTATTTGAAGCCTTTTCCCAAATAGAAGATTGTAATTTAGAAAGGGTTAATTTCTTTTCAATAGTATCATTTATAATCTTTTGTTGTTCTTTGATTACGGGACCAATAACTGTCATATCCTCAGGGTCTTTCAGCATTGTTAACATTTTGTTCTGAATCCTAACAGCAGTTGCTCTTTGTTCTACAAGTTCGTTGTAGATTTCTTGCATCAAACTTAGAACTGAGTCTTTTGATAATACAATTTCTTTTTTCTTAGGTCTTCCCATAATATTATAAATATCTAAATTTAGATTTTATCTGTTGTTAATGATTTTCATCATATCATAATAAAGAATCTTAAATTTCTTCATTGATGTTCTAATTTCTTTAGTTGATAAATTAGTCATTTCACGAAGAGATAATAAAATAATATTTTTATTAAATTTATTATTATCGGTACCTATGAATATTTCATCGTAGTTATCAAATAACTCAATTAATGCAAACCCTAATTTTTTCTCATTTGTATTTAAATTCTCACCACTAATAAAATCTTTAAGTTTTGTAAGAAATTCATTAATAATTTGGTCGGGTTCAACTTTTTCATATTCAAGGTAATAAATCATATCAGGTCTATTTTCTAACGAACTAGAAATGTCTTCATATGAAATTTTTCTATTTGTTTCTTTTTGGTCTTTTATAATTTGACCCATCAAATAGTTTTTACATATTGTACCAAAATATGAATATGCTTTTTTATTTCTTGCAGGTTTAAACTTATCAACCTTAGTTATTAAAAAAGAATGTGTATCATGATGGATTTCTCTAAAATCCATATCTTTTCTGTATAACTTATAACGTCTGATGATTGATTCAATCATCTTGTCTAATGGTGCTCGTAAGTATTCGTTATAAATTTCATTTTTTTCAGTTTCCGTACAAGCAGACAAGAACATGCGAACAGCATGTTCTTCTCTTTCAGCAAAATAATTAGTCGTTGTTTTTGGTTTACGACCTCTTTTTTTTACTTCGTTATTTTCTGAACTTCCACTTGTTTCGGACAACAACATTAACCTTCGATAGCTTCATATTTTATACCTCTATCATTGGTGAAGAAATGTTCTTTTTTTGCTGACTCTAACCAAAATTTAACTTCGTCTTCAGTAACCCTATCTTCACCATTTTTATAGTTCCAAAAGATTGAACCGAAACGTAAGTTCATGTGTTTATAACCAATTCTTGGAATTGTCATAATATTTACAGAATTGTAAGTTAATCTAAGTAAAAACTCATATACAAAAGTTAATTTCATAGATGGTTTGAATCCACCAAAATCTTCATAAACTTCTTTTTTAATTACAAGTCCACTACTTTGGAAGTTTTGGTAATTTAAAAGTACTTCATTAGTTAAAATTCCAATTTCACTGTTCATACTTGCTGCGAAAGTTGCCTCATTAGTAAATCCCGCAAAAACACCTTTATCATCAACATCAACAACAATAGGTAAGAAACCTTGCATGTCAGGATATGCCTCAGCATATCTTTTAACATTTTTAAACCAAATAGATGCATACTCATCATCAAATTCTAAAATTGAAACCCATTCTGAATTTGCGCTTTGCACTCCTAAGTTAACTTGACTAGAAAAATCTGTTTCACCCTTATTTACTACTTTATTAACTGTTAGTCCACTAAAATCAAAACTTTCAATTTTTGATACTAATGACTCTTCATCTGAATGTACTAATACAAGTTCATTAACAGGCACACTTTGATTTAATATTGATTGTATTGATTTAGAGAAAAGTTCATCAAAATCTTTATGTTTTGAACTTTCTATTGGTAATATTACTGATACGTTAAAATTTTCCATAATTAATTTTCTTCGGTTACTTTCATTTTATCTAGTTGTGTTTGGAAACTATCTCTTCTTATATCAAAATATTCAGAGAATAGTACAACTGAATTATTTTCAAATTCACTACTATTTGAATATTTTTGTGCGGTTAAAAGAGAATTTTCATAAAGTGATTCTGAAATATTATCTTCCAACCAATTTTGTACAAATTCTGCTAAAATATCGATAATGTTGTTCATTTCATAAGTCCAAACACCATTATTGTCCGACATCCATTCAGGTTTCATATTTGGTACTTTTCCAATTACTGGAGTTCTTGAAGCCATAGACTCAAGAGGGAATGTACCAAAACCTGATTCATCATCAACCCATACAGAAACAAAACTATCTTTTAGATATTCTGAAAATTCTTGTTGATTTAAACCTTTCATATCTCTAAAAGTTATCCATCTAAATTGTGGATATTTTAAATAAAATCCTTTAATGATTTTTGCAGTATTTCTTTGTTCACGACTGTGAATAGAAACAATAGGTTTTGAAGGTTTATCTTTTTTACTAAAAATTTCAGGAATATATGGTGTCAAAATATCCATATCAGTTGCTTTCATAAAATTACTGATATATTCTTTTTGTTCATTACTCGTAGTAATTCCCTTTCTAAAACCGTATTGAGCCCAATTTGAACCTGGTGTTAGTGTTTCCAACATATAATCATATGATTGACAAAGAACTATTTTTCCACAAGGAAAATTAGAAATTTGTTCTAAAACGTGTCCATATAATTCAGGAATCACTATAAAATCTTCAGGTGATATTTGAAGGTTCTGACCTTCAATAGCTTGATGAGGAAGTTCCATGTACTTCTCATCTAACCAACTACCTACCCCTGTATAGTTTTTTTCTTCATGAATCATGATAGGATTAAATCCGTTATCTTTTAGTGCTTGGGCTAATTGATAGATATATCTAATAGAACCCTTGGCGTTTCCTTTAGTATCCTGTACTAAAAAATAAATTTTTGATGTTCTATCTGTTAATTTTAAGATAGATTCTTCAATTTTTTGTATTTTTTCTGTTTCCATTGATTATAAACTTTTAAGTATATTATGTGTTAATAATGTATTAAATGCAATTCTAAAGGGAATACTTAAATCTTTTCCTGAATAAACCCCTAAGTTTTCATCTATCTCTTCTCTTTCACTTAAAACTACTTCAACCATTAATTTTAACAGTTCAAATTTAACTAAATTAACACTGTGGTCCCCTTCATTTTCTTCTGTGTCAGTAACAACTTTCTCAATAGAAATTTGTTTATCTAACTCATTAAAATCTAAATAATATGACTCTCCTAATATTTTAAACATTTTCTTTTAATTTTAATTCTTCATACAATTCTTTAAATTCTTCTAAATTGTTAATTGTATATTCTGAGTTTATATTTTCATTATAAGACGTATTGAATTTTACTTTTTTCATATTAAAATCCTCATTCTCTAAGATATCAGGATTAGCCGTGATAACAACATCATATTCTGAGATTACATCATCCATAGTAATTTTAGAGTAAAAATTAATTTTCTCAACTAAACATCCATATTTTGAAAGAAAGAATAATGTTGCTGGTTTTGATTTTTGTATCTCATCTGAAATAATAGATATTTCGTGGTCATCTCTTAAATTTTCGTAAATTTCATTTACCACATTAAAAGTATTTGCACTAACAGACGCTGCGTGTCCAAAGATATTCATAGGAAAATCCACATATAAAAAATCGTACAAATCTTCTGTTTTAGGAAAAACAAAATGGTCAATTAAATTCATACTCGTAATAGGTAAATTTAATTTATATTCAAAATCTTCTTCACCTTCTTCCTGTATGTAATCATCAATAAAGAATTTTTGATATACTTGTTCTGCCTTACCTAAAGTATCTCTTAATACTCCATTTGTGTCTATTGCAATTTTCATTCTTCGTATCTATCTAAAATTTTTGTAATTAATGGATTTCTAATAATATCTTGTGAACCAAATTCAAAAACACCCACACCATCCAAACCTCTGAATCTTTGTAGTGCATCCCATAAACCTGAATGTGTTTTATCTTTGTATCGGTCAGTTTGTTCTAAGTCTCCTGAAATGAAAAATTTAGAATTAAACCCAATACGAGTTAAAAGAAGTTTCATTTGTTTTGGTGTACAGTTTTGAGCCTCTTCAAATATTAGAATTGAGTTGTCTATATTCATACCTCTCATATAAGCTAATGCGAAAACTTCAATAATGTCTGTATTCTTTAATTTTTCTCTAGCTTCTTTTCCAATAATCTTATTTAACAAATAATAAGATGGGAAAATATATGGGTCTAATTTCTCCTCAACATTACCAGGTAACGAACCTAACTTTTCTTCCGCTTCAACAGCCGGTCTCACAATGATTATTTTTTCATAAGAATTATTTGGGTCTAACAATAAATGTACTGCGGCACTCATAGCGATGTATGATTTACCAACACCCGCAGGTCCTGTACATAATGTTATTTCATTATTTTCTAAAATATCAAAATATTCTTTTTGTGAATCAGAAAGAAACTTTTTTCTTGGTGTCTTTTTTACGAGTGAGTTTATAAATTCTTTAGTTGTCATTTTTGTCTGTGATACATTAATATCACTCTTTTGTTTTCTTGCTGGCATATATTCTATATAACACTTTTATTAATTATAATGTATAATATTTTAAACGATAATAAATAATTTAACTAATTGCTCTACCTTTTAATTTATTCCAATCTTGTTCAGGTCTAATTTCTAAATTTGTTTTCCATGCTGCTTCTAACACGTTCATATTAACACCAACCTCTTTAGACATATTGATAAGTGCATTTATATCTTTTGGAAAACACGTTCCACCAAATCCAACTTTACCATCGGGTCCAGGTACGTGTAAATGTGAATCCCCAACTCTACCATCAGATGCGAAACCATATAAAGCATCATCCCAATTAATACCAACTAAATTAGCCAGTCTATAGTATTCGTTCATTAATGAAACTTTAGTTGCGAAGAAAGTATTATTCATGTACTTAATAAACTCGGCAGTTTTAGAATCTGTATGAATAAAATGCCTATTCATAAACCTTTTTGAAAATAATTCTTCAACTTTATTTGTTAATTCCCTATCTCCACCAAAAATGACTCTGGCTTGTGTTAACATATCTAACTTTGCGGTCCTTTCAGTTAAGAATTCAGGTGAAAAAATAATATTAAGGTGTGGGTATTTTTTTTGTATATTTTCGGTTGTGCCAGGTAATATTGTCGATTTAATAATATAAATCGGACCCTCCTTTGAATCTTCAAATACCCTTTCAATATATGATAAATCCTGATTACCATCCATATCCATCGGTGTGGGTACACAGACAAATATAAAGTCAGAATTATGTGTTTCTTTTTTTGTGTGAGTCGACTTTAAAGGGTCTACATCATAAATCCTTATTTCATTAGTTGGTGAAAAAGCGAAAGCTTGAGATTCTCCAACAAAACCATTTCCTATTATTCCTACAATCATTGTTTTTATCTTTGTATAATATTTTAAAATATAATTTAATTTTCTAAATAGATTATTATGTTTTAGATAAAATTATCATTATGAAAAAAATAGATTTATTCAGAGTATTTATGTCACCAACAGCTTCAGAAGAAGTTACTAAAGTATTAAATAGTGGATACATAGGACAAGGACCTAAAGTTGAAGAGTTTGAAAATAATTTAAGACATTTCTTCAACCATGACTATGTATCAACACTTAATGCCGGAACTTCAGGTTTACATTTGGCATTACATTTATTAAAAAAACCAAGTAATAATACAAAAGTTTTTGATGGTTTTGCATCTACGACATCATATTGGCCAGGTTTAAAAGATGGAGATGAGGTACTAGCGACACCGATGACATGTACCGCATCAAACTGGCCAATTTTAGCGAATGGATTAAAAATAAAATGGGTCGACATTGACCCAACCACATTAAATATGGATTTGGATGATTTGGCAAGAAAAATTACACCAAAAACTAAAGTTATAATGTTAGTACACTGGGGTGGTTATCCAAATGATTTAGATAAGATTAAAAAAATTCAACAAGAGGCTTATTTACGATTTGGTTTTAAACCTGCGGTTATTGAAGACGGTGCCCATTCATTTGGTTCTGAATACAAAGGTAAAAAAATAGGTAACCATGGTAACTTAACTATGTTTTCATTACAAGCCATTAAACACATAACATCTATAGACGGTGGACTACTTTTATCACCACATAAAGAATTACATCAAAGAGGTAAATTATTGAGATGGTATGGTATTGACCGAGATGGTGACCGAAAAGACTTTAGATGTGAGGCTGATGTTGAAGAATGGGGTTTTAAATTCCATATGAACGATGTATGTGCTACTGTTGGGATAGAAAATTTAAAACACTTTAAAGACATTGTTGGTAAACATCGTGAAAATGCTAAATTTTATGATGAACATTTGTCTGATGTAAAGGGTGTCACATTATTAAAAAGAGAAAAAGGTTTTGATTCAGCTTTTTGGATTTATTCTATGTTAGTTGATGATAGAGATGGTTTTTATAAATGGATGGATGAATGTGGAATTTCGGTTTCACAAGTTCATGAAAGAAATGATAAACATACTTGTGTACAAGAATTTAAAACTGCATTACCATCATTAGATAAAACAATAGGTAAAATTGTATCAATACCTGTTGGTTGGTGGGTCACTGAAGAACAAAGACAATACATTGTAGATTGTATTAAAAAAGGTTGGTAAATTATGAGAAAATGTTCAGGAAAAAATATAATAACTTTACGTAATCTACGTTTAGACGATTTAAATTTTCTTTTAGAGGTTAGAAATGATGACTTAACCCGTAAATTTTTAGAAAATAATTCTATGTTCACATATGAAGAATGTGAAAAATGGTTTAATGAAAATAAACCTAAATGGTTTATTATTGAAATTAATCAGAAATCTATTGGGTATATTAGAACGAATGGAAACGAAGTTGGGTGTGATATACATCCTAATTTTAGAAGGATGGGTTATGCCAAGCAAGCTTATAAAATATATTTATCAGATAAAACATATGCGGATTTATGGGTGTTTGAAGATAATTTTGCTAAAAAGTTATATGAAGATTTAGGATTTTTAGAAACAGGTAAAACTAAATTAGTTAGGGGTAAAAATTATATTCACATGGAATATAAAAACACAAATTATAATGATGAAAATATTAATTCTAAAATCACTAACAAAATATTTATTGGTGGTTTTGGTGGTACAGGAAGTAGAGTTTTAACCGAAATATTTGAAAAATTTGGTTTTTATGTCGGACGTGACACCACCACAGAGTCATTGGATTTTTGCAGGGGACAATTCCCAATCGTTTTTGATAGATGTTGGAGAAGAAAAAACTTTGATGAACTTATATCTTATATTAAACTTAATTTACAAAACAATCATAAGTTTGTAATTAAACATGGTCATTTTATGTTTATTAATAATATATTAAGAGATAATTTTCATGGTTGTAAAACCATATACATAATGAGACATCCCATAGATATGGCAGTTAAAGAACAATATATTCCTCATAAAAAATATGGAAATATTAAAGATGTAAATAATTTAGACGCTAAAATTAAATACTATATTAAAGAATCTATTAGAGCTTGTAATGATGCCGATTTGGTTATAAAATATGAAGACCTTTGTTTTGATTTAGAAAATCAATTAAAAATAATTAGAGATTTTATAGGTGACCCAAATCTAAAATTACCTGATATTGATATAAAACCATCAAAAACTATAGGTAAAGAAAAAGATTTATATGATAAATACGATGTTTCAATGTTAGGATATTAAAAAATATGTTTGTACAAAATAACCCAATAGAATATTATATAAAAAAAATTCGTAATAATGAGAATTTTTCTTTTACTCGATGGGGAGATGGTGAGTGGTTTTGTGCTATGGGACACCAAGGCCAAAATTGTGACCAACACAAGTATTTTCCTGAATTAAAAGATAGTCTTAATAGGGCTCTAAAAACTAATAAGGGTTATTATAAAGCCATATGGAATTTAGACCACGGTCAGATAAAAAATATTTTAAATATTTTACTACCTTTTTTATTAAAAAATAATATAAAAATAGATTGGGTTAATGCTGGTATATGGGAAGATGCCGCGTTAAACGGTCAATTAAAAGAGCTAATTAATGTATTAGAAAAAAGAAACTTTATCATTGTATCAAACGAAAAACTAAAAAAAATAAATGTTAAATATACTGACTTTATTAGTGTACCATCTAGAAATTGTTTTTTAGATAAAGATAGAATTAAAAATGATATGATAAATATGACAGAAAAATATGATAACATAGTATTTGGATTATCAGCCTCAATGGCTACAAATGTTATTGTAGATGAATTATATGATGTTATTGGTGATAGGTGTACCATGATTGATTTTGGTTCAATATGGGACCCATTTGTTGGGGTAATGAGTAGGTCTTATCATAGGGAATATAAAGAATTAAAAATATGATTAATTGCAAACCATACGGTGGAATTTCAAATCGAATGAAGTGTATAATATCTTCAATCGTAGAACATGAAAAAATAAATTTAGTTTGGGACATACCAACAAGTGGTGGTGGTGTTAGGTGTAATTTTAACGATATATATAAAAATAGTTTTAACGGTCGTGGTAGTGGTATGGTTTCATCGTGTGACTTTATACATTCACATATGAATACCCACAATGATGGAGGAAAAGATAAATTACCAAATGACTTGAAAAATCGTTATATTAATGTTATTAAAACTTTAAAACCTGTAGATTACATTACACAAAGAGTTTTTGAAGAAAAAGAAAAATTGGGTGAATATACAACAGTTAGTGTTAGGACATTTAAAAGTTTTCCTGCTGAGTATAATTCATGGGGTAGGTATTTTAAAATAGAAAATCTTTTTAAGATATTAGACACTATTGAAGGTAAGATATTATTAACCTGTGATGATAACGAAACGACTAAATTAATAAAAGATAGATACGATGTTTATACAACACCTAAGAGAACTAATTTTGGTGATTTTACAACGGTACATGGTATGCAAGATATATTAATAGACCAATATTTAGGTGGACTATCTAAAAATATTTATGGTACCAATATGAGTAGTTTTTCTGAAATGCAGTGGTGGTTGGGTTTTTGTGAATCTAATTATCACGAAATGTCTTTACATAAAAGATAAATTACAACCATTTATTTTTAACGTGGTCAAGTAAATTATCATAGTCATTAAATCCATATATTTTAGACCCCGATAATATTTCCATCCAAGAACCTGTTTTCCAAACTCCTCTTTTTGATGATGCACAATCTGGGCAGTTATATATTAATACTTCACCTCCAAAATAACAAGGTATTACCGCATCACCTGCCGGTGAAATATGATGTTCTGAATTTGATAAGACCATAAATTGAACTTCGTTATATGATTTATCGGTTTTATTTAATAATGTTTCTATATCAATAACTTCAGGATGTTTAACTAATATTTCCTTATCACCAATATCTACAGTTGCTTGTAGGTTATCTTTTTGTAATTTATACTTTTCAGGATTATCTGGTGGTCTAATGTAAATTATTTGATATTTGTTTTTTAGTTCGGTAAAAAGTTTATCTAAAATTTCACTATTAAAATAGTTAACAGGGTGTTTAGACCATTCTTTATTATTTTTATTGTGTATTGTCAATATTGGTTTATTATAAACATATAAATTATTTTTAAAAATGTTTTTATATGGGGGTGGAGTCCAATAATTATTTTTAATAAATTTTGGTCCCTCATGATTATAACAATTATTACTTCTATCTGATGATTGTAAAAGTATATTATTTAAAATAGGTGGGTCAAAATGTTTTGGTTCCTCGGTATGATTATCTGAAAAATAAAAAACTGGTTTAGTTCCAATTTTACTTTTAGTATATTCTAATTCATTTTTCAAATATAGTCCATATGCCATAGGTGCATAATACCACAATATAAAACCAAATTCATCAAATGCTTCTATTTTCATGTCTTTCTAAAATTGTTTTGTGTAATTCTTGCATATTATTTCTAGCTTCAGTTGATACTGACCCCTTTCCTTCACTTTCGTGATGGAAGTAAATAAAAAGTCCTTTTGGTATTCTTTTTCCTTCAAAACCGGCATCCATCATTTGAACCCACAAGTCGTAATCAACCCACCCTTTCATTTCCGTATTATAACCTTCCGTTGATTCATAAGCTTCACGAGAATACATTGAACTGTTTACTATAAACGGACCTGATAAAAGTCTTTCTTTAGACCATTCAGGTCTTTTTTCTAATCCCCTCATTTCACCAACATGATGAGTATCACAATAAACTGGACTAATTTTTGGATTATTTTTTATAATATTAACTCCTGTTTTAAGATAACCTGGTAAAATCATATCATCGGCATCTAAAGGTAAAATGTAATCACCCTTACCCTCTTTTACTGCTCGATTACGTGTATCAGATACCCCCGTATTTTCTTTATGTATAACTCTAATAGAATCATGGTTTTTTAAGGTATCTAATTTCATTAAACAATATTCATCATCTGAACCATCATTTACTATTGTAATTTCGAAATTGGTATAATCTTGATTAAATACTGATTCTAATGTTGGATTTAATCGTTTTGCGTAGTTATAAATTGGCATTGCCAGTGTTACTAAAGGTTCATTTTTTTTAACCTCTTTTTTTTTGAATTTTGTTGGTAATAAAATAGGTAGATTATCTTTATAGGTTTCTGAAAACTGTTGTCTGTTTTTTTCCCATTGTTCATTAGTCATACCAATAGATTTGTGGGTAATTCTGATATCGTAAAAAACACCAATTTTAACACCTTCTAAAAAGTTCCTAAAACAAAAATCAACTTCATAAAAATGAAACCCATTTACATTCTCATTAAAATTTGTTTTAAGATTTGGTTTGTTAACCACCATAAATAAACCATCAACTATAACCGTATCATCTAATTTATTACCTTTAGATTCGCTATATTTTGATGTCCATTTTTTACCCTCATGTTCGTGATTTACAATACCAAACATTTCAGTAGGTATTTCCCACCACATACCTGTTCTTGGCATATACTTAGAACCTGCGGCTCCGATAATTCCATATTCAGGATTTCTTTTAAAATGTTTTAAAACCTTGTTACCCCAATTACCTTTTTCAAAATATATATCATCGTGACATAATACAACAATATCATTCGTTGATTTCTCAAGAATAATATTATAAGCATCAGTAAGTGAGTGAGTACCTGGATTTTCAAATGGTATTACCTCTACATTAGGTAATCCGCACGATTTCTCAATATATTCTCTAAATTCAGGTTCGATTTTTTTAGTACTGTATCCTATCGTTATCATATTCTATACCGTCTTTAAAATAGAAGACATGCCCTTCTGCTCTAATAATTGCAGGACCATCTTCTCTGTGTAATTTTCCATTAACCCACCATTCTTTATGTCCATCAGGAAAAATAACTGCGGGTTGTCCATTATCTCTATGTTTAACACCTTTCTTATACCAAGATAGTGTACCATCCTTCCATACTATTGCTGGTAAGTCATTGTCCCGATGTTTGTTCCAATTCCAATCCATCCAAACAATTTTTTCATCGTCTTCTTCAACTATATATCGAGTAAACATTAGTCTTTAAACACCTGAATGTTAGCATTCACAGTAGTTAATGGTGTCCACTTACCATTGTATCTTGTTGCTCTGACAATATGATTGTCAATCCAATGGTAGTTTCCACCTCTTGGTTTATCCATTAAAAGATTATGGTACTTAAACCCATTATCTTTTAACCACGTTTCTGTTATTCCTCTTAAATCACTTCCTCTTGAAGTGAAAAATGTTATAATATGTCCTTCAGAATACCAAGTATTAATAAGTTCAACAGACCCTTCATATGGTTTAACAACCTTCATTCTTTCAGGGTCTTCATTTGGAACATCATCAGTTATTGTACCATCAATGTCAATCAAATAATTTTTTACATTATCAGGTAAAACTGGACTTATATTAGTTTCCTGTTGAACCAAATCCATTACTTCCTCTGTCATTATCTTGAATTTTATCTTGTTTAATTAATTCCACATATTTTCCTGCAACTACAGGACAAAGAACTGCTTGTGCAATCTTATCACCTTTATTAATGGATTGAAAGTCATTACTCATGTTAATTAAAATAACTTTAATTTCACCAGTGTATCCTTGGTCAACGGTACCAGGTGTGTTAAGTACGCTTAAACCTTTTTTTATGGCCAAACCACTTTTTGGTCTAACTTGAATTTCATATCCTTCAGGTATACTTACATATAATCCCGTTGGTACTAACTCTCTACCAAAGGGCATAATTTCTAAATCGACATTACTTCTTAGGTCAAAACCTGAATCCGTAGGATATGCATATTCAGGTGTTTTATTTTCTGAATCGAAGGTATAATGTAACTTAACTTTATGGTTGTAACTTGACATGAAGTCCTTACTAAGTTGTTCCATGTCAATACCCATCGACTCCATCATTTTTTCAGGACTTGTTGCATCAAGGTTACCAAGAGAACCTTGTAAATCCTTAATTGTCTTTAGACTTTCTTTTAAATTTCCTAATCCTTTTATCATTTTAATCCGTAAAATTTACTAACTACATTTATTAACACCTCAACATCCTTCTCACAATAATCTTTAATTTGTTCTAATTTTTGTTCTTTCCAATAAGCTTCGTGAACTTTGTTTCCTGTTACTTCCATTGTCTTAGATGACTCAACACCCATACCAATACACATGAGTTCAAGTGATGCGATAGATGCAAAACTACCAAACTGCCACAATTCTTTTGTGTCCAATGCTTTTATTTCCCACGGTTTAGTATCGTGGTTAGGTAAAATAGGTGGTGGTAGTAATCCATTGATAACCATTCTCTTTGCAAGTACCGGAATATCAAAACCTTTTACGTTGTGACCACAAAGATGGAAATCTAATTTACCAATTCTCTTTAAAAGGTTTTGTGTATCTTCTAATAGTTTCTTTTCATCATCACCATAAAAACTTTGCATCTTAATGTCACCTTTAGGGTCAACAAAACCAACACTGACACATACAATCTTAAGAAATTCAGCAACAAGTGCAGCCTTGTTATAAAACATTTCAGATGCACCCTGTCCTTTATGTTCAGGGAAACGTTTTTCAAACCAATCCAAATAACTTTCAAATTGGTAAGCCAAATCGGGGTGAAACTTTTCTAATGTGTCAAAGTCAGGTGTTAAACCTACAGTTTCGATGTCAATAAATAAAATTTTTGTTAATGGTGTACTTATCATTTTAGTAGTGATTTATATAGTTCTGCTCTTGTTTTAGTTACGTTATTAAGGTCGTAAGTGTCTTTTACTGTTTCATAAAGTCTTTCACCTAAGTCTTCAGCCCATGTTGGGTTTTGAATTAATTTCTTCATGTATTTGAACCAATCATTATGATTGCGATTTTCACCAACCAAAAGTGCATTACCATCAACAAATTCACCATTCTTTAATGAATGTTTTAAATCGATAGTATATGGTCCAACATCAGAAGCAATGATGGCTTTTTTGTAAAAACCAGCTTCGATTACTTTTAACTGTGACTTCATTCTATTGAATATATGATTTTTAATCGGAGCCAAAGATACATCAAATAATCTATAGTTTTTAGCGTAAGATGTTACAGGTTGTGTCCAAACACGGCTGTAGAATGGATTGTCTTCACCGTTATATGGTTCATTAGAAAACTTTAATAAGAAGTCTTTTTGTTCTTCACTGACTAATTTATAATTGTTTGTAAACACCTCTTCATAACGAGCCCAAACAGTTTCTTGTGGTTTAATAGGTCTTTGTTTTTGCTCTTTTGTTTGTGGATTAATTTCTGTGACAGTGCCACGAGTATCAAAACCACAAAGTACTAATGAGAATTGGTCTTTTAAACTTTCAAGTTTACCGAAATTACCTTCTAATAATTTTATATCATGTAAGTGAGATGAACCACCTAACCAACCAAAACGTAACTTGTCTGATGGTTCAGTCTTAGCTTTGAATTGAGGTTCGTCAGGGTTAATTGCATTTGGTATAACAAATACATTTTTGTTTAACTTTTTAATCTCATCTGCATAGATTGAAGTTGTTGTGGTAACGTATTGTGCTGCTCTAACATTTTCACATATTTTTTTGTGGATACCTCTTTCCCATACAAGTGCATGTGCTGGATGTTCTTTTGTTGGTAACCAATAATCATCCAAATCAACAATAGTTACAATACCCCATTTATTGAGTTGTTCAACAATCATAGGAGAGTCATCTCTTCCACCAATACTTCTGTGAAAATGTACGATTTGATAATTCTTCCAATAGTTTTCATCATTGATTTTTGGTTCATAGTCAATATCAACATGAAAATCGTTGGGATATAAATTCTGTAAGAATATGTGTGGCTCTACCGAACGGAATTTACCAACACCCGTCCTATCTGACGGTAATACTAAGACGTTAATTTTTGTCATACTTTGATTTTTTAAAAGTATAACAAAAAAAAGTCTATAAGAAAAGTTATTGTTTTAGTTTTTTGATTTTAAGAACCTTACCCTCAAAGATATGTTTACCAACTCTTAATGATAATGTTTCATTCGTCTTATTTTCAGACTCGGTAATCATTCCTGAGTTTTGTAATTCTTCTCTAACAACATCTCTAACAGTGTCTCTAACAACGTCACGAATCATTTGTTTTAAATCGTTATTATTAATTTGTGGTTGGTTATTAGTTGTTACTTCATTAACTTTTTGTTTGTTGTTACCCATAAGTCTAGTTGCTCCTTCAATAATCTCATCAGAAAGAACTGGACCTCCACCACCAAAGTTAGGTTGTTCTATCGGGTGTTCTAACATTAATCTTTTAATTTCATCAGGTAACTTAGAATTAGTAATTCTATCTTCAGTTACTGGTTGAGGTGTTTGTTGTGTAGGCATTTGTTGCGGTACAGGTTGTTGTACCATATCTTGAGGAATGTTGTAATTCACATTCTCGTTCATTGGTAGTTGTCCGGTTGCTTGTCCTCTTGGAATTCTATCTTGTACTTCCATTATTTTTTTGGACATAGCTAATTTTTGCATTAAATCACTCATTTCTATTCTGTTGTATCAAATTGTGCGTTAAGTATAACTCTTGTCATACTTTTATCCCCAGTAGGATTGTATCCAGGTCTAGGTGTATAAAAGTTATCACCTGTAGGTTTATAAGTAAAGATTTTATCAACCCTAAAAAGTCTCCATGATGGTAATGGTTGTTCTCCTTTATATGCAGTATGAGACGCACCCGTAAGGTCCCATCCTCTTAAAACTAAGTTTCCTGCCTTACTTATACCCACACAAACAGGTTCGATTGTTCTCAAACCTCTACCACCTGGTTCGTCACCATCGTAAAATATAGTCATAACTTCCTTGTTTCTTATAGAATTCTGTATTGAATCTAAAGAAGCAATCTCAGTTATTAAAGTTTTTACGGTGGTTAATAGTTTCATTTTTATAGATTTGCCATTGGTCGTGCATTACTACCTTCATCACTTACGTAATAAGGTTTAGACGCACTATATCTATTAATTTTTATCTCATCGTTCCTTAATTGAACATCTTCTTTCGTACCCGCATTTTGGTTATAGATGTCTAAATAAGAACCTGTACCTCTACCAACAGTATCACCATCTGCTAATGCGTCTGGGTGTTGTGGTGAGTAGTTATCCGATTCAGGTGAGAAATCATTTCTTGGAAATAATTTTGCTCTTTCTGCTTCAGCATAAGCACTTAACTGATTTTCGGGTTGAGAAAAGTCTAATTTGTCGTTTTGAGTTGCCATTATAAAATATCTTTAATTAGTTTATTTATTTTTTTTATGTTTTCAGTGACCGCCACATCATATTTATTTAAACCCTTTTCGTGTTTTTGTCCTGGTGTTTGTGGTAGTCCATCTTTTTCGTGGTTTTTAATAAATTGGTTTTCCATACCTGTATCCATCTTTATTTGTTTTCCACTCTCAAGAGTTTTTCTCCAGTGGTCTAAAACATGGTTACACCATTTGTTCATTCTATCACCACCATTTAATATAAAAGGTGCATCCTCTTTATTTCCATTGTAAGAGTCAAACCAATTTTTGATTCTTTTTAGTTGTTGGTATGTTAGGACAGGTTCATTTCTAATATCCTTGTTCCTATTATATCCTTCAACATTAGAATCGGCTTCAACCATTTCAAAACTTTTTCCTAAATGATTGATTAACGTGTCAGGTAATTTTACTTTTCTATCGTATAAATCTTTATTCACCTTTCAACATTTTTACTAATTGTGATGAAGATACTCCTTCAGCTTCCGCTTGAGCTTTTAATACTTTAATATTTTTCATTAGTATATCTGAAGCATTAAAATCTTTTTTCTGTATATCATTATCTTCACTTTTGTTTATCAACAAATCTTCTGACATTTTTATAATATCTTCTTTAGTAAACATTTTTTCTTTTAGTATTGGTCTACCAACAAATCCTTTTTCATCTTTAAACTCTGATTTCTCATCCCTTTCTTCTGACTTACCAAACTCATCAGCTCTCATTTCGGCATTTTCAGGTGGTAACCCCAATTTTTTTTCTAAATACTTTATTGTATCTTCGGCATCCATAAACAGAGTTTCTTTATATCCAAAGGCATCTGACATATCTTCTTCCTTTACTGTACTTTCACCATAATAAACTCTATAACCTCTTAACAATGGGTCTTGAGTGATTCTTGTCATTGCAACTGTTTGGTCAGTTGTTTTCTTTGGGTGTAAGTGAGGGTCTAAGATTGGAATTTTTGAATTTGTCATTGTACCGTCAAAATCAATAAACTCGTCAATTTCTTCTTTCTTTTTTTCTTTATTTTTTTCCTTCTTTTTAACAGTTTTCTTAATAGCTTTTTCGTATTCCTCATGTGAATCACAGGGCATATATTTAAACTCACCGTCAATCTTATGACTGTGTATTCCTTCACATCCAAACTTTTTTAATTTTTTGGCTCTTGCTTCCGCCTGTCGTCTTGTTGGAAATAAATCGCGTTTCATTGAATAGATTTTTACTATAAATACTGCGATGAAAGTATTTATCATAAAAAAGAGGATGGCATCGCAGAATATCAATAATTATTATTTTGATAAATACGACTTAAAACTTGATTATAGTTCATATTTTGACCTAACATTAGCGTCAGATGAAAAAGACTATGACGAAGAAGTTGTTTTCTCAACAGATATTATAGCATCGAATGATGGTAATCGTTTACCTATTAATATTGATTTAAATTCTGCAGAATCAAATCTCAAACAAGATTTACTTTGGAACAAGTACTATTCAGGAAATACTTTAGTTTCAAAAAACTATTACAACCCTAATAAAGTTGATTTAGCTTGTTTTAGTGCGTATACGGGTCTTTGTGATGTAGGACTTGTTGCAACCGATAATGGTCTATACAATAAGATGACAGGCCAGACCCTATATTATAAAATGGGTGTTGAGACTAACCCTTTTTATAAATTTCACCCACATTACTATGACCGACACATGAAGTTTCACCCAGTCACTTCATATATGAGTTGGCCAAACTTTAGATTTTCAGGTAGTGGTAAGGACACATTATACAATATAGTTTCTAAAACTGGTGATACTATAGGATATTACAATGAACTTTATGGTGGATTCTATCAAGGGTTCTATAAATTACATGGATGGGATTACGAGGTATTCCCTGAAAGGGTAAATAAAGGATGGACTGCCGAGTTTATGATAAAACCTCGTCAACGAAACGAGTATACACCTCAACCTTCAGAACAATACCTTAATGACATATACCCTGAAAATGCTAATACGTTTTTCTATTTTGGAACTCGAGCTGAAGATAAGTATTATCACTTTGCCAGTGGTAGTCCCCAATCAGATACAGGTTATACGAGAGTAACTGAAAGTTTATCGTGTTTGAAAACATGTGCATGTGCAGACACAGGTGTAACAAATTCAGATTGTATAAATGTTTATCCTTCATCAGCAACTACAGTGCAACACAATATTGGGTGTAACTGTGGTGCATGTACTACATCTGTACCTGTACCACCTAAAGACCCTAAGTTTGATGTGTTGTCAAACGCCATGTCATTACGATTAAGTGGTGACCCAAAAAATCCAAGATTGTGTGTTAAGTATATTAAAATTACGGGTGATTGTGTCACTACAGGGACGTGTACAACTACAGGTGTGACATACGAAACGGGTTATACTATTAATGAAATATGTTCATCTCGTGGTATATACGATGATTGTGGGTATGATAGTGTAGTTTGTTATACGGCAAATACCAAAGAAAGGTGGGTGATGATAAGTGCGGTATTTGAAAGATACAAATATTTGGAAGATTGTGATTTATTAAATGTTGGTGGTTTAGGTGATATACGACAACAAAGATATCCTTCATCGATAAATGGTGCAGCATATAATTTAATAATGCCACCACAAACACATAGTGGGACAACAAAAGAAAAGAAAAGAGATATTATTGAGTTTAATCAAAAATGGTTAGACCAAGTAAATGACCGAAGAGGTTTATTGAAATTATATGTAAATGGTTATCTGTTTATGATTATTGAGGATTTTGAAGAGATTATTCCTCATGAATTAAACACAGAACGAGAAAAACAAATTGGTGTTCCATTTAACATTTCAGTTGGTGGGGGTACTCAAGGTTTACACGACCATTTAATATTTAAAAATTGTACACAAAGAAATGGACCATATATTCAAGACCCTGAGTTGTTACCAAATAATATATTATCAGGTTCAACATATTCAGGTTTAACTACTGACATATTACTAGAACAAAATTTTGGTGGTACTTTTATGGGAGGGTTATCACAGTTTAGAATGTATACCGAACCTTTAACCAGTCCACAAATACAACACAACGCAAGGATATTAAAAGACCGTTTTGATATTTATGATTTTTGGTGTTCAAATTGTTATCCATGTTTATTGGGTTGTTACTTCGACTTTACCGTTGGAGATGTTGCTTGTGATTACAATTATATCATAAACGAAATAACTTGTGACTTTGGTTTTAATATCATTGACCCAACGTGTGATTTTAATGTAAATATTAGTAGTTAATATGGAATTTTTTATAAGGAAAAATGCAACTTTACCATACATTAAGGTGAAGGTTTTTAAAAGTGGTAGAAATGACTACAAAGAATTTTCAGATTCTTTGACGGCATCTACTATTACCTTTTCTATGTATGATGAAGAAACTGAAATTTACAAAATATTAGACCGTCCCGCTAGTATAATGTCTGATGGTAACACACCACCAAACTATTATGTTTATTATCAATTTAGAAAAACCGACTCAAAAAGAGAAGGGAGATATGTTGGTGAATTTAAAATTACCAATAGTCAGGGTGAAATAAAATTACCTTTAAGAGATAAATTATATATTACTGTGTCAGATTCTTTCGCAGATAGTGACACATGTTGTAGACCAAATCGTGGAGATTCTCCAATAATATTTCCAACTGAGACACCAAGGAATACTGTTACTCCGACAGTATCTTTATCAAATACACCAACACCATCGGTAACTAGTAGTCAAACACCAACACCATCGGTAACTAGTAGTCAAACACCAACACCAACTAATACAAGTACACCTTCTGTTACTTTAACACCAACTATCACTCAGACAAGTACGCCAACACCTTCAGTAACTAATACTGTTACACCAACAAATACTCCGACTAACACCCCTTCAACATCTGTAGGGGCAACACCTAATCCAACAACTACAACCACACCTACACCTTCAGTAACCAATACTGTTACACCAACTAGCACTCAGACAAGTACGCCAACACCTTCAGTAACTAATACTCAGACAAGTACTCCAACACCTTCAGTAACGCCAACAAATACTCCGACCGATACTCCTTCACAAACTGCGACCAATACACCAACACCTACAAACACACCTAATTCATCGGCACCTGTAACACCAACAGTTACACCAACACCGTCATTTACTCCGACAAACACGGTAACACCAACACATACACCAACAGTTACACCTTCACCAACACAAGCGATTGTGCCTTCTGACCCGACACTTGAAATTTTTTATGATGCCAGTGATACTGCAAATTTTGTTGGTGTGACAAGTAGTGGTGATACTTTCACACAGTGGAGTGATTCATCAGCAACGGCACATAATGCAAACCCTATTGGAGGCGCATCAACCAGACCCGCATGGTGGTCTAATGTTGTTTGTGGTCTTGGTGGTGTTAAATTTGATGGTACGTCAGATGGTTTAAGTGTAAACCCAATAACTGATATTGCAAATATAAGTGGCTTTACTGCAATAATTCTTGGTAAACTAACAAATACAGGTACAACACAACAATTAATTACTTCAGGTGTTGGTAACACTTCAGTAAATAATAGTAATGTACGTGTAAGTGGTGGTACTTTTGTTTTAGGTGCTGCTAATGGTTTGGCTGAAACATCACAAATCGCCGACACTGACCCACATATGTGGACTATGATTTTTGATGGTAGTGGTTCAACTAACTCAGATAGACTTAAATTTTATGTTGATGGAGTACAAGAGTCATTAACATTCTTATCTAATGTTGGTACAGTAACTGATTCATCAATCGATAGTTTATATATTGGTATAGATAGGGTTAATGTTTCAACATACCAATATTATTATAGTGGTTTTATGTTTGAGGTTTTACTTTGGTCAAGAGTATTACCACCTTCAGAATTAAGCGCTGTACATAGTTACTTAGATAATAAATGGTATAGTTGTTTGTAATATTTATTATATATGGAATTTTTTATAAAACAAAATAGTGAATTACCAATCCTTAAAATGAAAGTTGTTAAGGATGGAAGAACTGACGCATGGAAAGTTTTTGATGAAGACTTAGACAACGCAACAATTCGTTTTTCTATGAAAGAGGAAGCAACAGGAATTCCAAAAATTTTAATGAATAATGCTTATATAGTTGAAAAACTAAAAAATAATCCCGATTCTAATACTGAATATTACATATATTATAAATGGACTTCTCGTGATACAAGAAGAAAAGGAAGGTTCATAGGTGAGTTTTCAATTATTAATTCGATGGGTGAACTAATTGCACCAATAAGGGAAACTTTATATATCAATATAATTTGACAATCTAACTAGACCATTTTATATTTAAGTCAAATGTCAAGAGTAATCTCACCATAAGTGAGAGCAAATGTCTCAGACGGTAAAACTTAATATTATGGTATCACAAAAAGAAATTGAAGAATTCCTATTGGGAGAAGACCCCGAAAAATACATCGTAGCACTCGAATACGATTATCAAACATCAAAGATTTTTAAGATTATTCAAGACCCTGAAAAAGGTAAAATTATCAAACCTGATAATTTTGTACCATTTGCGTGGGTTGGAAATTTACATGATAAAAATTTCTATAAAGGAAATAAACACACTCAAAAAGCTGCAATGTCAGAGTGTGGTATTATCATCGATAAATTAGAAACACATGGAGACCCCCGATTAGAGAACGGTCTTCGTTTTTTGGTTAAAACCACAAAAACATACCAACACCTTGTTAACTTTTTCAAACAAGGTGGGTTAAATCCGTGGGACCGAGAAAATTCTGATGTGATACAAATCTTACCCCCCGTAGAACAATACCTCGTCCAAAAACAAAAACGATTATTTAAAGGGTTTGAAGAATATGATGAGGTCCACCGATTTGTATTCGATATCGAGACCACGGGTCTTTCACCTGAAGATAATAGTATCTTCCTTATCGGAATGAAGGACAATCGTGGTTTTGTACATTCATTATCCGCACAGAATGAAGAAGAAGAAAAACAGATGATTATTGATTTCTTCTATACGATTGATTATCTGAAACCTACATTGGTTGGTGGTTACAACTCAGCATTCTTCGACTTTCCGTTTATTCTTCGTAGAGCAGAGAAGTTAGGGTTGGATGTTAAAAAGATTGTTAAAACTCTTAACCCTGAAGTTTCCATTCGTCAGAGGGAAGGTATGTTGAAGCTCGCAAACGAAATGGAACCTTACACACAGACGATGATGTGGGGATATAACATTGTGGATATTGCTCATGCAGTTCGTAGAGCACAAGCAATCAACTCGGACATTAAGAGTTGGGGTTTGAAATACATCACACAATACATTGGTGCTGAAAAAGAGAATCGTGTATATGTTCAGGGTGATAAGATTGGTAATATCTATTTTGACAATAAAGACTATTACTTTAACCCTGTGACTGGTGGTTATCGTGAGGTTGGAAGTAAGGGGACTGAAAACCTAATGGAAAGATTCCCTGGTAAGTTTGAACAGGTAAATGGTAAGTACATCATCGAACGATATCTTGACGATGACTTGTATGAGACTATGGTTGTTGATGATGAGTTCAACCAAGCAAACTTCCTACTGTCTAAATTGGTACCAACAACATACGAGAGACTTTCAACGATGGGTACTGCAACATTATGGAAAATGATTATGAGTTCGTGGTCATACAAACACAATCTTGCAATCCCAATGAAAGGAATGAAAAGGTCGTTCACTGGTGGACTTTCTCGTTTGTTACAGGTTGGGTACTCAACAGATGTATTAAAGCTTGACTACTCATCTCTATATCCCTCTATTCAGTTGGTTCACGATGTGTTCCCTAAATGTGACGTTACAGGTGCGATGAAGAGTATGTTGAAGTATTTCCGTGATACTCGTATCAAATATAAAAAGTTGGCTGAAAAACATTCTAAGACTGACCCAAAACTTTCATCACAATACGGACGTAAACAATTACCGATTAAAATCTTTATTAACGCATTCTTCGGTTCATTGTCAGCACCACAGGTATTTCCGTGGGGTGATATGGACATGGGTGAACAGATTACCTGTACGGGTCGTCAATACCTTCGTCAGATGATTATGTGGTTTATGCAACGTGGATATCAACCATTGGTAATGGATACGGACGGTGTGAACTTTGCGGTTCCTGAAGATAGGTACAACCACAAGTATGTTGGTAAAGGATTAAACGATTTGGTTATTGAAGGTAAAGAATATGAAGGTACCGAAGCTGATGTTGCTGAGTATAATGACCTCTTTATGAGGGGTGAGATGGGATTAGATACGGACGGACAATGGCCAGCAACCATTAACGTGGCACGTAAAAACTATGCACTATTAACAGATAAGGGAAAAGTAAAACTTACAGGTAATACTATTAAATCTAAAAAACTTCAAACATATGTTGCTGAGTTTTTGGATACAGGTCTTCGATTGTTATTGGACGGTAAGGGTAATGAGTTTTTAGATTCTTATTATGAATACATTCAAAACCTATTTGACCAAAAAATACCTTTGGCTAAAATTGCAAATAAAGCTCGCGTAAAACAGAGTGTTGAAGATTACAAAGTTCACGTAACTAAAAGAACAAAATCAGGTTCTTTGATGTCACGACAAGCACATATGGAGTTGGTAATTAATGAAGGTGTTCCTGTTGGTTTGGGTGATACTGTTTTTTACATTAACAATGGTACACGTAAATCACATGGTGATGTTCAGAAAAAGAAAGATGAGGTTATCTTGAATTGTTATTTAATTAATGAAAAAGACATTACTGACAATCCTGATATGTTGGGTGAATATAATGTACCTCGATATATTTCAGCTTTTAATAAAAGAATTGAACCATTATTAGTTGTATTCTCTCCTGAAATACGTGATGAAATATTGATTGAAGACCCTAAAGACCGACCGTTCTTTACAAAGACACAAACCGAATTGGTTAGAGGATTTCCACGAAGAGATGGTGACCAAGATACTTTGGAAGAGGTATTAACTCTGTCTGATTCTGAAATTGCTTATTGGAGACACGTTGAAATTGACCCATACTACATGTATGTGGATAATACAACCGATTTGGTTAATAAGGAATATGTTAATAAGAATAAAACTTTGTTACAAGATTTATCTTATCAACCTAAAACTACAATACCAAAAGACGAATTATATGAAATGGACGAAGACGGTGCTTATATTTACTCTATGGAATATTAAGAATTCTTAAGACCATCAGATGATAATATATACCATACATCACCAATATTAATTAATTCAACACTGGCAAATTTATTAAGAACAATTTCGTCAAATTCACCATCAAATGCGTGTGCTGAATCTACAACACAATCGGTAATTGATTTGATTGTTATGTGTTTTGTTTCATTGTGATTGAGGGTGACTTTAACAACGTCACCTTCTTTTTGCCATTCATATGGTCTTACAATTAATACTCTTTCATTTCTTGTTGTATAAGATGGTTCTCTTAACACAACACCTTCTTTTGTTCTAAAAATTGACATATTATATTACGTAAAATTGTCTTGGAAATGCACGATACTGGAGTGATTTATTTAATTGTTCAGCAACGTTTGCTTCTCTTTCCATCATTTTATCAGGTCTTAACCTTTCTAATCTGGCCATTAACTCTTCGGTTAATTTTGATTTTTCATCTTTTGATTCTGTAAGTAATGAGTCATATTCTAATGTTAATTCAGAATCGGGTGTTTTTAGATTACCACTAAATTTACCTCTAACTCTACCTAAAGTTTCCTTTACATATGCAGTAAACCATCTACGTACCCATGTTTGTGCAGGGCTGTTTAATTCATCCCATGCCATTTCATCTATTGGGATATCTGACGGTAACTTTACCACGTCAGGGTTTGCGGCTAAACAAGCATCTCTATCTTCAGTATCGTAATACCAATACCATACACGGTATTGATTAAACTGAATATTACCAAAATCAAATTTACCACCAGGTACGTTCATTAAGTGAACCGCCTTTTTACCGTCAGGTAATGCTGTAACTCTGTATGTTAATTCACCTGAAATAATTCTTCTCTTGATGTTGATGTCTTGCATTCTTAACAAGATATCAAAGGCAGGTGTAATAAAATAATTACCCATAGTTCCCATTTGTGAGAAACCAGCCGCACCACCTAAACCAATACCTCCAAATCCTCCAAATCCACCCATAAATGGGTCAAAGAATGCGGCATCTAACTCAGACCTTGAAAACCATAAAAGTTCGTTTAACTCACGTCCTGCGGGTATTTCATATATTTGTTGGTTAGGTACTAAATCAATATAATCTTTTTTAAGAACCCAATCACCACCCGCCTGTAATCCAACAATCTTAGAGTATGCGTAAGTATATTGAGTTTCCCAGTCTAAAGAGCGAGTTGTAAATGCTCTTGTTAAAGATTGTTCATCTAGGTTAAGTCCGTATAAAGATGTCCACTGATTTTCAATTAACCAATCATTGACATATTGTGCATAATCTTGAATTGATAATTCCAATAAAGAATCCATCATTTCGTCTTCAATTTCTATACTACGAATAGGTGCACCTAATAAGTGTCTAATTCTTGTATATAATTTACTTCTTTGTGGTTCAGTTATTAATGTAGTATTAGCCATGGACTTTTATTTTATAAATATCAAATAAAATATATTTCTTTAATTGATTCTATCGTCTGAGTTAAAAACATATCTACCATCAATGATTTCTGTGTTGTTATTAAACACTATTGTACCATCTCTATCATTATGAAAGACTAAGTAATCAACAGTATATGGTTTCACATTACCACTACCATATACAGTTATTTTACCATCTTCTTCTTCAATTTTATTGAAAGGTTTTATTTGCATTGTTTTATCACCCTCAGGTGTTACAACATATGCGTCAACACCACCTAACATATCATCAACACCACCAAGCTCTCCTACTTTAAAAACTTCTTTGGTGTTAAAAATCTTTTTTAAGTTTATAACGGCATTAAGTTCTCTTTTATCACCAAACTTATTTGACCTATCTAATCCACTCATTACTGTTTGAAAGGTGCTTGATTCAGTGTTGAATATTCTGTATCGAAGTTCGGTCATATATCTAACTAACCTATCCGTTTCATCGAGTTGTTGTTTATTATCTAACCCAACAAGATTTATAGGATTTATACCAACTTTTTTTAGGTATTGGTTTATATCGTTTACTAAAGTACAGAACGCAGTGTAATTTGTGTTTAACTTGTTAATTATTGAACGACCTGATTGTTCAAAGTCATAAACACCTGACATTTCGCCTTTCTTATATTCATCTTTTTCAAACCAATATTCTGAAAATACTTCTTTAAGAATATCCATAATAGCATACATGAATTTCTTCTTAACTTGTGGGTTACGATTGAATATCATTCTATATGTGTTCACCTGTTTTCTATTACATCCTGCAGATACACCCTCATTAATAACTTCTTTAATAAACTTACCTTCGTTAATTTTGTCTTTTGTTCTTCCTAAAAATAATTTGTTTACAAACGGCCAATTAATTACCTTCCAAAAGTTTTCAATATATTCATCTCTTTTGTTTCTGTATTTTAAATAATAAGCGTGTTCCCATAAATCAAGACCGAGAATTGGATATCCACCAAATTTTATGGTATTCATCAATGGATTATCCTGATTTGATGTGGTCATAATTTTTAGTTTATCACTGTTTGTAATAACTAACCATACCCATCCTGAACCAAATTTTGATTTTGCTTTTTTCTCAAACTCTTTTTTAAAGTTATCGTAAGAACCAAAATCTTCTTTGATTTTTCTGAGTATTGGACCGTAAACCCTTGTACTTTTAGGTGTTAACATTTTCCAAAAAAGTGCATGGTTAAATGCACCACCTGCATTGTTTCTAATATTGTTATTGAATCTACTGATTCCTTTTACAATTTGTTCCAAGTCCAAATCGGACCCTTTTCTTTTCTGAATTGCCTTATTCAGTTTGTCTACATACCCTTTGTAATGTTTGTTATAGTGAACATACATCGTTTCTTTGTCGATGAATGATTCTAAGGCAGAGTAAGAGTATGGTAGTCTATCTATACCAATTTTCTTCATTTCTAATAAAATTTCTTTGCGTGATTTTTCAGTTGTAGATTCTTCAATAGGTTTATTATCTACAACTTCGTTTTTGATTTGTTCTTCGAGTTCTTTGGCTCTTTCTTTTAGTTTTCTAAAACTCATTTAGGTTTTTACTATAAATAACCCAAAGATGAAAAAAGGTTAGTATCTTCGTTGTGAAATTTCGTTAAGGATTTCTTCTAATGTATCACCCTTACCTTCGTTATCACCCATAACTGTTTCAAATATATTTTTCTTTTTAGATAATATATCATAGATAACACCTTCGATAGTGTTTTCAAATATTGGGTAAAAAATAGATACATTGAATTTTTGACCATATCTATAAGCTCTGTCTTCAGCTTGTGCGTGGTCAGATGGAACGAAAGATAAATCGTTCATAATAACGGCTTCAGCCTCAGTTAAGGTAATACCTACACCTGCGGCTTTTAAGTTTCCTACGAATACTTTTATTTTTTCATTTTCTTGAAATTGGTCAACCGCATGTTGACGAGCCGGTTTTGACATACTACCGTCTAACATCACTGCGGATTTACCAAAGTGGTCTTTTATCAAATTTAAAGTATTTGTGAAGTTTGTGAAAATGATTACTTTCTTACCTTGCTCAATGATATTTTCGGCAATTTCACATGTTTCTTTTACTTTATTTTCGGCTATGACTTGTCTTACTTTCATTAACTTTGAAAATTGTACAGTTAATGATGATGACTCGTCTGATTGTTCATACCAATCATAATACTCACCCATTAATTGTTCATAATCACGAGATTTTAATCTCATATAAACAGGGGTGATAATTTTTTCAGGTAAATCTAAAATGTCTTGTTTCAATCTTCTTAATACGTGTGTTTTAGTTCGGTCTCTCAATTCTTCAAGATTGTCGGCACCTTGAACATTCCAAACTTTTCTTTTACCTACACTAAACTGATATCCGTTACAATACCTTTTTACATATGCCATCCAATTATATGCTACGGGACTATCAACAAGATTAAGAAGATTATAATAATTTATTGGTCGGGAAGTCATTGGAGTACCTGTTAACAACCAAACCTTACCAACTTTTTTACAAATATCATTTGCAATTTTTGTCCTTTGAGCTTGTGCATTTTGAATGTAATGGGCTTCATCTATAATAATCAAATCAAACCCTTCATTTAATATTGTTGATTCTTCAGGATATTTTGGGTCATGAAAGTTTTTTAAAATATCGTAATTAATAATCACATAATCGGCACTTTCCCAATTCTTACCTTCAATAATTGAAATAGATTTATCAGTATAATTCTGAATTTCTCTCATCCAATTTATCTTTAGAGATGCCGGACAAATGATTAATACTCTTTCTGCTCCTGTTTCTAATGTTCCAATAACTGTTGATGTGGTTTTACCCAATCCCATATCATCGGCAAGAATATATTTCTCATTACCAACTAACTTTTCTATGGCTTCTTTTTGGTGAGACAATGGAGGTCGATGAGAATATTTTTCATAATCTATTTCAACATTATGTTCTTTCTTACCAACAATCGCGGCTTTAGGTAACCAAAAGTGATGAAGTTCTTCAGACTCAAACAACTTACCCCATATATGAAAAGCTTTATCTTTTTCGACTAAAAGTTTTTCAATATAGATTTTTTCAGGTTCCTTTGTAAGGAGTTTATCTTCCATCATTCTTTTAGAAAAATAAGAATCTAATGGGACCCACCTTCTTGCAATTTTGGGAACAACATCCTTATAATTGTTTATATAGTCGGCTTGAGCTCGAGTTATCTTAAAATTTTTTGAATTCTCGTAATTTTTTTTGATTGCAAGAATATAGTTATTAAAACCTTCGTAGTTCTCAAGAACACGTTGAGCTTTAACTTCAGGAATCTTTGAAAGTGTTTCTGAGTTTTCTTGCATAATGTAAATAAATTTAAATATAATCAAAAAACAAATATTTATCAATATATGGCACAGAGAAGAGTACCCATAACGCGTTTAAATAAGTTTTTTGGCTCTGAAGACTATAATCTCGAAATAGAAATGGGTCGAGAATGGTTGAGTGGAGACATGAACTTTACCCTTGTATTATATAGTGTTGATTCACAAAAGACTGTGAAAGATGATGTATATGGTGAGGTGAGTTCTGATGGGGTACAATTTTTACCACCTGTTGAATTTAATGCTTTGGTAAGAATTGAAGAACCTGCTAATGATTTTATTGGTGGAAGTAAGGTTATTCAAAACGAACCAGGTAATTTAATATTCTCTGTGTATGAAAAAGATTTAGAAACTTTACAGATAGATATTAAGTTGGGAGATTATATTGGATATTGGATTTCACCGAGTGAAATAAAATATTATTCAGTAGTAAATGCTGCACAACCTAATTATGACAATAAACATACATATGGTGGATATAAGAGTTTTTATTTTACTTATACTGCAACACCTGTATCTGAAAATGAATTTAGAGGAATATAATGGCATTACCCAAACAAGTTAAAAAATATTTACCACTCACTCCTGAGAAACAACTATTAGAAAGAAGGGAACAACTTTTGGAATTTATCCAAAAGGACGGAACTTATTTACCTAAGGGTATCTTACATGCAGATTTGGATAGAGGGATGTTAGATTTTGTTCGTGATGAGTTGGAGTGTGTTGTTGACGGTAAGAAAGTCAGTAACATCGATTTAATTATTACATTACAGAATTGGGCTCAGTTTACACAAACATGGAATACAGAAGATTTAAATGGTAATGTTCAACTGCCATTTATCACAACGGTTAGACAACCTGAGGTTCCTTTTGGTACAAACCCCTCGTTACAATATACAATTCCAAATAGAAAAGAATTTTTATATGCTCAAGTTCCGACATGGGATGGAACAAGAAAGGGTATGGATGTTTATAAGATACCTCAACCTATTCCTGTTGATATCACTTATGATGTGAAGATTGTGTGTAATAGAATGAGAGAGCTTAATGAGTTCAACAAAATTGTGATGCAGAAGTTTAGTTCTCGTCAAGCATATACTTTTATTAAGGGTCATTACATACCTATTATTATGAATAATGTTTCAGATAATTCTGTTACTGAGGTTAATAAGAGAAAGTTTTATGTTCAAAATTATAACTTTACGATGTTAGGATTTTTGATGGATGAAGAAGAGTTTCAAATCTCACCCGCCATTACAAGAGCGTTGACATTATTGGAGGTTAATAATAGAACAGGTTCAAGAAAGGCTACGAAAGTACCTGGTCGTCCTGATAATTTTGATTTGGATATTAAATTTACTTCATCACAAACCCAAAAGGTCGAAACCTTTAGATATACTGTCGACTTATTGGTTACAGGTACAGAAAATATTGATTCTTATGATGTTTATATTGACGGTAATTATGTGGGTTCAGATTTGAGTACCATACAAATCACAGATGGTGATTTGGTAACTATTGATATTACAAAGATTACTGGTGGTCAAGAATCAGTACTTCAGACAACAGCATATTTGAAATAATTATTCTCCGTAGATGTCTTTTTTCTTTTTACATTTATCGTAAATCATCTTCTCTAAGAACTTATACATCTTCAATCCATTCTCCTCACAATAGTTTTTTAAAACCGTGTGTGCTTCTTTCGATATTTTAAGGTTCTTTATTTCACTCATAACATAAGGGTAGAAAAAAGGCAGACAAAAGTCTTCCTAATAATAAATATTGTCCATATGTAAATGTATTTTGTGATTTTTCTAAATATTTATCTATAAAATAAATCAAAAAGAAATAACAAGTTAAATGGCAACATCAAACAAAGTATTCGTTTCTCCCGGTGTTTACACTTCTGAAAGAGACCTAAGTTTCGTAGCTCAGAGTGTCGGTGTAACAACACTTGGAATCGTTGGGGAAACCCTACAAGGTCCAGCTTTTGAACCTATCTTCATCACTAATTATGATGAATTCTTGTCGTATTTCGGAGGTACTTCACCACAGAAATTCGTCAACACACAAATACCTAAATATGAAGCGGCGTACATCGCTAAGGCATATTTACAACAATCTAACCAACTTTTCGTTACGAGAGTGTTAGGTTTAAACGGTTATGATGCGGGTCCATCTTGGTCAATTACTACTGTAGCCAATGTAGATACTTCAACAGTGGGTATCACAGGAACTACAGGTCCTCAAACTCTTGAGTTCTCAGGTAATACAGGTGGAACAATCAACATAACAACAATTCCTGCAAAATTAAGTTCTAAGTTTTCACTTCCTTATACAACATTTAATGGTGGTTCATCTTCGTTAAATGAAGATTTCCAAGGATATATCCTTTCTACTATATTAGATACGGCAACGTCAGGAGATACTGCATATTTTTGGGGAACTGTAAGTGCTAGTACTTTTGATTCAGTAACAGGTATAACAAGTGCAACTACATTTACTGAAACATTTGGGGTATCAGGATTAACTGATGCAGATGCAGACTTTACAAGTCCTAACGATGACCCATGGTACTACGCTTTATTTGATAATAATAGTGGTGCTTATGATGGATTCGGATTTGGTGCTGGATTTAGTAACTTAGAAGATTTAGGTAGTGGAGCTTTCTCAGGTGAGATGGAGGTTTATTATACAAATTACTCAGGTACTTCATACACAGATTACGATGACGTAGTTGTTGCAACTCTTCGTTCTCGAGGTGTTACAACTGACAGTTCAGGTGGTCCTGTTTATACTGTTACAGGAACAAGTGACGTAATATTAGTTACTTCAGGAGCATATTCAGGAGTTTCAACTAACCCTAAATCAACATTTAGAGTATCAGGTGTAACAAGTGATGGTGATGACTTCGCATTCAACACATCATTTGATTCTTCAGATACAAACTACATTAGTAAGGTGTTTGGAAAAGGTAACTTCTCTAAACCAAGAAATGAAGTTCCTGTATTCTTAGAGGAGGTATTCCAAACAACGTTAAATGATTCATACAATAATGGATATGTTAGAGGATTGAATTCTTCATTAACTGCATTACCTGAGGCGAGAGGTTTAGATACAACATCTATTGGTTGGTATTTGAATACTTATCAAACACCTTCAACACCTTACGTAGTTTCAGAATTACGTGGTAACACAGTTTACAGATTATTCAAGTTTGTATTAATTTCTGACGGTAGTTCAGCAAACAGACAAGTTAAAGTTTCTATTGCTAACATGCAGTTCAGTAACGGTACATTCGATATTATTGTTCGTGACTTCTTTGACACGGATGAAAATGTTATCGTATTAGAAAAATTCACAAACTGTACGTTGAACCCAACTCAAAACTCATACGTAGCACAAAGAGTAGGTACATCAAACGGTGAATACGAATTGAAGTCTAAATATATTATGGTTGAAATGGATGAAGACCATCCTGATGATGCACTTCCTTGTGGATTTGAAGGTTACAACTTCAGAGAATACTCAGGAGTTAGAAATCCATTCCCTGTTTACAAAACTAAATACTACACACCTGGTGAGATTGTTTACAATCCACCATTTGGAGCTTCTTCAGGAGCTGACAACGTAGTAAGAAGTGCGGGTGACAGAGTTAGAAAAACTTACTTAGGTTTCTCTTCAACTGTAGGTATTGATGGTGACTTCTTCGAATATAAAGGTAAACAAGTTCCAACAACTTCTGATGGTAATGGTACTGATTGGCCAGTAATGACCAAAGGTTTCCACATGGACTCAGGGGCTACTGTTGTAACTATTTCAGGTGGATTTACATCTTCAGGTACATCAGCATTTGATGTAGGTGTTACATCGTTCCAATCTGACCCAAATAATAGTACAAACGCATACTACTCATTGGCATCAAGAAAGTTCACACTTCTTGCACAGGGCGGTTTTGATGGTTGGGATATCTACAGAGAATATCGTACAAATGGAGATTCATTCTCACTTGGTAACACAGGATTCTTAAAAGGTAACAGTTCAACATCAATTACTTATCCTGATTCAACAGGTTGGGGTTACTTTAAACCAATCACAGGACCTAACCAAGAACAATGGGCAAACACTGACTACTACGCATACTTGTGGGGTCAAACAACGTTTAATAACCCTGAGGCTGTAAACATTAACGTGTTCACTACACCTGGTATTGATTTTGTTAACAACGCATCGTTAGTAAATGACGCAATCGAAATGGTTGAGACAGACAGAGCGGATTCAATCTACGTGATGACTGCACCTGACTACGATATGTTCTCACCAAACACTGCGGACTTTGATACTCAGTTTATTTACCCTGAAGAATTGGTAGACTTATTAGACGATTCAGGTATCGACTCTAACTACAGTGCAACTTACTACCCATGGATATTGACGAGAGATACAAACAACAATACTCAGATTTATCTTCCACCAACAGGTGAGGTTGTAAGAAACTTAGCATTGACTGATAACATCGCATTCCCTTGGTTCGCATCAGCGGGTTACACAAGAGGTATTGTAAACTCAGTTAAAGCACGTAAGAAGTTGACACAAGATGACCGTGATACATTATACAAAGGTAGAATCAACCCAATCGCAACATTCTCAGATGTAGGAACAGTAATTTGGGGTAACAAAACTCTTCAAATTAAAGAATCTGCACTTGACAGAATCAACGTTAGAAGATTGTTATTACAAGCTCGTAAGTTGATTTCTGCAGTTGCGGTTAGATTGTTATTCGAACAAAATGATGAGAAAGTAAGACAACAGTTCTTGGATTCAGTTAACCCAATCTTGGATTCAATCCGTAGAGATAGAGGTTTGATTGACTTCCGTGTAACAGTATCAAACACTCCTGAAGATTTAGATTCAAATACCCTAACAGGTAAGATTTATCTAAAACCAACAAGAGCTCTTGAATTCATCGATATCGAATTCTTGATTACTCCAACAGGAGCATCATTCGAAAATATCTAATAGATAATAAACACAATATAAGGGGGGTTCGCAAGTTCCCCCCTTTATAGCCTAAAAAAGACAATAATGGAATTTAAAAAGAAAAACTTAAACGAAGCGTTAGAAATCAAAAGTACTGGTAAGAAGACGTTTTCTGAAAAACCACAAAACATTGTTGTATCAGAAGAACAATTAGAAAGATTAATTACTAAAGTTTCTAAAGAGAAGTAATGAATATACGTAGAATAATAAAGGAATACGCTGAAGAGAAACAATTAAGAGAGGGTTTTGATGAGGCGGGTGAACCAGATTTAAAGTATTATGCTTTTGACTGGGATGATAATATTGTGACAATGCCAACACAAATCGTTTTACAAGATAATAATGGTAATGAGGTTGGTATGAGTACAGAAGATTTTGCTGAATATAGAGAACAGATAGGTAAAGAACCTTTTGAATATAAGAATAAGAAGATTGTTGGATATGCTGGTGACCCTTACCGTAATTTTGGTGTAAAGGGTGACAAAGCCTTTATTGTCGATGCTATGATGGCAAAAACGGGTCCTTCATGGAACGATTTTGTTGAAGCAATAAATGGGGGGTCGATTTTTTCGATAATCACTGCGAGGGGACACCACCCTGATACTCTTCGTGAGGCGGTTTATAATATGATTGTAACCGACCATAATGGTATTAGTAAAGAAGAGTTATTAAGTAACTTAAAAAGATATCGTGAATATTTTGATGAAACAAAAATGAGTGACAAAGAGATGATTGACTTCTATTTGGACTTATCCAAGTTTCATCCTGTGACATATGGTGAGGGTAGTGCTGCTAATCCTGAAGAAGGAAAGATTGTAGCATTAAGAAACTTCCTTTCGTATGTTAAGAATATGGCACAAGAGTTGGGGGAGAAGGCATACTTTAAAAACGATGTTAAGAACAATTTTGTTCCTAATATAGGATTTTCTGATGATGATGCTAGAAATATAGAAAAGATTAAAGATTTTCTGGATGCAGAAGATAAAGATAAACTAGTTAAGACTTATTTAACAAAAGGAGGAGAAAAACAAGAAGTTTAATATATTTCAGTAAATCTGGGCACATTCTATGTGTAATTGATTTCTAAAATAAAGTAAATAGAAAATTTTTTCGAACTCATAATATTTATAATAAAATAAAAGAAACAAATTTAAAACCAAAATACTATGGCTGATTTATTAATGAAAATGCCCACACCGTATGAACCAAAAAGAAAGAATCGATTTATACTTTCTTTCCCTTCATCATTGGGTATCAATTCTTGGTACGTTGAATCGACTTCACGTCCACAGGTAACGATTGGAGCAACTGAAATTCCATTCTTAAATACATCAACATTCGTTGCAGGACGATTTAACTGGAACACTATTAACGTAACGTTCCGTGACCCAATCGGTCCTTCAGCATCACAAGCTCTTATGGAGTGGGTTCGTTTACATGCAGAATCTGTTACAGGTCGTATGGGATATGCCGCAGGATATAAGAAAGACTTAGACCTTGAAATGTTAGACCCGACAGGTGTTGCAGTTGAAAAATGGATTTTACAAGGTACATTCTTGACTGACGTTAACTTTGACTCATTAGGATATAGTGACGAAAACTTAGCAACAATCACGGCAACTCTTCGTCCTGATAGATGTATTTTGGTTTACTAATATAGTATTTACGATAAAAATAAATGTCATATATTTAACCATAGGGGAAACCCTATGGTTTTTTTTTAAATAAAAGTTATGAATACAGCAGAACAGTACGGACAAATGAACATGAATTTACCACATGATGTGGTAACTTTACCTTCGGGTGGAAAATTTTATAAAAATAAAAAGTCATCTATTAAGGTGGGTTATCTAACCGCTAATGATGAGAACATTTTGATGTCACCTAACATGATACAAAGTGAGGGTATAATAAAAACTTTGTTAAAACAAAAAATTTATGAACCAAACTTTAACGTTGAAGAGTTGTTAGATGGTGATGTTCAAGCAATTTTGTTATTTTTAAGAAACACAGCTTTTGGAACTGGTTATAAAATAACCACTATTGACCCAATAAGTAAAAAAGAATTTGAGGCTGAAATACAATTAGATGAAATTGATTTTATGAAAACGGAAATTGAACCTAATGAAAAAGGATATTTTCAGTTTGAATTACCTACATCTAAAAAAGTTGTTGAATGTAAATTACTAAATATTGGTGAACAAGAAGAAATTGATAAAATACAAAGTTCTTACCCAAATGGTATGGTTGCACCTGTGGCAACAAAAAGATTAGAAAAACAAATTGTTAGTATAGATAACGATGATAATAAACAAAATATATCTGTGTTTATTACACAAATGCCAATTTCAGATGCTAAGTACATCAGACAACAATTAAGGTTGGCAGAACCTCGTCTTGACTTGAGAAGAGAAATTTTAGCCCCGTCAGGAGAAAAAGTGAGTGTCAATGTCACTTTCGGGGCGGAGTTTTTTCGACCTTTCTTCTGATTATAAAAAATCTCAATTAGACGAATTTTATTTTTTGGTGAGATATGCAAATTTTTCATATCTTGATATGTTAAACATGCCTGTTTTTGAAAGAAAATATTTTGTAAATAAAATCGTGGAAGAATTTGATAGAAAGCAGGAAATGTATGAGAAACAAAAAAATAAACAATAATCTATTTATTATTAAATAATAGATAATGTTTTTTGAAGATAATAATGCGGGAACTGGTGCTAACACAGGACCATTTGCAAGTCCGTCAAATGATGGTTCTTTTATTAAGAGTGCTGGTGTTGCTGCTGCACAATCAATTAAACCTGACGTTTTAATTGAAGGTTTAAAGGCTGTAGAAAACCAAGCAAAATCAATGGCAAGTTCCGTATTTGGTCAATACGGTGCTGTTTCTCGAACTATACAAAAAAGTTTAATTGAATCTTTTGACAAAACAGTTCAGATAGGTGCAACTTTAGAAGATAACGTTAACATTTATAAGTCAATTTCATCATCACTCCAAAGAAATAATTATCTTACATCACAACAACTAGAAAGCTTAGTAACATTACAAAAAGCAACCAATATGACTGCTGAGGAGATTGGTGTTATGGTTACAGGGTTTCAAGATATGGGTCAAGGTACTGATGTGGCGATAGAAAAGACATCTGAATTGGCAAAAGTTGCTCGAGGTTATGGTCTTAATGTAAATCAATTTCTAAAAACTACTGGGGATAATCTAAAGTTAGTAAATGCTTATGGATTTCAAGACGGGGTTACAGGTTTAGGTAGAATGGTAGCGAGAGCACAAGCTCTTCGTATGGACTTTTCAAAGATAACAGGATTAGCGGCCCAATTATTAAGTCCTGAAAAAGCAATAGATTTAGCCGCTGAGATGCAAATATTAGGTGGTGCTGTTGGTGATTTAGCAGACCCATTCAAGTTAATGTATATGGCTGAGAATGACATGGAAGGTCTTCAAAATGCTGTTATCGATACTGCAAAATCTGCGGTAATGTTTAATAAGGAAACGGGACAATTTAAAATCACTGGTGTTGAAATGAGAAGGTTACGTGCTCAGGCAGATGCTTTGGATATGTCTTATGAAGATTTGGCAAGCACTGCGATTAAGGCTGCTAAAGAGCAAGAAGTAATGTCACGTCTTGAGTTTACTGGTTTAAATGAAAAACAAAAACAATTAATTGCTAATTTAGGTGAGATAAATAAAAACGGAGAAGTTTCATTAACATTCCCAGGTTTAGATGGTGTTACAAAAACAATTACTGATTTTACAAATATATCTGCAGAAGACCAAGAAGCCATTCAAAAATATCAAGAAAATGCAAATAAAACCGATAGACAGATTGCAGAAAGTCAGTTAAGTGTTTTACAAAGACAAAATGCCATATTATTAGATATACAAACAGCCGGGTTAAGAGCTGGTGGTTATGCTACGGGTGAAGTTGGTACTATAGGTGAAGACCTTGAAAGTTTAATGATTGCAGTTGCCAATGCTACAGGTGAAGAAACCACAAGAACAATAAAAGATTTTGTTGAAACAGGACAATTAACTAAGGTTCTTGGTGACTTTGTAACAGGTTCTGAAAATTTAGGTACAAGTTTAACAAATGCGGTAATGTCATTCGAAACTTCATTAACAAGTGTATTAACATCATTACCAGGTCAAATTAGGGAGGGTTTAAAAATAGACCCTGAAGTGGGAGGTGCTACTACCGTTACCCGAGAAATGAATGAATTTGCAGAAAGTTTAGGTGGTTTAACTATTCAAGCTGAAAGATTTACGCAGACACTTACAGAGTATCTTGGAGGTTTAGGAACTACCACGGAAACAATGGATGCAGCATTTCCACCAGGTTCTATAGATGTTGTAATGGGTCCTGCGGGGGCATTTAAACTTAATAGTGCCGATTATTTTGGTATTGCAACAACTAATGGGCCAAACCAAACGTCAAATAATACAAGTGAACAAAATATTAATTTTACCAAACCAATGGAAATAAGACTTCAAGTTGATGGTGTTAATAATGCTGACTTTGAAAGAATGATGAAATCACCTGAATGGATTGCTGCAGTTAGAAAAACAGTCCAAGCTGGTATAGGTAGTGCTTTAGGCAATACAACTGCCGGATATGTTTAAAAAATCAATCAACAATCTATTTATCTAATAAAAGAATAGATGAGTAGTCCATTATCATTTAATTCAACTGAAAACTTTAGAAAAAAGTTACTTGTAAGGAACTTACCACCTTACAACTATCCTGGTGCTTTTTCACCAAAATCAAAACCAGCTATTGGTGATTTGAGTATAGATGACTTGGCTGTTATTGATAGTCCTTCTTTAGTTGATATTGGTGATGACCAAGAAAAGTTGTTGTATGTAAAAAATGCGTATGGACCCGAAAATACTAATTCAAGTTATGGTGATGTAGTAGACATTAATGAAGACCAAGGTACTCAGTCTAATTTAGGTGAATACGATTATTATGCTTCTGAACCTTCAAAAACAACTGCGGACTCACAAAAAGACTCATTCATAAAAAATTTATATGGACCACAAGCGGGTTGGGATGATGAAGTTAATGTTGAAGATGTTGTTAGAACAAACATTGTT
>Ga0208917_1000074_pt1 | contig 43200 bp, 45 predicted proteins | sample DEB08_DNA_10_FD_185500 | JGI IMG/M metagenome (GOLD analysis project Ga0208917, IMG submission 185500) | Aqueous microbial communities from the Delaware River and Bay under freshwater to marine salinity gradient to study organic matter... | ecosystem: Environmental > Aquatic > Marine > Coastal ...
TAAATCTTTCCATCCTAAAGGATTCAACGTAGCAAAATTATTCGTTGGACTGTCAGATACAATATCGTGATTACTAAATGCCATTTTTATTTTCTCCTAGTTTTGTTCTTTTTAGCTTGCAGTCCAGTGATTGCCTCTACCAGAGACATCATTGATTTGTGTGATTGTTGTTCCGTTGTATACTATGCTTGCAGGACTGAAGTCAAGATGGAATCCATTTGTGCCGTAACTATCTGTTGCTGTATCCCCATCAGATGCTGTTGCTGTACCAGATCCAGCAGTGCTGAATGCGTTATAAGGAACCCAAATATTGTCTTTAAATTCGCCAAAGAAGTATTGGTCTAACGCTTGCCCGTCAATAAATTGGATGTTCGCTTTATAGCATCGTGAATACCTGTCATTATAGCTTGGTCTTTTGCCAATTGCATGAAGCCGATTATGATTTAACCCAAGAGCAATACTTTGCCCAATTCCAGTATAACTAGAATAAGAAACTTCCTTACCATTTACAAAGAAATTTATTCTCTTATCTGCTTGGGAGTTGGTTGTATCTGCTCTCATTACAATGTGCATCCATGCTGAATAATCTCTATACAGACCTTGAGAGGAAGCATTTAATGTAACAGACCCATTGTAATGCAAATATGTCAAAGTATTCCCATCAATTCTAAAAACCCATTCATTACTACCTTGAGAAGTGTCAAATAGAGTGACTATTGATTCGGAAGTGTTTTTAACCCAAACAGACCATGTCCAAGTTGTTGTTGATGTCCCTGTGAAATTAGTTGGAGTTCTTGTTAGGGAACTACCCCCATCAAACCGTAATGACTGGTCAATCGGGTAGGCGTAGACAGGAGTAGGTGTAACTACTGTAATGGTATAAACACGATTATCAGTTTTTACATTATCAGTTTCGGCAGAACGAGCAGCTGCCACAACTGTGAAATTATAAACAGCAGGTGTAACAGAACTCAAATCAGCTGTTCCAGAAAGCGCACCTGTATTTTCATCAATTGCCAAATTGGAAAGTTCGGTTGCCACATTGGTAAGAGAATATGTAATAGTATCATCAGGGTCAACTGGATTGGCATCAAGAGTTGTAGTTGTAAGAGTTGAATAATCTTGACTTGCTGCTGTAATTAATGATCAAACTGATCCAGATGCTTCATTGAATGTTGGAGTTGGAGCATATTCAAATGTGTCAGCAAGAGTATCTTCTTTAGAATATCCACTTGCTGGATTTGTAACTTTCAAGTCAAATCTTTCATCTCCAGAAACTTGTCCTACTGTTTCAATCGCAGTTGCCATGGCAGCAGTTGTTTGGAATCTGATTTGCGTAGCCGAATCAAAAGTCACAGATGATGCCACATATGGTGTGCTGTCGGGTGCCAACAAAGTAACAGTTGGAGCATCTTTAAATCCTGTTCCTGTTACTGTGATTTCTGTTCCAGATTGTGAAATATAATCTTGGTCAACACTGGTAACAGTTGGAGCAGAAACATTACCTTCCAAGGTAATTACAAAATCTCTTGTAGATGTCCTTGTAATACTGGTTTGGTCTGATATTACACTAGCAGTAACCGTAAATGTATAACCAGTAGAAGTATCATCAGCAGGAAATCCATTTGTTGGAATTCCACCTTCCAATGCACCTGTAGTTGAATTAATTGTCAATCCAATAAGTTCTGTTGGAAGTGTAGTGATTGCATAGGTAACTGCTTGGTCATCAGGATCAAGAGAGATTGCCGAAATAGTCACACCAAGATCAGCAAATGCATCAGCATTTGGATCATTTGTTGTAGCTGTTACAAGTCCGAGAGGACTTGCATTTGAAGTCTGGAATGTTGGAGTTGGAGCATATTCAAGAGCATCAGAATTAATAACAAATGAACCATTAGAATTGAGAATTTTAACATCAAATGGATCTTCTCCAGGTGTTTGTCCAGAAGTAATAACACCAGCAGGAATATCAAAAGTTATTTGATTTGAACTTACATAAACCACATTATCTGCTGTGTATTCTGTTGAACCAATTGTATCAATAAGAACAACACTTACACCTTCCATGAATCCAGTACCATTTACTGTAATAGTATCTCCAGCAGTCTGGAACCATGCTTCACTAGCAGAATTCAATATACCACCAACATTAATTGTTGGAGTTGATGGAAGAAGTGCTTTTACAGTATTCTCATTTGCAGCATCAGTTACAATCCAACCTTGTGTTGAATCTACATAAACCAGCTGTACACCACCTCTACTGGCACCAATATCTTTGTAATCAGTAGAACCATTAATTTTTGAACCATTTGGATTAATCTGAATGCGATTAGTATAGAAACCATTTGCATCAGTCCCCGTTCTGCTATTTGTTCCAGCATAGTCAACAAGTGAAACATAATTACCCACCGAAGGAGAAGCAGGTAGTGTTACTGTTACCACTCCCAAAGTTGTATCTACAAAATATCCATTGGAAGAAACAGCAGTAAAACTTGAAGTTTGTACAGCATTTGTCCAATTAGTTCCACCCACACCTTGTGGCAGGGTAACATCAAATGAAGAAAGATTTAGTGGATTTGCAAGTTTTACAGCTGTAATTCCACCATCTGCAATGGCAGTAAGTTTAATTCTCGTTAATGGCATCTTGTTTTTTATCCTTCAGTAGTTTTTGGAGTTCGGCTGTGCTTCCGACATACAATGCGTTTGTTACACTTCTTGGACCTTTATTTGGTTCTTCTTTTACTTTTTTCATTTTTTCTTGAAGTATCATTAATTTGTCAGTAACATCAGCAATATTTTTAATTAGATTTCCTGCAACTTCATATGCTCTTGGTTGTTCAGATTCTCTTGCAATATGCAAAATACCCTCTATTGCATCTTGTCCACGTTCAACCAATGTATATAAATTATCTCTTTGATATTTATAATCATTATCAATATCATCCAGATTTAATTTAGGTTTCAGAATTGGTTTTGGTTTATTCACTACAACTGAAGTTTGTTCAACCACACTTGTTATTCCCAAAACTTCATCTAATGTATCTGTTGAATTACTCATCTTGTCCTGTTACTGGATTAAATGTTTTTGCATCTTCAAAGTATGAAGTTGTCTCATTAAATCCAAAATCATCATCAAAAGATGCAGTAATTGGATCTGGAGTAGCAGTATATCTTTGCTCTCGTGCCACTGCAACATCTGGTGTATTTGTATATTGATCAACCTGCACTTGTTTAATAACCTTCTGAGAAAGAACAGGACCATACAAAAAGAATTTAGCAGTAAATGCCAAAGTATAAACAATAGCCTTTCTTGTGGCAAATTCGCCTTCATATTCATCTGAATATGCTACAGAATTTAAAACAATCGGAACATCACGAACAATATCTAAATCTGGTCTTTCTTTTATTGTAATTGCATATTCAGGTTGAAAGAAAGGTAATATTTGTTCAACAATCTGTAACGCATCATCAGAATTTTTTGCCATCACATAAAGCTCAAAATTCATATTATAAGGAACAGGCATATAAGAAGAAACTGCTTGATCTGTCTCTTTTGTATTTGTTAATTTTTTAACTTTTATAGCTTTGTTTAATTTTCTTGTAGCATCATATTCAAGACCTGTAATTTCAAATCCTATTCTTGGCAAAGTAATTGCGAATTGTTTTTGTAATTTAGGATCATCTGTAATTCTTACTAACCATTTTTGTCTTGGTCCATATGCCAATGGAACTTTCAATGTTTGAGTAATTTGTCCTGCTGAATTCTTTCTAATTAAATAAATGTTATTAAAAATACTACCAAATCCAACAACCACATCTCTAGAAGTTTGGTGATAAAAATGCCCACCTATCATGTAACATCTCCGAATGGATTAGATTCTGAAAAATCTAGAATAGCATCATTCAAAATATCAAAATCTAAATTTTGTGAAGTTTTCTCTATGGTTCCTATGTTATAATCTTCATTAATAAGATAAGAAATATCAGAACCTATTAATGGATCTTCTATAAGAATGGAACCTGTTTCATTTTCTAGACTTAATTTATAAGTCTGCATATTCAATGAATATGTGTTTTCAATATAATCAATTTCTGTAATATCAGTATTAAATTCTTCAGAACTATATTCAAATGTTCTACATTGTAGTTTATAAATAGGTAAATTGCTTAATTGATAAAATGGATTATCATGATCAACAAATCCTATTTCAAATACCTTTTTTGTTAATGGAAAATATATTAAATCGCCTTCATTTGGTCTAGATGCTTCTGTAATATTTTCATCAATTGAAACAAATTGTTCCCATCTTCTTCTTGAAACAACAAATGTAATTTCATCTTGAACATCAACTCCAAATTTGGTCATTAATTCTTTTTGTCCTTCATAACCTTCTACATTTTCAACATACATTTCAATTAAATATGCATCATTAAATGTAGAAATAGGATCTTCTCCAAATATATCGTCAAGATTTACAATTTTTCTTGGAAGATAAAAAACATCTTGTCCAAATGCTCTAAGCTGTTCAATAATTAAATCTTCATATAATCTTTGCTCTCTTTTTGTGCCTGTATCAAAATAAACTGAAGTTGGCATATTTACCCTATCATAATTTCAGGAGGCAATTCAAAGGCAAGTTGAATTTGCTCTTCCAATTTTATAATTTCCTCCTGCGCTTGTTGATAAATGGTTTCTCCATTAATTGTTACAGCACCTAACATTTGCACACCATTGAACTTAATGAGATTTGCACCCCATTGAAGTTTAATTAATTGAGTAGCATATTTTTTTAAAAACATATCATTCCAAATATTTGGAAATGTAGAAGGATCAATTTTTCGAATTGCTTCGATCACCAAATATTCACCTACAACAATGTCAGTTTGCCAATCCATATCAATATATAATCTATTCATGTGTTGATTATGTCGAATTGGTTTTTGACCTACAAGAATGCTTTCTAGAAGATCTAGATGTTTCATTGTCATGTCGTAATGAATAATAGATGTCGAAGAGAAATCATAAAGATCGTTTAATCTTAATTGATACCGAACATCAAACATATTGATGTTACCTTTATCAGAAAAATCAAATACCTTTATGACAGAAATAATTGAATCTGGGACAGGAATGTAATTTTTACCTTCTAACCATGTTGCTGTAGTGGCTCCATCCACATCAGTCACAGAAGATAATGAATTATTTGATTTTGCTCTATCAATGTCATCTTGAGAAACTTGATATTTTAAATAGACTCTTTCTGCACCATCATAATGATATTGAGCAAAATATTGAAGTGCTTGATCAATGCGATCTTCTACTTGATCAGGATCAACATTAATTTCAATAACAGGATGTCCTAATGCACGAAGACAATATTGTCTAAATTCTTCTTTTGTTGATGGTATTGGCATTTTTTATCCTAATGCTATTGAAAAAGTAATTCCATTGTTAACTGCTTTATCAGTTACCTCTTGAGAAGAGTCTACATCAAGATTTGTTCTTGCACCAGCAGCTGTAGTTGCTCCAGTTCCACCATCAGCAATTGCAATTGCTGATGTTAAACCACTAACTGTTCCATTACTAACATTACCTGTTAAATTACCTATAAATGTTGATGCTGCAAAATCTTCAGTAGCTACTGTCCAATGATCGTTTGTTTCATCCCAATAAAAAGAAACATTAGTGTCATTTCCTCTTTCAACTTCAATACCAGCATTTTCTGTTGCCGAACCTGTTGCATTAGAATTTAATAAAATTATATTGTCATCTAAAACAATGGTTTCTGTATTTAATGAAGTAGTTGTTCCTTGTACAGTAAGATTGCCTGTCAATGTTAGATCAGTAAATGTTACATTAGAACCACTACCTACTCCTAAATTTGTTCTTGCAGTAGCAGCATCGTTTAAATCACTAAGATTATTTGCAACGGCTAATGCTTCAGATGTTGAATAAACATCTAAACTTGCTCGAGCAGTTGCACCAGATTCTATAGTAAAATTTGTTCCATTACCAACTATAAAACTGCCATCAGATGGTGATAATGCGGAAATATCGTCTAAAGTTGCTGCATACGCTTGAATGTCAACACCTATCTGAAGACCTAAATTATTTCTTGCATCTGAAGCGGTAACTGCTCCAGTACCACCATCAGTAATAGAAATAAAATCAGTAGAAATAAATTCTGCTAATCCAGTAGGGTCGCTTCCCGTATACGTTGCTTTTATAGGAGACTGTGCAGCCATTATTTTCCTTTTAGCTCATTACCATAGTAGTATATGATGTTCCATTAGAATCTGTAAATGGCAAATACAAACTTTGTACTGCTTCTGATAATGTTCCTGCTTCAACTCTTAATTTTAAACTTAATGATGATCCATTTGTATCAGAAAATGGAATTCCTATTGGAGTTCCTATTGTAATAGTATCTGTGGTTGCATCTGTTGTAATACTATTTAGTCCAGAGCCAACAAGCGTAAGAGTGTCCGTAGAACTATCAGCTTGTATTGTAGATTGTCCACTTACAGAAATATTAGTAAATGATGTTCCTGCAGCGCCTGATGATGCACCATTTCCTACAACAACAATTCCAGTGCTAGAACGAACATAGATTTTTTGATCTGCTGTATTAACAGCAACCTCACCTATTTCTAAATTTGAAGTTGTAGGTATGGAACCGCTAGTTTCAGACCTTTTTAATTTAATTACAGATGACATAATTTATTATTAATATGATCCGCCATCAACTGCAGTTATAGTAACAAGTCCAGCAGTAACATTAAAATTAGATGAACTATATGTGGAAACCCCTTTGGTACCAGCAGTATTAGCATTTACACCTGAAAAATTACCTGATGATTGATCATATGCTAATCCTGTGCTTGCAGTAACACCTACATCTGCTCTTACTCTAGCAGTAGTGTACCACAAATTAGTCGCTCCTGCTCCTTCTTGGAAATCATCCGTATCAAATACATATGAAGCACCTAAAGCAATAACTTGACTGTTGATGGTAATTGAAGAATTTGCTAATTTTGCATTTGCAATAGAACCAGCTAACATGTCATTGGTAACACCAAGAGCTTTAATGTACAAAGCGTCACTACTAATTCCAATTGAACTGTCATCTACATTTACATCCAAACTAATTTGATCTGTTGAATGCGTAGAGGTGATAGCATTTCCACCGATAATAGAAAGAGTGTCACCTAAATCAACTGCATTTGAATTAGAACCATCAGAAATTGTGACAGTTGAATTTGCTAATTTTGCATTTGCAATAGAACCTGCCAACATGTCATTGGTAATTCCGCTTGCTAATACATACAACTGGTCATTTCCGTTCAATCCAATAGAAGAATTGTCATACAAAACATCTAATGTATTTCCTGTTTTTGATAAAGCATCACCAGCAGAAATTTGTCCTGCTCCAGAAAATTGTTCAAATGTGATATTAGAAACACCTATTGTTGGCGTACCATTATGTGTTGCCACAAATCCAGCATCTGCATTATCAGTACCTTCTTCAATAAAAGTAAATGCCCCACCTGTAATTTCATCTGCTTCATTTGCATCTGGTGTTCTTGTAAGAACAAATACTGCAGTTGTCGATCCAGTATTTGTAACAGTGTAAATACCATTATCAGTTTGTGCTGTTTGATCTTTTACCAAGATTCTATCACCAACAGAAAGGGTAACACCATCAACAATAATAGCACCATTGGATGATGCTGTTAATACGCCAGAACTGTATGTAGCAGAAAGATTTGCTGTTGTTGCAACTCTACAAGATTCTTTAACATCTAATCCCTGAGCAACTTGGTCAACATAAGTTTTGTTTGTGAGAGAATTGCTTCCAAATCCTGTTCTTGTTTCATATCCAGATGGTACATTAATAACACCTTCTCCATCAGGTGTTAATGTGATATTGCCATCAGTATCAGTTGAAGAAATATCATTACCATTAATTGTTAAATTGTCAACTTGAACTGATGTAAGATTTGCTAAATCAGTAATTGCAGAACCACCCAATGTCACTGTTGCTGCACCTATTGTCACATAATCATAAACCAATTTTGCATTTGTAATTGAACCAGCTAGTTGTGCATTGGAAACACCACCAGTTTTTATTGTAACATCACCATTTGTTACTAAAAAATCATTAGTATTAAAAGAAGCAACGCCCAAATTGGTATCAGAAGCAGTCTCAGCAACAATTGTAATGGTATCATTAGTAACAGAAGTGTCAATACCTTCTCCACCAAGAATAGAAAAAGTATCAGAAGCAAGAGAAACACCACCTGCTCCAGTTCCATCATCTGCAGCAATTGTAAGTGTTGTGGAAATAGAAGCAGTTCCTGCTGCAGTCAATCGTCCTTGAGCATCAACTGTAAAAGTAGGAATAGCTGAAGAAGAACCATAACTTCCTGGAGTGACAGCTGTGTTGTCAAGAGCAATGGAAATAGAATCTCCAGAAACAGTTGATGTTAAACCTGTTCCTCCACCAATGGTAAGCGTGTCGCCCAAATCAACTGCATTAGTGGTTCCACTATCAGCAGCAACACTGATTGTTGAATTTGATAATTTTGCATTTGTGATTGAACCAGCTAGTTGCGCATTGGAAACACCACCTGTAGCAATTGTAACATCTCCATTTGTTACCAAAAAATCACTAACATTAAATTTTGCAACACCTAAATTGCTATCGGAAGCAGTTTCAGCGGTAATAGTTGTAGTACCAGCAGAATCGTCATATGTTACATCAATACCTTCACCTGCAACAATAGAACCACCTGTCAAATCTTCAATATATTCTTGAAGAGAAGTTGTAGCATCAGTATAGATGTTACTTATGATGGTTTTACCAACACCATTTGGTGTAATTTCAATGTCACCATCAGTATCGGTAGAAGTAATTGCTCTTCCATCTAAATCTAAAAAGTCTATTTTTAGATTATCAATTTTTTTATTATTATCTACAATAATTGCGGAATCAGCAGTTAATGTGCCCTTTGCATGTTCCATCATGTCAGTGTAATACTGTCCACCTATTTTGATAGGAACATCTGTAGAACTTGATGGATTACCGATATATAATCTTCTTCCATTACCTCCTGGACCTATAGAGCCAGAGGTAGGAGAAGTATTATAAACATACGCCAGCTCACCTAAATTAAGAGTACCACTATTAGCAGTAGGTAAATCTGCTGTAGTAGTTCGTTTTATTTGTATTAAAGTAGACATTTTCTTCCCTTTATTTTAATAAGTGCCACCATTTAATCTTAGTTCACCTGTAGTAGTATCTATTTCAGTTGTTGCTATCCATTTAGCTAATGATTCAGAATATTGTAATAAAGCACCATCTGCTATGTTTGTTATATCTATATCTGAAGTATTATTTATTTGTCCAGATATTGTAAAGGTTCCAGGAACACCTTGTTCGCCTTGTATACCTTGTTCGCCTTGTATACCTTGTGGTCCAACTTCACCTTGTGGTCCAACTTCACCCTGTAAACCTTGTAAACCTTGTGGTCCTACATCTCCTTGTGGACCTTGTGGACCTTGAAGTCCTTGTGGTCCTTGTATGCCTTGTGGTCCCTGTGAACCAATTTCTCCTTGTGGTCCTTGAAGTCCTTGAATTCCTTGTGGACCTGTTGGACCAGCTGGACCCTGAATTCCTTCTGATCCTTGTGGGCCAATTTCTCCCTGAATTCCTTGTGGTCCAACATCACCTTGTGGTCCTTGAATTCCTTGTGGTCCAACATCACCTTGTGGTCCTTGAATAACTCCAACATCAGTCCATTGACTATTTCCCCAAACATATCCATGAGTATCAGCGGCAACTATATATAAATCACCATCGGTAGCACCGCTAGGCAAATCATTTACAGTAGCGACTGCACCTTTAAGCAAAATGCTTGTGCCGTCAGCACCATCTGCGCCTTGTGGACCTTGTATGCCTTGTGGACCCTGAATTCCTTGAGGACCAGCATCTCCTTGTGGACCCTGTGGACCAACATCGCCTTGTGGACCTTGTAAACCTGTTGATCCTATTTCACCTTGAAGTCCTTGAACTCCTTGTAATCCCTGAATTCCTTGAGGACCAGCATCTCCTTGTGGACCCTGTGGACCAGCATCTCCTTGTGGACCCTGAAGACCTTGAATACCCGTCTCGCCTTGGATTCCTTGTGTGCCTTGTGGTCCAGTTGTTCCTTGCGGACCTTGCGGACCAGTTATTCCTTGCGGACCTTGCGGACCTTGTGAACCAGTTTCGCCTTGTAAACCAGTTGTTCCCACATCTCCGGATGGTCCCTGTAATCCTGGAACTGAAACTCTTAAAATTTCTTTAGATATGGGAGTTACTGTTTTAATAACACGTGGTTTATTTATTACAGCCATATTAAGATGTCCTAGAAACTCCTGGAGTTACAGTTGCTATTCCTTCTACAACTCTTGTAGATAATCCATTAGTATTTGTAATTAAAACATCATAAACATATCTTCCATATTCTAATGCTGCAGTTTGTGCTGCTGTCAAAGAGATGGTTATATTTCCTGTTGTTCTGTCATCATCAAATTCGGCTGTGAATGAAACAGCATTAACAGATTCATATGTTTTACGAAGTTGAGCAATGACAGAATAATTAGACAAATCGGTTGCATCTCCATTAGAATCACCAACAAATAAAATAGTTATGAAATCTGAACCTTGGTCAATAAAAATATTGGAAAGGGAAGCCATGAAGTTACCTTGTTTTCTTAATATTTATATTTATAAGGATTGTGTTCTGAGAAAGGAAGGAATTTGCTTCTGAAAACTTTTTCAGAAGCAAATTTTATTTGTGATTAGCGAGCATTGGCGTAGTTGAATGGTTGTTCTGCGAAGGCCATGTAGATATACTTCTGGTTGTTAGAGTTTCCATATATGCTGTTTCTCCACTTGAATCCATTAGACAAAAAGTCTGAGGCTCTTCCAGAAGTTATTTCTCCACTAGAACTGTCTGCAGCCAATGACCGAATAACTTGATTATAACTTTCTCTTTCCGAATCAAATATAGACCAGCCTCCCGTACCTGATGTTTGTTTGTATAAAACAAAAGCAGGTCTAAACCCTGTGTACACAAACGTCCCATCCGGAGACCCATTTCCGGTGTAACTGCCGAACTTACTGTAGCCTTCAACCGAATGCCAGCAGTAAGCAATAATTGGCCCTGATCCATTTGTATCATTATACTGCTCAACTTTAAAATAAGAATTATTAGCGTACCAAGAAGCAGTATTTGCTGCCGAATTACCCTGATCTGTTAAATCTAATTTTAAAATAAATTGGGAGTCCGTAGTCAGAAAATTGTAAACAATCCAATTATTGCTAGTATTAGTGTTTTTGAAGAATATAAGGTCGGGTCTTTTTGAAAGGCCATGTGGAATGGTAGCGCCAGATGTTGTATTACCAACATACTTCACAATACTAAACCCTGCATCCGTATTTATTGACATTCCACTGGGCTCAATCATTCCGCTAGTTATTGCAGGTAATGAAGTATTATCAGTTTGTAATGCACTATAAGTGCTGTAGCCAGTACCGTTAATGTTAAAGGTATTGCTGTTACCTCCTGCTCGCCAGCACCAAGCGACATAGGTTTCTCCACTTTGATTCGTTTCATAGCTACCTGTATAAGTAGGATCTGTTGAACTTCCTTCTGCTAAAGTGAATCCATTAGAATCAAAAGAATTTAAGTATCCGTTACTTCTTTGATATTGCTCTGCGCTTGTCCCATCGCTTCTCAACCAATTAGCTGCGCCTCTTACAGAATCATAAATTCCATTGGAAGCGCCTAAACTTATTGACTTGAGCCAAACAAAATCTGGCTGAAATCCAACATCCGTTTTAGACCAAGTGTTATCACCATTATCAATAAATGTAGAATCTGCATTCTTTCCAGTATACGTCACCGCCTTAAAATAATCCTGCGGAACATCATCATCTACATCTGGTGTCATTTCTGGCAGATTGGCAGAACAAAGTGCAAGTGCGCCAGCAGGAGGATCATAGAAGAATCCACCAATTCCAGTTGCACTTTTGTCTGGATATGAACCATCAGAATTAGTACCACCAGAAGGCGTTTTATTTCCACCGAAGGTTGGGTCTTGGCCGAAATTAAATATAATCGCATTTGCATAAGCGATTACAATTGGGAATAATGCGTCAGAAGAACTTATTGTAATTGTTGGATTTGTATTATTTGAAGGGTCACCTGTTGTTCCTCCTGATGAATTATACCAATCTGCATTTTTACCAAACCACAAATATCCCGAAGACGAATCAAAACATACTTTAAAAATATCATTAGCAGCAGAACTACCACTGGGAGTTACAAGTGTTGTCTCATCATAAATTTTTAATGTGGAACCTGTTCCCCCAAAGCTCCATATTCCGCTTTGTTGATAGTTATCTTGTGTTGCGCTCTGCTTAGACAATCCAATAAAAATACCTGAGTTTGAGCCACCTACTAAAGTTGCCATTCCTTCAAAATAATATTTTCCTCCATCATTAAGGTTTAAGTTTGCTAATGATGTAGCCCAACCCACAGTGGATTTATTAAATTTTAAGTTTCCGTCTGATATTAAAGTTGAATTACGAAATAAAGGATTCAACGTAGCGAAATTATTCGTTGGACTGTCTGGTCTTTGTTTTATTGCCATTTTTTCTCTTTTTCCTATTCGTTATGCGCTTGGTGTCCAGTGATTGTTTCTACCAGACGAATCTTTTCCTAAACCATATGTTGCAAATGTAGGATCATCAAACTTCAGATGGAAACCATTGTTGCCGTAATCTGTCAAAGAATTTCCTGTTGGATTATATTCTTTTGGAATCCAATATACATCAGTACCTTGAGTGGCATATTCTCCAAAAGAAGAAGGTGTTAGTGCTTGCCCATCAATGAAATAAATGTCTGCTAGGTAGCCGTCTAAGAATGATGAATTCAGTTGCGCTCTAAATCCAATACCATGTATAACTGCTGTATTTATATAACCATTACCTGCTGATATAGAACTTCTTGGAACAAAAGTGTCAGATTCACCATTTACATAAATAGAAAATCTATCTGAATGATTTGATTGATTGCCCTCATAAACAATAACAAGATGATACCAAGCACCTACATCTCTAAACACTTTAGTGCTGTTACCTTCTACACCAGTAGAACTACTTGCCTTGTTATTTAAATCTAACTTGTTATCGTTATCAAAAGAAATAAAACCAATATCTGAGCCATCTAATTGTGTGCCAAATACAACTTGATGCCCACCTAAATTCCCACGCTTAACCCAACCACTCCAAGTCCAAGTCGTTCTGTTACCACTTCCAAATGATTTGGTCAAATAACTGCTCCCATCAAACATCACAGAATTTGCTATTTCTGTGGTATAAATGCTTGTTTGTAATGCGTCCACTGTAATCGTATAATTTTCTGAACTTGTATTTCCTGCATTATCAGTTGCAGTCACCGCAGCAGTAATTGTTCCACCAGCAGCAAAGAAATCAGAAGCAAGAGTGGCAGAAATTAGTCCACTATTGTTAATAGAAAATCCAGAAACATCTGTTGTTCCATCACTTGGTGTAAATGTGGCTGAATAAGAAACAATAGAACCATCATCTGTTGCCACGGGAACCTGAGCAGTCCATGAAGTTCCACGGTCACCAGCAGCAATTGTAATTGTTCCAGGAGTACCCATAGTAGGAACACTACCAGCAAGTAATAAAGTTGGTGAAGTATTTTCTGATAGTTTATAGGTATAACCGTCAACCAATTCAACTTCAATATCAATACCAGTGTCTGCTTGAGCAACTGTGATATTATTAGGAGTTGTAATTGTTATTGTGGTATCATTATCAACTGTAAAATCAGTATCTTTCACCAAAGTTGTGGTTGGATATGTGCCAGAATCAGTGAAAATAAGTTTGACATTACTTACTTCTGAATTACCTGTTCCACTAAATCCTCTACCAGTTAAAGTAAAAGTAGACCCAGCAGAACCATCATAGTTTGTTGGTGAAACAGAAGTAACTTTTGTTCCTCTTGTTTCAATTGAATATTCTCTTGTTGCTGTTTTTGTTTCAGAACCAGATGTTGCAGTTGCTTCCACTGTGAAAGTTGAAACATCAGAACCAGCCGCAGGAGCAGTCACAGAACCACTAAGTGCTCCAGTACTAGAATTCAAAGAAATTCCAGCTGGAAGAGACCCAGCAGTGACTGTATAATTTCCTACTGAATCATCAGTATCTAAACTTACCGCATCCAATTGATAACTGTTTGTTGAAAGACTAGAAGAATTTCCACCAGCAATAGCGGTAATTGACCCATTATCATAATAAATGTATCCCAGACTTCCACTAGCAACTGTAAAGGTAGGAGTTGGCAACCATTCAAGAGAATTTGATAGTTCACCTGATAGACTATCACCAACATTAGTAACAATCACATCAAAAGGATCTAGTGTATTAGAAGATGTGATTGCAGCAGTCATTCCAGTTGGAATTTCAACTGTCATGCTGGTGTGACTTGCCACACTTACATTTGCGCCAGTATATGTTGATTCATCAGTACCTTTAAATGTAACAGATGCATCTGATTTAAAGTTTCTTCCTGTGATGGTAATTGTGTTACCATCATTCTGAAAAAATGGTCTATTGGATTCCGCTGCATTTGCAATTGAAGTTACGATAGGATTAGTTGGAGCCAGTATTTCTGCATTATAATCATTTGATGTTTCTGTTGCAACCCAACCATATGTAGAACCAGAATATGTAACCTGAGTACCCGACCTTTGTGTATTAATTTCTAAATCATAAGGTTGACCATTAATTTTATTTGTGCCTGCATTGAAAATAATAGAATTTGTATCAGCAGTTCCATTAACGTCAACAACCGAAACAACACTTCCAGTATCAGGAGAACTGGGTAAAGTTATTGTAATTATAGAATTTGTTGTATCAACATAATACCCTGCATTATTATCAGCAGTAAAATCACTTGTTTGTACTGCATTTGTCCAGTTTGTACCACCTGCACCTGGAGCAAGTTTATCAGCAGATATTTCTCCTGTTGTTCCAATAAGTTCTGCGACAATTTTTGAAAACGTAGTTGCCATTATTATTCCTTAAACTGGTAAGTATCTTACCATTATATTTGATCCTGCCAATGTTGTAAAATTGAATTGAAGAGTAGTTCCTGTTACATAGTAATCATTTGTTGGTGTACTATCTCCAGGAACCAGACAAACACCATTATAGAATACCAAGATGGAATCAGAAGTATGACCAGCAGCAATTGTGTAATTTGAATTGCCACCAGTAAATGTTGATGTGGTATATGAGAGTGAAAGTTTTGAGGCAGTAATACTTCCATCTTGTACAGTATCAATTACATTGTTTGATTCTGCAAGCTGAATGGCAGTAATCTTTGCAGCATTGGTAGGAATTGAACCTGCATTGAAGATTAGACTTTCACCAGATACCGTGTAATTATTTGATGAACCATAAATCTGATAAACACCATCAACAAACACAATCATATTTGCGCCATTTGCAACTGAAGGTGTTCTTGTCAGTGTATATGTTCCAGTGGAACCGTCACCTGTGAATGAATCAATATGTGGTGAAGAGAGAGCCTGAGTTGGAACAAGCAGTTGTCGTCCAAGATAGATAATCCAGATTCTACCATTCAGGTCAGGAGGTTCTGAAAAATTGATGGTACTGCTTCCATTTGAAAAGGAAACAGCATAAGAATATTCTGGTTCTTGAATAATACCATCAATAGAGACCAACAATTGAGTTGGAGTTGTGACAGTATAATCTAGATTGAATACTGTTGTGGAACCATCACCAGCAAATACTTGCCTTTGAAATATTCCGTATGCCGGAGATGCGCCAATGTAACTACTTTCCATTTACAGTTGTTCCATAATAGATTGTGTTCTTTTTATATTTATTGATCTTTTTGTAGTTGTTTTGATGTATATTCAAAATTTTCAGCAACTACCCATGTCAAACCATTCTTAGAATATATTCCTGTGTATTCTGTTTTTGGAAATGTGAATATTGTATCTACGATTTCTGGGTTCAATGCAAGAACAGTTCCCTTGTGTTCTTCTGATGCATTGGTGAAATATTTTAGCCTTCCTTTTGGATAAGAAGACAAATCTAAAGGTTCAACTCTAGCAGAAACGGTGGTTGTGGAGGATGAGATTCCACCAGAGAGAACCTTGAGATTTGGTTTATCACTCACTCGGTATCAAATCCCAAGTTTGATTTTCTTCATTCCAGTTGTATCTTTCTCCATCAGTTGGATATGGTACTGGAGAATCCCAGAGGCATGTTTCTTCATTTAGAGTCCAAGACGGATAAGGTTGTGGTGGAATGAAGGCATCTCTTGATTCATCATAAGTGTAGCCGATACCAGCATAATTTTTACGCATTCTTGCTGAATCGCCTTGAATTACTGATTGGTCTTCAGCAGGAGAGTTGGTTGATGAATCATAATAAACTCCACCTCTCATGTTATAGCTAGTTTTAATCCATTGATTTGAATCAGGTAAACTATCAATAAAATCTTGTTCTGCTACAATTACATTTACTACTATATTGTTTTCTACTTTTGCAAAATGTGCCATATTTACCTTTAAATTGGATAACGAATGATTACGATTCCTGAGCCTCCAGCAGCACCACCACCAGTACCACCGCCACCACCACCGCCAGTGTTCATAGTTCCATCAGTCTGTCCTGTGCTACCTCCACCTTGTCCACCTCCACCTTGTCCACCAGCAGCATTTCCTGATGTCGCAGCGCCACCTCCGCCGCCTGCTCTATAAGTTGGTGTTCCAGTAATATTAGATTCTACTCCAACTCCTCCTGTGCCTCCGCCATTTGCATCACCAATATCACCAACACCACCAGCACCTCCACCACCGCCGCCTGGTAAATTTGCCATTCGTTGGCCACGACCGCCAGCAAATCCTTGCCCAGAAGTTCCAGCTCCGCCAGTCGTACCGTCAATACCACTACCACCTCCCGATCCACCACTGTTTCCTAAATCAGAACCTGTAGGTGTATCAGAACCACCACCGCCACCACCGATAGATGTAATTGAACCAAAAACAGAATTATCTCCGTTAGTTCCAGTTGCAACAGATGTTGTTGATGCTCCTGGGCCACCACCACCAACAATAACATTATACGAGCCAGCAGTCAGTGTTACCTTAGATTCTGATCCCGTTCCTCCACCAGAAGATTCTCCTGTCACTGAAGAACGATAACCACCAGCACCACCACCACCAGCCCAATCACATCCACCGCCACCACCACCAGCAACAACAAGATATTCAACTTCTCCGGAACCTTCTGTGACTTCAAAAGTTCCACTGGATGTAAATGTATGAATTCTATATCCACCAGATTCTGTTATAGTGCCGCCAGTTGCAGTAATAAATCCTGGCCATATTCTATCTTTTATTGCACCATAAACTTCATTCAAACTCCACATTCCGGATGCTGCATTCAGAGTTGGAACATTTTCAACTCCAATTATTCCACCGTTTTGTCTCTTGCTTACCATTCTTTTATCCTTACTGTGTTACTAAATCCCAAGTTTGATTTTCTTCATTCCAGATATATGGTTCTCCATCAGTTGGATATGGTACTGGAGAATCCCAGAGACATGTTTCTTCATTCAATGTCCAACTTGGGTATGGTTGAGGTGGAATGAAGGCATCTCTTGATTCATCATAAGTGTATCCGATACCAGCATAATTTTTTCTGAATGCTTTGGATTGGTCTTGACTTGGTTCATTTGTTTCTGAGTCATAATAAACTCCACCTCTGGTGTTATAGGATGTACGCTTGCAAACTGCGCTTCTGAACTGCCCGTACCAAACTTCGGGTGTTTGTTCTTCAATTAATTCAGTTTCATCTATTCCAGTAATTACTTCTGTAACCACTGAGTCTGCATCTAAAAATGCGTAATGTGCCATTTATTTAACTCCAAATATAAAAAAACATATAATGTGTCATCTGCTTAACTCCAACTCACAGTGCCAGTACCTGCTGTAATGGTGGTGACCTTATCGTTTCCTACGGTTGTAGTTGATAGGGTTAATCCGGTTTGGCTGATTGTGTAACTTGCTGGGTATCTAAGAATGACTACTCCCGATCCTCCTGAGCCTCTTCCACCACCACCTCCACCACCAGTGTTGGCATCTCCTGATGTGTCGGCTGAATTAGTACCATTTTGGTTCAGTCCATTTCCGCCACCTCCTTGTCCGCCTTGACCTATTGGATTGTTAAATGCAGTTCTTTCCTCAGAACCTCCGCCCCCAGCGTAATAATTCCCAGAACCGACAGGCCACTCTATTCCAATCCCGCCATTAAATGATGTGGCTGCAGCACCAGCACCACCTCCACCACCTTGCTGACCATATCCAGGAGTAGAAGCGCCATCATTTCCTTGACCTGGAGTTCCAGCCCCACCAGTTCCTCCAGCTTGTGTGCCGCCACCTCCAGACCCACCATCAGCTCCAGTATTAATAGCGTTAGGATGCGCTCCACCACCTCCTCCACCAATTGCAGTCAAAGAATTAAATACTGAATTTGACCCATTGTATCCTCGATTAGTAGGTTCACTAGGAGCACCAGCACCAATAGTTACAGTGTAGCTACCTGTAGTTAAAAAAGCACTTCCAACGATTGCACCACCAGCACCACCACCTGCACCTGCGTTATATGGAGATCCACCACCCCCACCACCTCCAGCAACAACTAGGTGTTCCACTAAAAACTGAATAATGGGCCATCTTCCTGCTTTCTGTTCCAAAAGTACAGAATCCAACCCCCAGATTCCGGATGCATCAGATTGACTCACATTCTTTTTAATTCCTAAAAATCCACCTCTTCTTCGTGACATTCAACTAATCTCCTAATGGATTATTATATTATTGGTCGGTCATGTCTTCCCAAGAAGCAACTGCTTCTAGGTCACCATCTGCACTTGCTTGTACCCAAAGACTCCAGGTGGCTTCTAAATATATACTTTTACTAATAATATCTAAAGTTGAATCAGCAGGAACAGTAATTGTTGAAGCAATATTCCAATCATTTGACCCATCATTCACATAAACATTAACAGTAGCATCATTTGTTCCATCAACATTTGACACATAAAGAGCATTTACCTTTGCAACATGATTTGCTGCAATTGCAGGAACAATTGCGGCTGATGGTGTAGCAAGAACTGCTTGACCAGCAATTTTTCCGTTAATTGTTGTTACATTTACAATATTTGCCATTTTTCTATTTTCCTTTTATAAAATTATCCGCCAAAGACGATTGAGAATGCAACTGCTTTTCCTGTTGCATATGATTGAGTTGCATATGATGATAATGCACTTTCGTTTGCTACTGGAACCCAATTCCCAGCATGAGCAAAATATGCTTTTCCTTCTCCATGAACATGAGCAAACATTCCATGATAATCAGTGGCAGAAGGCAAATCACCAAGAGTTGAATACACATTACCAAATAAAATTTTATTTGTTGTTCCACCAACTCTTAAATCTACATCACCATCAACTGTCATTTTTCCTGTGCCATTTGGAACAATTGCTACATCACCATCAGCGGTTGTTGTGGTAATTGAATATGTTGTAACATCAAGATTACCACCAAGCACAGGACTTGTATCTTCTTGTACACTAACAATACCCGTATCAGTATCATTCACAAATGAAAGATTTCCACTTCCATCTGTTCTTATAACTTGATTTGGTGTACCATCAGCAGTAGGAAGTGTAAATGTAACATTGGATGAAACTGCACCTGATTGAAGAGTTGTAGAAAATGTATTTGCAGCATTGTTCAAAGCCAATGCACCTGCAACTGTACTTCCATCACCTTTCATAGTAACAGTATCACCTGCTGCCAATTCTCCTAGACTGGTAACAACATTACCATTTTTGATTGCTTTTACTAATTCTACATTTGCCATTTTAGTTTACCTTATATTCTATTTCTGTTACTCCATCAGCAAGCAAGAAAGGAACTACACCTGCTTTCAAACATATGGGTGAAAAATTGCCATTGGACAAATAGAATGGCAATGCTGATAGATAGATTGTATGAACTGTTGAATTTGCTAAAGTGAATGCGCCTTCAAATCCACCGCCAATACTACCCCATTCAGAACCATCATATCCTTCAAAGGAACTTTCATCTGTATTGAACCGAAACATTCCTGCTTCTGCAACTGGAATAGTAGACCTTTGTGCAGTTGTTCCGTTTGGTATTTTGACGTATTGACCTTCAAATTCTAGATTATATGCTTGGTCAGTAACGTACGGATAACCTATGTATGACATTTTAGTTTACACCTTCTAGAATTGATGCTATCACATCAACAGTTGCTGCTGTTGCATACACTCTAACTTGATCGCCACCATTTAAAACTATTTTTTGTCCAGAAACTACTTTCATTGTAGATCCAGCTGGAATTGGAGCATTTTTCACAATATGATATGATGTTGTTAAATCATTGTCATACATAAGAACAGAAGCAGAAACTGCGCTTGTTCCAGTGTTTGCAACATCCAATTCAATTAAAATAGAATTAACATCGACAGATCCATCATTTGATGTATAAATTGTAGTTGGTGATGCGCTATTGGTACTTACGCCACTTACACCAGCATTTTTAAAATTATTTGCCATTCTACTATCTTTCCTTTATAGTTCTATTTATATAAGACTCTAACTTAAAGCTACAGAAATTGCAATAGAAAAACTTTCTGTAGCAACAGGTTCTTGTGTCTGAATAAAAATATTTCCAGAAGCAACAACATCACCACCAACATATAAATTTTCTGCAATTCCTGCACCACCAGAAACAACCAAAGCGCCTGAAGTTGTATTTGTTGCTCCTGTTGTTCCTTGTAAAAATGAATTCCTTGTTACATATAAATCTTGTCCAGCTGTTATATCTAAAGTTGAAGAAATGTTTCCTGCAGAAAACGCATCACCAGTTAAAGAATCAATTGTAAATTTGTTTGTAGCAATTGCGAAATTACCATCAATTCCAGTATCACCTGTAACATCTAATGTGCCAGCAATTGCTGTATTACCTGTTGAAACATTAACAGTAAAAGTTTCTGCTGCAGCAGCACCAATTAATAAATCAGTGCCATCAAAACGAAAGTTTGCATCATCTTCTAATTCACTATTAGTTCCAGCAATAACAATTCTATTATCAGACAAATCGCTTACAATGGCAGTGCTTAAAACTACTTCTCCAACACCATCTGGTGTCAAATTAATATTGCCATCAGTATCAGTTGATATGATTGTATTACCATTAATGTTAATATTGCCTACATCTAAAATTCCAGATATTGTAACATCATCATCTATTTCAATCGTTCCACCAACACTATTAAGTTTTAAATTTCCAGATGTTGTGTCAATTGTGTTGTCATCAGTAATTGCAATTTGAATATTATCAGTAGTAAGACCTGTAAAATAACCATTTCCAAAAACAACATCTCCAGAAGTTCCAGAAAATACTTCACCAGTATTAGAAGCATTTGGAATAAACGTGAATTTTCCAGAACTATCATCAAATCCAAAAAATCCTATTTTTGCAGTAGTAGTAAGTCCATCATACCATTGAAATTCAATACCACGATCTTTATTATCAGCTGAAGTAGGTGCGGTTTCTCCACCTAATGTAAATACAGGATCTTCTACTGTTGTTACTGTGCTTCTAACTGTGGTAGTTACCCCATTAACAGTTAAATCACCATCAACAGTTAAATCTCCTCCGACTGATGTATTACCAGAAGCAACTGTAACTCTAAATGTCTCATTTCCTGCTGGACCTATGTCAAAATTGGTAGCGTCAAATCTAAAGTTTTCATCATCTTCTAGTTCGCCAGAAGCTCCAGAAATAACAATTCTATTATCTGTTAAATCTTCTACATTAGCACTAGCTAGAGTTGCTTGTGTTGTTACGAAAAGATTTCTCCATCCTTTTAATGAAGAACCTATATCAAATGTATTTGTAGAATCAGGAATTATGGAACTGATTAGTTCAGCCCCAAGATTTATCGTATCGGTATCTTGATCACCAATGGTAATATTACCTTCTAGAGTTAAATTACCTGTAACATGAACATCTGATTGGAAAGTAATATCGCCTGTAAATTGATGAGTACCATCAATTATTTTATTAACATCATCAATTAATTCTAAAACTGTATCTTCTGTTGTTACATGAACATTAGATCCAGAAGGGATACTTCCAGTAATTCCGCTATTAAAATCTCCTAAATCATCAGATAAATTATTAAATTCTACACGCCATTGCTCAAAAGTAAAATTTGGTGTTGCGTTACGATTAGCCATTATTTTTATCCAATAATTTTAAAAGCATAGATTTAATTTCGCACATTTCATTTTTTATATTATTTATTTCTACTATAGCATTTTTCATATCATCATTATCCCTTTTTCTTTGTTTTGCTCTAGATATATAATCATGATATCCAGTAGAATCTGTATTTAATATTGCTCTTGAATTTGAATCTCTTATTAAAGAAGAAGATCCTTCTACTTTTAAATAATTACTCATAATGCTAATGCAATTGCCCTTAAATCAGTTATTCTAGGAGGATATGCAGGATTATTACCCTTCATTACAATCTTTATTTGAAATGATGTAAATTCTTGTAAACCATCTGCAGAAAATCTATATTCTGAAAAATCTTTTTTATAATTTTCATTATAAGGAGATTGTGATCTATCTTCACTAAATGGTGGAGAATTTAAAGCATCAAATTTTACAAAAGGAATTTCAATCAATAATCTGCTATCTTCTGGACCTTTCGTTTTGTGATAAACTTCTACTGATGAAGAAGAAAATATTGATGCAGACAATCTCAAATCAATAGCTGTTGATGGGTTGCTTAACAAAATCTCCTTTGTAATATATTTAGCCGCTGCGCTTCCGCCTTGTCCTGCAGTTTCATCAACAAATGTATCCAATGGATCGCTTAGATTTGCAGAAGGAATATTAATTCTATTACTGATAGCAAACAAATTTGTTCTTTTTGTATCAATAACAGGTGAGAGATTTTTGTTAAATGATACCAAAGAAATTCTATACAATAAAGATTTATTACCACTCAAATAAATTTCTTCATTTACATCAGATAACACTGTACGATTAGTTGTGAAATAAAAATTATCATTTGGAACAATGGAGCTATATGATGATTCTAATACATAAGGATTTTCAATACCATCAATAGATCTAGCAGATGTTGTTCTTATTAAATGATTTACCTTGGTGCTATCATATACCATTTCTCCAATTTGTGGCTGCAAAATTTGGAAATTAATATCTTCTGTAGCAGTAACTTGTGATGTTCCTATTGCACCTGTTGCAGTTGCAGCTGCAGCTGGATTATTTACCAAATTAAGCTTAATGGTATAAGAATCAAGTGTTACGTTATCAACATCATAATATCCATTAGGAACTCCATTAACTTCATAATCAGAATTAATAGCAGCACCATCAATACCATTATAATCAACACCTACTTCAAATCCAGTAATATAAACTTTACTAGGCTTGGCAGAATTCATTCCATGATTTTTATGTATCACCTTTAAGATACTAGGATTCTCTCCAAAATAAGTTCCATTCCCAGCAGTATCATTTGTAAATACTGAAATATTATTCAATTTATAAACTGGATTAGAAACATTTTGGAAATCAACATTACCGAAAGTAGATTGAGTAAAGCTGGCATTATACAAAGTAAACGTCAAATCTTCATATTGATCTTCTGTCCAAAGAGTAGAATTTTGTGATCTAAAAAATGAACCTAAAAGTGGTTGCTGAGTAATTCTATCTGTTGTTCCAATTTTATTTTGCCCTAATCTTGATACCCAAACTTCATATTCTTGACTATCTGGACGAAGAACTATAGCATATTCTTTATTTGGTTGTAGATAAACAGGACTTGGGAATGATACAGTTGTAACAGCTGTAGCATCTTCAGAAACATTAATATCTGAAGGATTAACCACTACTCTACTAAATGGGAGAATAGTTGTAGTAGGTCTTCCAGTAAGAGTAGATGTCATATAAATTTCAATAGGAATTGTTGAATCTTTTTTCCTGAAATATAAATCCACCTTTGTTACAAAACAACCGCCAGATTTATCAACAAAAAATGTTTGAGCTAAAGGATCTCTGTAAACCCATCGTTCTAAAGTTGTAATTCGATTATTAGTTTGATTTACCTGAGATTGTATATTATTATTTTGTTGAGCCAATGAATTAATTTGATTCTGGAAAGCTGTACCTTGAGCTGCTACTTGTGCTCCAACATTAGCAACCATACCTTCTAAATTATTTACATCTGCTTGTACACTGGTAACAGCAGAACTTACATCAGAAAGTGCTGCACCTTGAATAGCAACAGTATTTTGCACATTTCCGACCAAAGTAGACAATGCTCCAATATCTCCTTGAGCATCGGATAATTGTGATGCTAAATTTTCTGCATTTACAGTATTGGCTTGGATTGCTGCAGCATTTGCATTAATTGCTGCAGCATTTGCAGCAGCTGCAGCATTTAAATTATTAATATTTGCAGCATTTAAATTAATTGAATCTCTATTTCTGTTAGTAGCATCTTGTATATTTGATATGCTATTCAAAATAGCATTAGCTGATGCATTAACACTAACATTATCAATAGTTGTTCTAGATTGAGTTTCTGTAGACGATCTTGTCGTAATTACAGGGACTCTAGTAGATTGCACTGATTGTTCATTTGTTGTCAACAACCCTCTTGCTGTATATGTAGCTTCAGCAAATGTTGTAATTTCATCATTTGTAACAGCACTTGCCAGAGAGTTATTTTGTGAGCTTGTTAATCTAAAAACTCTATCACCAGTTCTAAATCTAACTGTATCAGTATTAGGTATAGCAAATGTTCCCGTAATTTCGCCAGAATTATTTGTTATTAAATCACCACCTAAAGTTCCTCCTGTAGGTGTGCAGTATGCTGAAACATCTATATTATCAAAAAAAGCATAAACTCTTGTATTTGGTTTTAATCTTGCACCTCTAAAATTAATCGTTCTTTCACGAATAAACGTAATAAAAGAAGTATCAATAACTTTATCACCAAATGAACTACTTTGTACTGTGCTTCCTGTAAGTTCTCTAGTGCTACCAGTTCTTGTAGATGTTTCTGTTGATCTAGAAATAACAGTATTTACATCAAGTTGCCCAGAAAATGGATTTGTTGTCGAAGAACCGCTCCAAGAAGTTTGCCAATCATTCCAAACTGTTCCTAATGTATTGTTTACAGAAAAGTCTGAAAATGTATCAAATAAATTATTGTTGTTAACAATCAAATCTGGTCTTCTATTAACATCTCTCCATTCATCAATATCTGGGTCCAAAAATATTGTTCCAACATATTGAAACACCATATATGGATTACAGTTTACACTTTTAGAAGCAAATAAATTTTCTGCTAATTTCTCATGTGTGTATGGAAGTGTTATTAAATCGCCAGTTTTAGCATAACCTAATCTATTTCTTCCTTCATCAGTGGTTTGTGTTTCTTCTAATTCAATAAGTTGCTGAGAAAAAGATGGTCTCAATTCAGATTCTACCATATCAATTGAGCATAAATTGTCTATAGATGTTACGTCAGAAATATTATGCCCTTTAAAAGAATCCACCAAAATACCATTTTTAAATCTATCTAATCCAGAAGAATCAGGAATTTGAGTATTAATAGCACTTTGTTCTAGTAAAGAAAGCTGTGTATAATATTCTAAATTTTTAATTCTTTGCTCTAATTTTCCAATATCACGCATTGTAAATCTGCGATTATCTACTGGAGTTATTTTAATATCAGATGTTTTAAATGTATATGGAGGCAAATATAAATGATACAATGGCATCATATCAGAAACAATTTCTGGCTTCTGTGGATCTAGTGAGGCTTCGCCTCTTGCAATTTTAAATTGACCATGAATATTCATTCCTATTGTATCAACTCTAGCAATATAATATTCTAAATCACAAATAAAATCACTTCCAGGTTTTGGAACTTCTACAGCAGATGCAGTGTTATTTGTAAAATCTTTAGCATTAGATGCATCACCATCATAACCAATAACATTAGAATTATCAGAAACTCTTGGCCTAAAATCAATACAATCTCTTAAATATAATTTACCCTTTGTAACACTATTAAATACAGGAATTTCAGAATAATCAATATCACCAGTATAACTATCAACAGAAAAATGGCTTCCTGATCCATGCGTAAAATAATCAAAATTAACTCTTAAACTACCAGTAATTGCTGTAGCACTTGGTTTTTTTATAATTCTTCCCAAATCATAAAAACTTTCTCTTTGTCCATCATCTAATATAAACCTATCTGTAACATCAATATCGGTATTTGTAGCATTAGACCCAAATCCATTTGCCATATAAATTGAATTTATTCTAAATACATCAGCCTTTCCTAAACTAATAACATTAGAAGTAGCATTTTCTAAAGCTGTAATATTTAAATCTACATTAACTAATGCTTTAGTTTTTTCTGTTGCAGTATTTTTAGTAATAGTAGCAACAAATTTTACCTGCAACCCTCCATAATCAGAACCCAAATTTACAGTAACGCTAGTGTTAGAAGGATTATAACTTAATAATCCAGATAAATCTACTATATCACCAGAATAATCATTAGCTGTTGATATAATAGAAAGCATAAAATCAGTAGCAGAAAAAGAATCAAACTGTTCATCAGCTAGTGCAGTAAAGGTAGCAGAACCTCCTGCAGTTAAAGTTTGTGAATATGTTCTTCTTATTTTATGAGAAGTATCTACTAAATTATCATTATCATCAGTCTTTAATGTTTTTACTACATTTTGGGGAAGTTTAAATATAGGACATGCATATTCTGTTCCAGATAAAACAGCTTCATTATTTGAATTTAACACAACATCAGCAGTAAATGGAACATTTCCGCTCATGTATATTTGTTTTATATCTTTTATGGAATAATTATTAACAGCTGTTGTTTGGAATCTATTTCCTTCATCATCTTCTACTGTTTCATCAACTTGGAATGATCCAGAAACATTAGAAAGAATAAAAGTTCCTGGATTTGTGGCTGAAGTAGTTGTATTACTTTCAATAATTCCAGTTGCACCAGATGATATTCCAATAAGTTTTTTACCAGGATTTAATGTATAAGCTGGAGAATTTGCTAAAAAAGTAGGCGCACCAACTATTACATGCGTAAAGAATTTAATATCAAACATACCTAATTTATAAATGTCAGTATGTTGTTTAACTTCTATAGTATCTGTATTAGATGGAGTAGCAGTAACAAAAGTTAAAGTTGTTCCGCTAACAGTATAATCAGTAGTTTCAGATTGCAATGTTCCATTTATTTTTACAGTCAAATCGAAACCATCAGTTACAGAAGAACCTAAAGTATAAGTTGATCCTCCATCTCCATTTCCAGTAAATAAAGAAGTTCCGCCTATAGTTCCAGATTGATATTCATAAAATCTAGATTTTGCTCTTCCTATTTCATTATAAGAAGTTCCAGAACCAGTATTCGCAACACTTCTTGTTTCAGTAGCTTCTTTATATAATATTAATTCTCTGTACGCTTCTACATTTGTTGCATTTCCTAAATCAGGAGTGCCATAAGAATTAGTGACAGTTAAACTATTATCAATATTCAATCTTGTATATGAATTGTTTTGTACAAGAATTTCTCTGGCTTTTGATAATGTTATAAATTTTGGATTTGTCAATTCACATCGATAACCTTTGACATAAGCTGTTCCGCCAGACATTTGTATTGATAGCAATGCTTCTGATTGTTCTTGTGTAAAAACAGTTTCATATTTTTGATTACTATCAGCAAAATAAACACCTCTATTTGTACCTGAATTTAAATGCTCTCTTATATCAATATCAAAGTTTTTAACAACATAATTTCCCGACTCATCATAAGTTCTATCAGCAAGAGTATCCTCTAAAATATTATATTCAGATTTATTGAGTACAGTTTCTTCAACCCCATTAACCATTTCAATCAATTGTACAAAATCTGTAAGATTACTATCATCTAATTCTTTTTTAACTAATGTAACAGAAATAGAATATCTGTCTGCTCCTGGAGCATTTAAATTTGATGTTCCAGTTGCATTATCATTTAATGATGCATCATTAAATGAATTTAAAAAAGACTGTTGTACTAAAAATCCAACTTTATAAGAAGGGAAACTAAAATACTTTTCTAAAATCAAAGTTTGTTTATTATTTCTTACAAAATATCCATTTATAAAATAAACACCTTCTTCAATTTCTACGCTAGAACCTCTACCACAAACCAAAAGAAAATCATTAAGATGCTGCGCTTCAACTTGACATGCTATCGTAGTATTATTAGAAGAAACACCAATCAAAACTTCATCTTGTTCAAATCTGTTCACTCTTTCGTTTGAATCATCTTCAACATCGGATTGTTTTTTATATTGAACAAATATAGTAGCTGGATCAACACCTTCTGCTTCTACTGCATTTACAATAGTGGCTTCTATTCCAGTAACCATTCCTCTTACAACAGAACCAATTAAATCTGTAACTGTACTTGTTGTAAAACTTCTTAACCTCACATATTCATATTCTCTATTAATTGTAATAGATCCAGGAATAACCATAGAACCATCTTTAAAAATATGCTCGCCCAAATGTGTTACTTGTTGTTGCAAGATACTTTGTATTTGAGTAAGTTCTCTAGCTTGAACTGAATAAGATGGTTTAAATAAAATTTTATAGAAATTTTTATTTACATCAAAATCATCATTATATGGTTCTATGTTAAAATTAGTCAGTGCCATTATTGATTTTCCGTTAGTTTATAATATTTATTTAAAATTCAATAGTGATTTTAATATCTTCAGATTGATCTGCTGCTCTGGAAATTGGTCTACGATTTTCCAAATATATTATGTTCCCAGAATCTGGTTGCAATTCAGGATATGCATATCCATTAGAGAATACAATAGTATTCCCTCCACTTAATGAAATAGAAACCTCTAAAGTAGTGTCAATGGTTCCTGTTGCCCCTGAATCTCCTGATACTATATTGTCTCCAGAAAATGCAACATAATTATAATTACTTGTTATACCATAATCATAATGTCTTTCTTGAACAAAATATAATATTTTATTTGTTCTGTCCCATTCAACAACTCTTCCTACTGCACCTGTTGTGGCTTGAGTAATTTTTTCATCCACAGCAAAATCTTGTGTACTAATAGCATCAAAATGAATTGCATATGTTTGTCTTCTAGTGGATTCAGTTGATATCGTGCTATCATTGTAATTTAAAGGATTAACAACAATTCCTAATTGTCTAAAATCATTTTCTACCGTAATATCATCTCCTTCAAATTGATTTAATTTAATATTCATTAAAACATAATGAGCTCCCAATTCAGAAACTACATCATATCCATGTCCACCATTTGGAGAAATAATTGGTTTAACTATAGCTTCTAATGAAGGTGTTCCTGCTGAAATAGATACTTGATTAGAAAGGTTAGTATCATCATAAACATCATTTAAATTAATATATCCGTATGTATATCCAGAATTAATTACTGTAATAGATTCGTCAATAACTCCGGAATTTAAAGAAGAACTAGGACCAAATGGTTGAATAACACCATTTGCTGATACAACAATTCTAGCAACAGCACCAACTCCATCACCCTGTATTCTTGTATAATAAATTCCTTCTGTATAACCACTTCCACCATTTACAACATCAATAACATTTATTTTTCCAGAATCAGAAGGATTATTTCTATCGACAGGAACAGGAATAAAATTAGTTGTTAAAAATTTATCTATTTCAGATGCTGTCATTGTATACAAATATTTTATTAAATAATTTCCAGAAAAAAATGGTTCAACATCTTCATCTGACGGTTCTGTTGTTTCTGTATGGGGATTTCCATTATCATTATATAAAACTTTATAAACTCTATAGGCAGAAGTCATAAAATAAAAATCTGATTCCCACAAATTATCATAACCATTTGTAGACAAATTTCCGGTAGGATCTAATGATGATGGACCTCTCAAATCATTTCTATACATATCATAAGTAGCACCAGTTGTCCAATTTTTTCTATGCACCACATGAGTTATATCAGTAGATGAAATTCTTTTGGCAGCAATCATAGAATCCCAAGCATAATTCTCAGATGTAACATCATCTTGTGCCAATGGAGGTAAATTATCATTAACTGAATTGGTTATTCCGTAATTGTCACCATCGATATATGATGTTGTTTTCCCGATGAAAAAATAATAAAACGAATTTAATGAATTACCCTCATCTGATCCTGTCTCATTAAAACTCTCATAAAATTGTTTAGCATTATGGAGTCTAAATTTTTCTGTAATAATGGCGGACATAAGTATTACCTTTACTTGTCATTTTTAAAATTATTTATTTGATTTCTAAACAATCTCTTTTTAACTTATTAAAGAAATTTCTGCTGGTGGAGGCACATTAACACTGGTAGAATATGCACTATCTGGTATTATATCATAGTCACTTTGTATATAACCTGATCCATCTTCTAAGGTTACAAATTCTTCATCATCCATTATTATATAGAAATAATCAGAAACATCAACTATTCTATAATTAGAAAATTGATTTATGGTATAGTAATCACCATCAACAACAGAACTTCCAGAAACTGTTCTAAACATTGTTCTTGCATTTTTAGACAATCTTTCCGTATCATTTATTTGCGGAATAGAAAATGCATATATCGGCAAATTAGCCAAAGAATTTGGCTTTCTTTTTGTATATAATTTAGGAGTATTATATGGATTAATTTGTACATGACTATGTAATGTTAATTCTCTTTTAGGCTTCTCAAAAAGAATTTTGCCAAAATCTTCATATACGATATTTTCTCCACTTTCTGACAAAATAAAATCATATCTTAATTGAGTTGGAGTATTTCTTCCTAGATTAGGATCCGTGTTTAAAATTCCTTGATAAACAGTTCCCAACCTTCTTCCAAAAACTTTACCCAAAATAATAGGAGAAAATGTAGATTTTAATAATATTTTATCAGAAATACTATTAGAAACAAATTCTTCTAAAACAACAGCACCAAAAACATTCCATCCTGATGGATGAATAGTCAACTTTAATAAATTTCTCCAATTATTAATAGATTCACTTGTTTTTATTTGATATGAAAAATCTTGATAAAAATAACTATCTTGTATTTTAACATAATCAGAAGATATTTTACTTCTTTCAGAAATAAATTTTCCTGAAGTCTGAGCTACACTTCCCAACGCAGATGTAATAGAAGCAGAATTATCTACATAAATGTATAATTGAGCACCAGAATTAGTAGTAATAATATCACCAACATTAAATGTATCATCACTATTCAATGTCAAAAGATTTAATGAAGAATTATAACTAACAATAGTTCCTGTATGCGACGTCAATGTATCATTAGATAAAACATTTCCTGCAATAATTTTTATTAAAAACTTTTTATATAAAGTTACAGATGGAACAGATGAAAAATCTAGTCCATGATTAATAACTTTTACATTTTGTATTTCTCCAATTCTTGGTTCATTTATTGATGCTGCAATAATTTTAGCACCTGTCCCATTAGTTGGATTGTCAACTGTACCTACTGTAATTATGGGAAGACTTGTATAGCCATTTCCTTTATTTGAAAGCAGTACTTTAGTTATTTCTCCTGCTTCATCAGGAACACCCAAATTTGTAAATGTAAATGGTTCTATTATTACTTCATCACTACCTGCAAGCAATAATTTATTTGGAGAATATTCTGTGGAATCTTCTAAAATAATTGATCCACCAACAATTAAAACTCTACCTTCTGCTCCAGAACCATTAGTATATGTTTCATCAAAACTTAATTCATCTCCAATCTCATAATCTTTTCCACCTTCTACAATTATCGCTTGATCTACCTTACCAAATCCTATATTAAAAATTGATGCTGTAGCTTCATCTAAACCAATATTTTCAATTTGAAAATAATCATCAAGTGTATAACTTGATCCTTTATTTTCAATATTAACATTTTTAACAATATTTTTAATTTCTCCTGTTAATAATGCATCATTAACAGGATCAATACAAAATACTTGTGAGCTTTGTTCAAAATCACCTACAATTTTATATTTCTCTAATTTTATTTCAGTAACAATATTATTACTTCTTATTAAATTAACAACGCTAGAAATATAAGCACTAGATATTTCGTTTCCAAAACTATCAACAGAATATATTTTTTGTCCAATACAATTAGAAAATCTGGAAGAATCACTAGTGATAATTCTCATTATTGTATCATATTCCCATTGACCATCAGAGCATTTTAATATTTTTTGATTGGGGAAATCTGTTTCTGCAGTAGTATTAAAAAAAGCATTAAAGAATACTTTATTAGCTTCTGTTGTGCCCTTTAAAGAATTTATTTCTTTAATTTTTTTAATTACTAATTTTTCATCTATTCCTAATTCTGCAAAATTAGGATAATTTTTGAAATAGTCCTTTTTAATTTCATCAAATAAAATATCTAATGTAAAATCTACATCATAATAATTCTCGTAATTAAAAATAGAGGATAAAGGATTTGGTTTGTAATCAACTATAGTAGAAGAAGAATTTGATATGGAACCTACAACAGTCTCACCTATAATAAAACTATTATCAGTTGTAATGTATAAAACTTTATTTCTATTAAAATCATTAACTAAAATTTTAGCAACCGCACCAGATTGAGATCCAACAATATTTTCATTAACAACAAAATCTTTACTAGATGTTTCTAATAAAATAAAATTATTATCTTCATTAATTATATGTTCTGGTGCTAAATATTTTTCTTCCAGTATAAAGTCATTATTTCCAGATAATGTAATTATAGAAGATTCTAAAAAAAGATAATATTTTTTTAGAAATTCTAAGAAAACTGGATGATGCTCCTGAATAAAACTAGGAGTTTGATTAGATATAACAGAAGATATTCTATTTGCTAATTTATTTCTGCTAATTGACATTAATTATCCGATTTAAACTTCTATAAAAGAATCTTGTTTTGTTATATTAAAAGATGAAAACAAACCTAAAGGATTTTCTGAAACAGTATTTACTAGCAAATCTGAAATTCCTGTTACTTCTATATTCAACATATCTACTGTTAAAATTTGTTGTCTGACGGAATATATGTCTGTATCATTTGGAACAGCAATCAATCTAATACTTCCATCTGTATTAGAAGTAGATGTAACAATTAATGAATTAATAATTATTTTACCACTGCTATAATCAACAGTTCCTAAATTGTTGTTTATATATATTTTTTGATCATTTAAAATGTAATATAATCTAAGATTTCCTGCACCATCATCATCAATATAAAAATTTTGAGTATATCCTTCTATAGTAAATTTTGTTGATGTTATTATAGATTCATGTCCTGTATGAGGATTAAATATAGGATTATAAAAATTAATTACATATTGTTTCTCAGCTGAAATAATAGGTGTGAAACTTTTTGACATATTAAATTTAACACTACTAGAAGTAATAAAAGAATCTGAACTATTAATAATATTTGTTAAATTTGTATATCGTAAAAATGAATCAAATTTTTCTAAATCAGTAACTGCATAGTTTTTAATACTATTCTTTATCAATGTTGATATATCATCTGGTGTTTTGGTAGAACCAACTTCATCATATTTAAAACGAACCTTCATGAACAATGATACAATTTCTGGATCCACTATTATCTGTGATGTGGAAGCAATCGTATATGGTTTTAATAAATTGATCAATTGATTTTTTTGCGTTTCTGTCAAACTATTTGCACTGTAAGGTTTAATTGCTATATAAACTCTTCCATAATTTGGAATTTCATTATCTTCTCCACCCCAAACTTTTATAGAACTTGTATTTGTATAAATTTTAGGAATTATTGTTTTATAATCATTTACAGTTACTGCTCTATTTTGTGTTGACAAATATAATGGAGCATATCTTTTAATCGAATCTATAGATTCTGCGACATCACCTCCCAATGCCTCACTTACAGTTGTAATGGTAATATCATTGGTGCCACTAATGTTTCCTTGGATACTAAAAATAGAAGCCTTATTAGCAGCATCTTCATTAGTAACAATATAATCCATATTTACAATGTTACCATTTTGAATTGATGAACCAAATGTTCCATCTCCAAAAAATATTTCATATGTTTGATCTTCAACTTCATTTAAAAAATATATTTTGCTATTACTATCAATATTAGAAATTGATTTAGAAAGTATATAAGAATTTGTAGTAGTATCAGAAGAAGAATTTTGAACGGTAACTTTCAATGTTTCCGTATCAACTTTATTACTTAATATCAAAAATCTTTGTTCTGCATTTGATGTATCAACAGTATACTGAGTAGTTACAAGTGTGCCTTCATATATTGGAATATTTAAAAATTCTAAAACTCCCAATGTTCTTACTGCTGTATAATCTGATATTGTAACAAATGTATATTCAACTTCATCAACTGTTGTTGTAAATAATGTTCCTTTTTCTAATACTGCTTGAGAAATATTTAAATCATTAACAACAATATTAATATAAGCAACTGGAGATCTAGATGATCTGGGAGTATAACCTAATGTTTTTGCATGTGATATTACTGATGATCGTAAACTGGCTCGATTTAAAAAAGATTCGTTTACTGCCATATTTAAATTATATGCCAGATAATGAGTATTGTATGCCAACAAATCCATCAAAACATTCATTCCAGAACCTTCCAAATCATAATCCGAAAATTCAGACTGTCCCTTTAAAAAAGTTTTAAAATTATTTTTAATATTGTCAAAGTCTAATTCTGTGACTTGAAGTTTTTTTGTAGTTGCCATTCTGTCAACTTCTTTCTAAAATAGTTTCTAAAGTTATTAATTCTGATTTATAATTGGCAATATAAAATTCTATAGTTATTTTTAATTCATTGTTATCAGAATTATCTTCCACATCTACTGATACTAAATCAACTCTTGGTTCATATACCTTTATCGTTGCTTCTATTCTGTTTTTAATAATATCTGAAACGAATGGCGAAAAAGGCTCAAACAAAAATTCACGAATTCCAGAATAAATTTCCGGATGAAAAGGTTTATCAAATTGATTAAGAAAAACTAAATTTCTTACACTTCTTTTGATAGCTTCAACATCATATAAAATTTGAATATCTTTTTTAACAGGATGCGCAAGAAAGTTTAAATTTAAATCTTTATAAATTTTTAAACTTCTTTCAGATAAATTAGTAGATTGAGCATCTATGTAGGGATTTGAAACTGCCATTTAAAATTCTCCTACAATTATTTATATCATTACAACCATGTATCTAACATTGTATGTTTATTCAATTCTTCAACTTTATCTTCATAATAAAATTCTTCACCAGTTTCTCTGTCTATTTCGCCAATAATAATTCCATTAATACAACTGGCCATGAATTCTGCATTTTCATATGACATCGCACGAATCAATCCACCATAACGATTTACATTATAAAGGTCTTGAAATACAACTATGTATTGTGTTCTGTTATCTCTTTTTCTTATTCTTCTTTTTGTTGCCATTTAGCCTCCAGCAAATACGTTTCCTGATCCAGATAATATAACTGCACCACAAGCATATGTATCGCCTTGTCTTCCTATATTTTTTCCATTCGCAAAAACTGTTCCACTAAATGATGCAAGTGGAGGTGAATGTACTGCACAATCACATGGAAAAGTGTGAGGTTCTACAGCATCACCTGCTCTTACAACACCTATACTATTAGCAAACACGTTACCTGAACCTGCTAATGTTCCAACTACAATTGGATCTACATCACATGCGCAATTATCTTTTGGGTCAGCATCTCCAACTGCTGGATGAACAGTATTTACTGGTTCCGTTCCGTCTTTTCTTGCTACTGGTGGCATTATTTACATTCCAATCCACAAGGATTTACTTCATCACATGTACAATTATCACCGCATTTACAATTTTTACATTTACATTTTGGATTATTACACATATCTTTTCCTTAGTTTAGATTAATAATTCCTGCATCCATATCAATTTCTGGACCAGATGTTATTGTTATTTTTCCACTAGCATTTGTTGTTTGTGTTGAATTATATGTTTCAGAAACTGCGCCACCAACTGTTTCACTTCTTGTAGAAGAAACATTTGTGGAGTGACTGCTGCTATATGTTTCTTTTACATAATCTGTAACTTCTTGTTCCATCCACCCTTTAATAATTTCCTTCTTGTTTCCATCGACTTGTATATCCCAATCACCTTTAATGTATGTCTTACAATTTGAATCAATAGTTAAATTTACATCACCTTTGACATTTATAAAATCTGTTCCTGCAACAATTGTATAATTATTACCAACTATTCTGGTAACTGAATTACCATCAGCATCCCATTCTTGAAAAGTGCCAGTACGATGTTTTCTATACATTCGTTCAGCATATGGTGTATCATCTATTTCAACGATATGCCCTGATTCTGATTCATACACTCGATTATATGGATATTCAGTCTGTCTTCTTTTATAAGTTGGTGTGCGATCTTCTAAAGTTTCTGGATTCTTTCCGGATGCTTCTTCTCCCCTTAAAGAAACGTCAAGTGCTTTTGGCTCATTCCAAGATGATGCAGCTGCACTTGTATTGACTGAATCTTTATATGTTCCTGAGAAATCTTCTGTTCCTGATTTTACTATTCCTTGAGATAATGCTGTAGGAACACCAAGAGTTGCAGCTGCATCTCTTTCTGCGATTTCCTCATGTGGTGTAGTTCTTCCTCTGGCTAATCGAGAGGTATCTTGTTCACCAACACGAGTTGGATATGGTCCGTAATCAGGAGTATTTTTGTATTTTCCGATCTGAGGATCAGGAGCACTAGGTGAGTTCGGATCCGAAAATCCTTTTGCAGGATTTGGTCCAGAGGAAGGATATCCTGGAATAGTGCCAATAACAACAGGCTCTTGCATGGATTGAGGATCTCGCCAGAAACCCATTACCCACATTCCAGGAGTCAAATTGTGGACTGCTCCATATGGAGCAGTTGGAGGAAGAATTACATGAGCCCATGGAAGATCATCAGTGGCTATTTTTTGAAGATCATCAGTATGATAACCTAAACATCGTACTCGAACACGACCAATTAGATCTGGATCATCTCGATCTTCAACAACACCAATCCACCAAACAAATCCATCTCGACCCATGAAATAAGAATAGTTGTCCATAAAAACTCCGACTTATGAACAACTATTTATATTGACTATTACAAAGCAGCAACCTTTTTGAAAATGTCAAGAACATCATCAATGGTCAGCCAACCTTTAACAGTATCACCTTCATCAGTAATTCCATTAACAGAAACCATGTTTCCATCTGGTCCAAACAATCCTATTTCGAACCTTCCCTGCTTATGTCCATATGACATGTTGTTTCGAATGACAGATACACAATATCCATTATCAAATTCCTTTTGCCTTCTGACTGTCATATTGTCTGGCAACATTTGATCTTCAGAAGTTGGTAATTCTGTTCCTAACAAATCTAGATTTTCCATAATGCGTTCATTTTTGGTGTAGTGGCTTCTTCGTTTGGAATGTTTCAAAACCCCAAATCGATTCTCCATCTCTCGCCATGCAGCGACAGGCAGATCCTCATATTCGGTTGGTGGTAGAGCTTTGTTTCGAATCCCATACTCATCATTCATCGCACGAAGTGCAGACTTGTATCGAGGATGACGAATCATCTTTTTCAGTGCTCTCGGGTCTCGGTAGGTTCTTGACATCGGTAGTCTCCAAAAAGTTTTGAGAACTAATGATTATGAATATATTTTATATTATAAAAATAAAAATGTCAAGTATTTTTTGGATGGTACGGGATGGAGGAGTTGAACCTCATTGGCACCGCCACTCTGTTTTGCCGCATGCTTATAAGACATGTGAATGGAACATCCCGCATGCGTCTTATTGTATTATATTGCTATTGTAACCAAACTCGTATTGTTTGATTTCAATATCCATCATTCTTTCTGCAGCAAATTTTTTATTAGAAAGTGCCAGAATACTGGGCATATAGTGCGGATTACTTTTAACACCTTTAAGTGCATCTTGTTTTCCACACCAATATGGTGTTCCTTTAGTAGTCAACACATCTTCAATCTTCATGATTACCCTTGTCTGTTTGTTGCTCTTTCAATTTTTCTATCCAACAATTGTTGTAATAGAATGGTATGCTCATTAAATACATTCTTCATATCACCAAGAATCTTATTTGAGTCCATAAGCAATTCTCTCAATGCTTTATCAGATTCTGTGTCTTTATCCATCCATAGTTTTCTTTCTACTTCATGTCTCTCCGTCAAAAACTTAATATACCAAAAACATGCGATTAGTGCTGCTAGTGTACCACCAACGTCCACTAGAGATTGAATCATTTCAGTATCCATTTAATGGGTACTCCTTTATTTTACCTTCGCATAGTTGCTAGGTCTTTTGCTACAGTATTATTTATAACAGGAACAAGATTGGATTTATGCATCACACCAATTCCTGTTATCAAATCACCTGTATATTCTCTTTTTGGTTTCGTTTTCGTTTCAATTGAAACTTTTCCCAATGAATTCATAGAAGATACCTGTTGTTCCTTTTTTCGGAACACAGGCTCTTCTACGATAGAAACATTTCTAGTTTTTGAAGAAACAACCTTTCCATAACGATATGCTATGAACTCATCAAATGATTTCTGAAGAAAATGACAATGAAGCTGTCGCATTTCTTTATTATATTTCTTGTGCTCAATTCTCAATTTGTCAAGATCTTTTTGTGAAAACTTTTTCATAATATAACTCTCACTATTCAGGTTCGTTGCAAAGAATACCTATCATTAATATCTACAATCTCTCCAACACGCATGTTTCTAACTTCTGGTTTTACTTCGTCATCATATCGATATATTTTACCAACATAATAATTCTCATGACTATGATCAATCAACCAATACTGTTTACGAATTCTACCATTGATATCATCAATAGATCCTACTGCTGCTGGCATCATCGGACAACTCCAAGAAAAAAAGTTAAGAAAGAACTAGAAACTCATATTTAGAGTACCCTTCAAACGTGACATTTCAAGAGTCTTGTCAATCTTCTCTGCAAACAGATTCTCATATGCATTCCAATCATAACGATTCCTTGCCCTTTCTAGTCGCATGTTTAGAGTTTGAATCTGCTCTTGCAATTCCTTGACTTTTTTAATAGTGATATCTTGACTCATTTTAGAAATCCTAATGGAATGAATTGTTTTTTCTCGATTTTGCCATACTGAATGACAAACCGATCAAGTCCGGAGAGATCATCTATTTCGATAATTTTGGCAGGAAACCCAATCTTGGGTTTGATTTGATTAGCTTCATATTCGGTGAGGATGGAGGCAGAACGAGGCAAGTCTTCCAGAATCATAATGAACTCCTGAGGGAGAGTGATTAATGAAGAAAAATATATTATACTAAATTTATTCTAAAATGTCAAGTAAAAAATTAATCCCATTTGACTGGAGTCCAGCCCATTTCTTCTAGAACCAAAACAATGTGTGGTGTAAGCACACCTTCTTGTACATATCCTTCTCCGTTGTCTATTGCATCCACGATTCCGCTGCAATACCAATCTAGATAATCACCTTCTTCTCGAATCTTGGAAATAATCTCTCCTGCATAGCGCCATGAACAACTCCAGAGTTTCTCCAAATTCTCTTCCTCTTTATGCTTCCATCTCATGTTACAGAGTGCTGCATAAAGATTCTGAGCAAACACATGATCATGTTTGGCATGATCACAGAGTGTTACATTACGATACAAGTCCATCTCTAAACTACGCATTTTTATTTCTTGAATCCTTCTAGGAAATTAGGAAGAAGTCGGTATGCCATGTCACCAGAAATAAACTCAACAGGAAATGGGAATCCAGCTTTCTTCTGAACTTCATCCCAACTTGGTTCTTCGAAACCATCCTCAAATCGATCCTCATCAGGAATCTTGGCAAACCAATTCACAAACTCGTCATAGTATTCATCATCAACATATACCTTGACAATTTCAAAATTACCCATCACCAATTCGTCATACTCATCTGCAACAAAGTTCCAGCTTTTACTCTGTTTCTTAGCCCAGTTGATATACATGCTGGCAAATACTTTGCTGTGCTTCTTGAGAATCTTCTCAGTTCCATCAATATACTTCTTGATAAAATCACGCTTGACATTTGGTGGCACATTTGGTGTATCAATTGCTCGATCAACATATGATTCTACAGGAATGCTTTTCTTGCCAACAGCCAACAACTTCTTGGTGAGACTGTTTCGAAACTTCTTGAGATCCTCCCACATGCTCTTGTATTCAGGACTTCGCATGACTCCTTTATAGTCATAGCTATGTGCCAGTTCGGTATCTGGTCCAAGATCAACCAGTCTTCGTCCCTGCTTGTCAACAATGCTCATGATGTCCATGCTTGCCCCTGCATAGACATTTCCTCGGAGAATCGAATAGACTCCTCCACCTCCCCAGACTCCAGAAGCCAATCGTCCTTCCTCGTCTGTTGTATAAACAGATATCTGTTTGGCTTTCTTCTTCTGTATCTTTATCAGCTTCTCAAGATTCTCAGCACTGCTTGCATGAATCCCATAGGTGACTACAGACCCAACAACTCGTTCAATCATCGATGGAACCAATGATAGTTGGTATCTTCGATCCTCGTCTGGAATCAGATACCTATAGTTGATGACCTCCGGATTAGTTCTCTCTGCCTTCAGAATTGCTCGAGTCAACAGCTGTTCATTCTTGATCTGACTATACTCTAGTGTAAAGAGATGATCAAACAGACTTTTTGTCCATTGAACTTCTTCTTTGATTAAAAAAGATTTAAAAGTTTCCATACATTTATTTAGCTAAACAGTGAGAAAAATCTCTCTGTTTCTTTTGCCAACTCCTCTGCCTGAACTTCGTATTTCTCCATTGCCCAACTATTGCGTGAAAGAAATCTTGCAGGATTTCCTACGTATGTCATTCCAGGTTCGATCCGACTGCTCTTGGTGACAATAGTCCCCATGCCAACCATGCTATAGCTTCCCACCACACCATACTGATGAACCATTGCTCCCATTCCCAGATTGGCATACTTCATGACATGCGAATGACCAGCCAGCCGAACTCCGCTTGATATCGTAACCCCATCCTCGAGAATACTGTCATGTGCCACATAGCTTCCACTCATTAGAAATCCTCCATTCCCGATCAAAGTGGGTGTCACCAATCCACTATGAATGACCACATTCTCTCGCACAATTATGTTTGATGCCAGAATGACTCCTTCGTCACCAATTCTGGTTCGATGCTCAGCATTCTGACCAATACAACTTCCTGCTCCGATCTCCACATTGTCTCCCAGAATCACATTCCCTGAAAGCACAGCATATGGTCCAATCTTTATATGATTCCCCTCAAATACAATCTCGCCCTCTAATACTGCTGTCTGATGTATGTCGATACTCATATCCAATGTTCCAATAACTCTTTCTCTACATTTGGTGGTTTCGGATTCCCATGAAAGTATACAATCCGAGCATTAATCTTCCGATGAATATCATTCTTACTCCAATGTGCCTTGTAGCTCTGAATCTGATTAGGGAATATTCTATTTAGCTTTGTACATTCTTCTCCGACTGTCTTACGAAGAAATGCCATCTCGCTGACTGCTCCATTGTACATCAGATCATTCTTGGCAAACAATCGATTCCGATTCTCCCACAGATGCCAGAGTCTTCCCACACATCTCTGAGAATACATTCCAATCCCATTACAGATCATGCCTTTTGCGAAAGGATCATCCAGCAGTCCACAGTCTCCATTCCATTCCAGAATAGAATCAATATTTCCCTTGACGATTGTATCCAATCCCAACACCATTCGACTTCCTGAACAGATCTCTGGTCGCAATGTCTCCATCATGGGACTCCAACCATCAATCTTTTCCTCAATCATTACAGGAATGACTCGTTCTCGGAATGAATAGTCGGATCGATCGACAAGACAATAGAAATGATTTCGTTGTCTGCTGTTTCGTTCAATCCCTGCCACCAGTCTGTCTACCCAGACAGGTGAATACCCTGCCTCTGCTGAATAGGCTGGTGTGCCATTTCTGTTTGTATATAATACCATGAAGATGTTCATGACTCTTTATCATCAAATAGATTACTCCAGATACGAAGTTTTTCTTTTTTGTATGCAGCCCTGTTCTCAAGTTCTTTTTGTGTGGTGATACCAGCATCAATTAGTAGTTGTAACATGCAATAGACATCACCAGCCTCATTGACAAACTTCTGTCGCTGATCTTCTTCTATCTCATGCTGATAGGAATACCTTCTTAGAATCTTGGAACATCGTTGGATAAGCTCGCCACATTCTTCTGCGGTGATGAGCATTAGTTGTTGTAATTTATTTAATGGGTTCATAGTACTGTAAGGGAAGTTATGTCATAGATTTTGGGGGGAGGGGTATGATGATGTTTCATTGAGATGATAGAGATGATGTTTCGAGATGTTTCGAGATGTTTCGAACTTCCATTATTGCATTTATAGCTTACGATTGCATCTGACATTTTTGGGGGGAACTGTCAAGTTTTAAATTGGAGTGTAGCAATCTTTACTCCATTCCAATATTCGAATCTAGACTGGTATACTCCACTAGAATATTCTAGTGAATCAGCCTACACTAGAACTAGAGATTGGAGTGTAGCAGCTTTCACTCCACTAGAATATTCTAGTGAGAACAGATTAATCTCTGGTCGAGAATTCTAGTGTAGCAATCTTTACTCCACTAGAATATTGGAGTGAAAGCTGCTACACTCCAATCTCTAGT
>Ga0208917_1000082_pt1 | contig 41992 bp, 60 predicted proteins | sample DEB08_DNA_10_FD_185500 | JGI IMG/M metagenome (GOLD analysis project Ga0208917, IMG submission 185500) | Aqueous microbial communities from the Delaware River and Bay under freshwater to marine salinity gradient to study organic matter... | ecosystem: Environmental > Aquatic > Marine > Coastal ...
TATACTTAGACGAGTTTTTAAATTGGGCACCTTGTCCAGTTGATATGAACTTTGTATATGACCCTGATTACCTATCGCCTGGAATATTACCTCCTGTCGTGAGACACGAGGCCCATGCCAAGTTTAGAAAAACGATGGGTAACAGACATGAACTCGGAACATTGTTGAGCATGTATAATGACGATAATTGGGATGAAGTTAAATGGGAACACTTTTGTCGGTACAATGACGAGTTAGATAAAATACGCCAACACGAAAAAGGTTGGAGGGAAATTTTCCCAGAGCTAATAGAGATACTAGATGAACATGGAATTCAGCACAAATATTGAGGATCACGACAATGATGTAATGTGTGTCCTACCCTGGATTCATATGCACCCTTGGCCTAATGGCAAAACAATGCTTTGCTGTGACTCTCCATGGGAACATAATATAGGTGATTTAAGAGAAAACAGTTTACAAGAAGTATGGAACAGTGAGCGAATGAAACAAATTCGTTTAAATATGCTAAACGGTAAAAAGTGTAAAGAATGTGTACGTTGTTATGAAAAAGAAGAAAAAGGACACGATAGTTTGCGTACTAGAAGTAACAAAGATTGGCTAGAAAAACATTGGGATAAAGTTGAAAATACGAACCCAGACGGAAGTTTAGATGATCTACATATTGTATACTTGGATTTCAGATTTAGTAATGTTTGCAATTTACGTTGTAGATATTGCGGTCCTGAACTAAGCAGTAATTGGTATGCTGATGCAAAAGCAAGTACTTTTAATGTGAGTCCTACAGAACGTATCATACAGATCCGTAAAGACGTAGATAACTTTATGGAAGAGTTTGATCCTATGTTAGAACACATAGAGCAAATATACTGGGCAGGCGGTGAACCTATTTTAATGGACGAGCATTGGGGTATTATGAACAGGCTTGTTGAAATGGGGAAAACAGATATACGAATTTTTTATAATACAAATTTCACAACATTAGAATATAAAGGACAAAGTGTATTAGATTTATGGAAACATTTTGATAATATAAGTGTTGGTGCAAGTTTAGATGCTGAAGATTTACGAGGAGAATACCAACGTAAAGGCACAGTATGGACAGATGTAGTAAATAACATAGAACAACTTAGAGAAAAATCTCCTGAAGTAGATTTTTATATTAGTGCAACAGTTAGTGCCTATAACGCCTGGCATATTACTGACTTTCATAGAAGTTGGGTAGATAAAGGATATATAAAACCAGGTGACTGGTATATGAATGTATTACTGAATAATGAACGATTTAGAATGAGTGTACTACCAGTGACATTAAGAGAAGAAATTAAATATAAATGGAAAAAACATTTAGCCTGGTTAGAGCCCTTGGACCATATAGGTAGAGCAACAGAAGGTTATAAGAGTTCTTTGAAGTTTTTAGATGATGATCATACACATTTATTAGATGAATTTAAAGCATTTAACATTGAGTTTGACAAGTTAAGAGATGAAAGTTTTGATAAGGTATATCCGGAGTTAGCAGGAATATGAGTTGCGTATTACCATTTATAAATATGGAAGCAAGGACAGATGGTACTATCAGTGTCTGCTGTATTATGCAAGATCATGCAAAAAAAGAAGATGGCAGTGACTACAATTTAGCAAACGGTGATACAATAACAGATGTAATAAACAGTAAATGGTTAAAAGATAAACAAGAAGCATTTAATAAAGGTAAACAGATAGATGCTTGTAAAAACTGCTGGAAGGAAGAACAAGCAGGTATACAAAGCAAAAGAGAACGTGAAAACATATACTGGCAACATACTCCACATGATGGTGTTAGAGCATTAGATTTAAAGTTAGGTAATATATGTAATAGTAAATGTAGAATATGTAGCAGTTTTGCAAGTAGTCAATGGGCGGCAGAAGAAGCCAGAATGGACCCATTAAATAAACAAAAATATACTACTTTTAACAAATTAGGTCAATGGCCTCAAACTAATCAAAAGTTTTGGTCTGATGTAGATGACTATTTAGATAACGTTAAAAAATTAGAGTTTTACGGTGGTGAGCCTCTGTTAATTGCAAAACATTTTGAGATTTTACAAAAATGTATAGATAAAGATGTTGCAAAAGATATCACTTTAAGTTATAATACAAATGGTAGCATTTATCCAACAGAGCATGTAGAACTTTGGAAATATTTTAAACATGTAGAATTATTTTTTAGTTTAGATGATACATTCCAAAGATTTAATTATATAAGACATCCAGGCAATTTTATAGAGGTAGTAGACAATCTTATAAAATTTAAAAATTTAAGTTTAGATAAAAACAACGGTAATTATACTTTAGGAATATTCCAAACTATAAGTATATTTAATATTTTAGATTTAGATGAACTAACAAAGTATGCACATGAACATTTAGGGATACCTATACACTACAATATGGTGTTTACACCTAAGCATATATCACCTAAGGTTTTACCTAAACCAGTAAAGGAATTTATATCAAACAAATATAAATATCATCCAGAATATATACAACGTATATTAAATTTTATGAACGGCGAAGATTATCATAAAAGATATTGGAGAAGATTTATACAAATAACAAAATTTAGTGATAAGTACAGAAAAGAAAGTTTCCCGGAAACTTTCCCACAACTATACGAATTAATAAAGGAGGATTGGGACGATGGAGAAATATAGCGACAAATTCTGTCCTTATCCTTGGATACATGTGATGACTCAGCCTACTGGTACTGTAAGTTGGTGTTGTGTTGCACGAGATAATTTTAAAAATGACGATGGTTCAATGGTCGATTTAAATAAAGGACACAAAATAGAAAGTGTCTGGAACAGTGGCCATATGCGTAAAATCCGTAAGCAGATGATAGAAGGCGAAGTGGTAAAAGGTTGCGAACATTGTTATGATTTAGAAGATATGGGTTTCCCTAGTTATAGAACAAATTATATTAGGGATTGGTTTGAATACAGCGGAAGAGGAGAAGAAATACATGAGCGAATAGAACGCAGTATCAATAATGACTATAGAGTAGAAGAGTCCCCCATGTACTTGGATTTTAGGTTAGGTAATATGTGTAACCTGAAGTGTAGAATGTGCCAGCCACAAAATTCAAGTCAAATACAAAAGGAATACAAAAAGATAGAAGCGGCTGACCCAAGTAATGCACAGTTTATTAAGGACAACTTTACTTGGGGACAGTTCGTTGATGATTTAACACCTTGGGAAGATGATCCAGAATTCTTAAGACAAGTGGAAGAGTGGTTGCCGGATGTAAGTAAATTATATTTTACAGGCGGAGAACCTACTATCATAGAACGTGTATACTGGATTATGGAAAAATGTGTGGAAATGGGTATTGCTAAGGACATAGAATTAGTCTTTAACAGCAACATGACCAATATCCAAAAACGTTTTTTAGACTTAGTAGAGCAGTTTAAAAACGTACTGATGTGTATAAGTGTAGATGCTTATGGACATGAAAATGAATACATTAGAGGAGCAAGTCATTGGAGCAGAGTTGAGAAAAACTTAAGAACATATTGTGCTAGTGATGTTGTTGGAACTGTATTGTTTTCACCTGTTATACAAATTTATAATGTTTTGACTATTACAAAATTATTAGATTTTATAGAAGAACTAGAAATAGAATATGGTAGAGAAGTGTTTGTGACATTTTTGATATGTGATTATCCAACAAGTTTAGATTTTAGAAATTGTCCTGAGCAGGTTAGAGAAGTTGCCGCAGGTAGATTAGAAGAATGGTTAAAACGCAGTAAAGTATTAGTAAATAGACCTGAAAATGTGCAATCTATAAATGCAACTATTAAAGCATTAAAGGAAAACAGAAAAGAAAATTGGAGACAAGAATTAATAACATTTCAAAAGTATACAGAAATGTTAGATAAACAACGTGATGAATCTATGGAAGATGCATTACCTGAATTACATAAATTAATGTATAGGAGCAATAGATGATATATGCTTTTGGTGACAGTTATGCGGCATATAGTTCTTATGTATTTCAAGGTCGCGATACTGTTTTAGGTGTTGATCCGGAAATGGACCCAACTTTAGAAATAAAAACTACTAAATCTTATTTAGATTATCTTTCTGATTTAACAGGACACAGTATAGGACATCTAGGCACATCAGGTCGAGGTCCTTTAGATATGGTAGAACAATATTATAATTTTATATCAAAAAATTCTTTAAACAAAGAGGATATTTTAATCTTTTGTTGGAGTGGAATGGGTAGAGATATAGACAAGTGGGGAGATCCTTATCTAGATCCTGAATTTGATAACACTAGATATGAGGGTGAAGATTTACAAAGATACAAACAGGCAGTCTCTTTATATTGGCTATATTTAGAATCTCCTATGCAACACAAACAAAGTTTTTTATCTTCACTATTGGCTATAGATGGTTTATTACAAGAATCTTCTACAAAAAATATATTTCATTTTATCTGTTTTGAACAAGAATTCGAATATATTAAAAAAATAAAGTTTAATTTTAAAAATGGTATAATGGAAAAAGATTGGCATTTGTATGATCATGCACATAGTTTTGATGACTATGGTACAAATGGTATAGACGATATGAATTACCCAAACCATCATTCACCTAAAGGTAGTATTGGATTAGCAGAATATATAAATGAAAAAGTTATTAAGTAACGGCTGTAGTCATACAGAAGGAAGTGATTGTAGCAAATCCTTTGGTGATTTTATAGACGGTTATGAACATATAAACATAGCAAAGGGCGGTTGTGGTAATCACAGAATTATGCGTACAACTATGGAATTTTGTGAGAACAATAAAGTAGATTTAGTTATTATAGGTTGGAGTACACACGAAAGATTTGAATTTAGTTTTGACAATGAACGTAAAGACTATACCTTATACAAACAAAGTGAGAATCTTGACTTACAAAAATTTTATAGATATGCAGATTTACATTTAGCAGATTGGAATACAGGGTTAGAAGACACAATAACGTATATTTTTGCTTTACAAACATATTTAGAAAGTAAAGGCATAGAATATATATTTTGTAATATGTTTAATAGTATACCTGACAACTGCCAAATACCGCTATGGAATAGCATAGATACAAGTAAATACTACATGCCTAATAAGAGTTTTATAGAAGAATATTTGGAACTATATCCAGATGATTTTTCAAAAAGTATGCATATTAAAAATGAAGTTCTTTATGAAAAAATTGCAAAAGAATTATATAATATGTATTTATGGAGATACAGAACATGAGTGATGAAAGAAGAGAGAAAAATAACGAACAAAAAGATAAAGACAAGAAAGTGTTAAATGATGATTTAGAACTCACTGCTGATGAGGAAAAGGCACTTAAAAAGAAAATTGCAGAATTAAGAAAAAGAGACCCTTTTATCTACAGATGAGAATTTTAGGTTTAAGTTTTGGATTTCACGATGCCGGAGCCTGTATGCTTAACGGTAAAGAAATTGAATTTGCTGGACATTCAGAACGTTACAGTAAAGAAAAAAATGATCCTTGGATTAATAACGAATTAATAAATGCCGCAATAGAAGGTGGCAAGCCTGATGTAATTGTAATACATGAAAAAGCATGGGCAAAACGTGTGCGTAATTTATTAGCAGGTAACTTTAGAGCACTTCTAGAACCTACACAAAGGCAATGGATTAAAAAGTTTTATCCTCAACTTAAAGATATACCCATAAAAGATTATTGGCATCATGAGACACATGCTGGAGCAGGAGTACTTAGCAGTAATTTTGATGAATGTGCTGTAATGGTAATAGATGCTATTGGCGAGTTCGATACAGCAAGTATATGGTCCTGGAAAGATGGGAAATTAAAAAAGTTACATAGTATAAAATTTCCTAGTAGTTTAGGATTATTTTATAGTGCAGTTACACACCATGTAGGTTTAAAACCTATGGAAGATGAGTATATACTTATGGGTATGGCGGCTTATGGCAAGCCTGAAAATTGGAAACCATTAAGTAAAAAAATGGGAAAAAAATTTTTTAAGTATAAACATCCTTGGATAAGTCATAGAGAATCTATCTCTATGAAAGAGAATTTACAAAGAGGATTAACTAAAGATAGTTTCACAGGCGTTGATGAATTCGATATGGCCGCGGCCGCACAAGATCAAGTTGAACATAGAATAAATGCTTATGCTCAATATGCCAAAGAGCTTACAGGTAGTAATAACTTAGTATACATGGGAGGTGTAGCACTTAATTGTGTAGCCAATAGTATGCTGACAGATATATTTAAAAATATTTTTATAATGCCTAATCCAGGAGACTGTGGTAGCAGTTTAGGTGCCGCCGCTCTTGAATTACATAACACAACTGGAGAACGTGTTAATTGGCAAACACCTTATTTAGGATACAACATAGAGGGTAAGTATCCAATTAAAAAAGCATTAGCAAGTTTAAAAAAGGGGGAACTTTTTGGAATAGCAAATGGTAGAGCTGAGTTTGGACCACGTGCATTAGGTAATAGGAGCCTATGTGCAGATCCAAGGGGGCCTGATGTAAAAGATAAAATGAATGTTATTAAAAAACGTCAGAAGTTTAGACCATTTGCACCAATGATTTTGGAAGAACATGTGCATGATTATTTTGAAATGCCAGGCGGTATTTCCCATGCACCATATATGCAGTTTATTGCAAAGTGCAAAAAGCCAGAAGAGTTTCCTGCAATTATACATGCAGACGGTACTAGCCGTGTGCAAACAGTTCGCAAGGAAGAACATCCTGACTTACATACACTTCTTACAAAGTTTTACGAAAATACAGGCTGTCCTATGTTACTTAATACTAGTTTAAACATAAAAGGACAACCTATTGTAAACGATGAAGAAGATGCTAAAGCCTTTGCTCAACATTATGGAGTAAAGGTACATGTCCGAGATTAACTGGCACAAAATCCAAAGAAAACTAGAAGGCAGATGTGAAGTTTGCGGAGGAGACCTACCTAAACATAAAGGAGTATGCCCTATAGAGGGAGAAGAACTTTTAAATAAATTGGAAAAAATAGACAATTCTGTAAGACATATTAGTGATATAACAGAAGAAGTATTAAAAGGTTTTGATAAGTTGAGAAAATATGTTTGATATATTTTACATAGGCGAAAACAAATTATTAGAACAAGAATTTCCTTTTGCTAAAAAAGTATCTGATCATGAACATATAAAACCAAATACAAAAATGTATTGGGTCGTAGACCCTAATATAGAAGTCACAGACACAACTATCTTTAATTTTAGGCCTGAATCTTATGACATGGGATACACACATGTCTGGAAATGGGATAGTAATAATTACGGCGGAGTTACTTTGTTACCTAAAACAAAATCAGAAGGAACAAAAGAAATAAACAAAGTCGTATGTAAAAAATCTTTTGATATTTTATATACAAAAACACCAGGCAAATATTTTGAAAGTAATATATTAGCGACTCATGTATGGTGTATAGACAAAGAATACAAACTACCTGATGACATTAATTGGGCACCTAATAATTTTGAACCTAACTTTATACATAGTTTTCATTTGAGGGGACAATTAGAACATAAGTATCCTGCAGAAGAAGGAGGTATCAAACTTTATCCTAGAAACTGGAAAGAATGCGATACAAAATATCATAATTTTTTAAATGCAAGTGCAACATATCCTGTATTTTATGTTAAAGATGTAGAAGATTATTCTCAACGTAAAATATTTACAGATGATTATGTGTGGCTTATTGATTCACAATATAAGATAAACGCAAGTACTCTAGATTGGGTTCCAAATCCTTTTGAAGACACAATGATACATGTATTTAAAATGCCATATCAATTACAAGAAAAATACCCACAAGCAATGGGCGGTATAAGACTTGTACCTAAAAAATGGCATGAAGCAGAAACAAAAATACATCCTGCTTGTCCTGTAGAAGATGAAAGTTATGACGTATTCTATGTAGATGAAGATGAGTTTACGGCTGAATCATATACAGAATGTGCCGAACGTAGTAAAACAGATTGGTTCTGGGTAGTAGACAGAGAGTTTCAATTTAACGGAAAACTATTATATGTACCTGCTATACACGAAAGAGATTATATACATGTATTTAAAATACCGGGACATTTAGATGAACGTTATCCTGCAGATTATACTGATGCTTGGGATAATCGTTGTGGTGGTGTAAGACTTGTACATAAAGAATTTGATATGACTAAACATAAATATCAACCTAATGTAGTACCTGTAAGATATGATATTTTTTATGTTGACAATCCTTCAGATTTTAGTATGTCTATAAAGAAGAGCAGAACTAAAATGTGCTGGGTAATAGACAGCGAACACTCTATTAACAATGTATTCAAATATGTACCTACAAAAGATGAACAAAAATATCTTTTAAACTTTAAAATTGCAGATCAACTACAACATAAGTACCCTGAAAAAGAGGGAGGAATATATTTAGTACCTAAAACTTTTAATATTAATACCTCTACAAAGTATAAAGGTTCATTAAGTGTACATAAAAAAGAGTACCCTATTTTATTTGTAGATGATGTAGAAGATTATAGTTTAGTTACAGAAGATTGTTGGCTAATAGATAAAGAATATCAAATAGATGACGATATAGATTGGTCTCCTAGTACGTTTGAGATGAGAAACGTTCATACATTCCACGTACCTAATCAACTCAAACATAAGTATCCACAGGAGATAGGCGGAGTAAGATGGGTGCCGTTGGAAAGAAATAAGGACATAGTAATACATAAAGATTTACCTGTAAAACCTAAACGATACCCAATTAATTTTGTTTTAGATCCAAACGACTATACACAGGCAAAAGGAGAATGTTGGCTTATAGATAAAGAATACCAAATAGATCAAGATATAGAATGGTTACCAAGTAACTTTGAGAAAAGTTTTATACATGCATTTCATGTAGAAGGACAATTAAATCATAAGTACCCAGAAGAAATGGGAGGCGTACGTTGGATTCCTTTAAATTGGGAAGATGCAGAAACTAAAATACATACAGACTCACCTTTTACTAAACCTGTATTTGAAAAATATACTACAGAAGAAGAGGGCAGAAAGTATACCACTAAAGACTGGTTTTGGGTAGTAGAAGATGATGTTGATGTTTTACCTGATTTTGACTTTACTTATGTACCTACTGTTTGGGATAAGGGTAAAAAACACATATGGCAAAAACTTAATCCTATTACAGGTAGACAATACGATTACGGCGGTGTAAGTTTATGTCCTAAAGAACCTCAAACAAAAGGTAGACCTAAATATATTAGAGAGCCTGCTTGTACGCAAAAGGAATATCCAGTATACATACTTACAGCAGAAGACTATTATGGCGGCTTACAGAGCACCTATGAGCGTCTAGCAGGGCAAACTACTAGCAATATGTATTGGATTGTAGATGCTTACACACAACTATCAGAGGATTTTAAGTTTGATTATTACCCAACACAATGGGATATAAAAAATGTACATGTATTTTTAGATGAAGATAATGAATATCGTAATGTAAAATTAGTACCTAAGAATATTTTTTTAGAGAAAGAATACACAGACAAAGAAATAGCAAACAATAGTTATGAGAACCTTAAGGAAATAAATACTATAGCAAGCCTTAGACCTAAATGGCCTGTAGTATACTTGGAAAGTTTAGAAAAGAAAGAGTTTACAAACGCGATAAAAGATATAGTAACACCTTTTGTTTGGACTGTAGACCCAGATGTTAAAGTAGACGAAACCCTTTTAGACAAAGGATTTATGCCTGAAATTACAGACATAAACAAAATACACACATGGCAAAAATTTAATAGAATAACAGATAAAGTTCATGCCTATGGTGGTTTGAGATTGTGGCCTACATCTATGAATTTTGATTCTATAAAATCTGATGATTTAAAATTAAACAGATTTAAAAATCTACAATATGTAAAAGAGAAAGGAAGTTATTCTAAACTTACTGATGTTGTATTCCTCAGTTATAAAGAATCTTTCGCACAACAAAATTTTGATGAACTAGAAAAACATTTACATTCCATAAATGAGGATATTAATCTTATATGGATTAGAGATGTAAAAGGAATCTTTGAAGCACATAAACAAGCATCACAAAGAGTAACAAGTAAAATGTTTTGGGTAGTTGATGCTGATGCAGAAATAAAAGAAGATTTTAATTTTAATTATATACCAGATGTATATGATGAAGACGTGGTACATGTTTGGGGTAGTGAAAATCCTGTAAACAATTTGGAATACGGATATGGAGGAGTAAAATTATTTCCTACAAAACTAGTACGTGATGCTACAAGTTGGGGATTAGATTTTACAACAGGGTTAAGTAAAAGATTTAAATCAATGCCGGAAGTAAGTTGTATAACAAGGTTTAACACAGATGCTTTTAGTACTTGGAGGAGTGCTTTTAGAGAATGTGTAAAACTTACACTTAACGAAGATGAGGAAAGTAAATCAAGATTAAATACTTGGCTAAACACTAGGGGCGAAGGAGACTTTACTGAATATGCAGTAAGCGGAGCACTAGAGGGGAACAAATTTGCATTAGCAAATAAAGATAACTTGGAAGAGTTAGATAAAATAAATGATTACAATTGGTTAAATGAGCAATATAATAAATCTTAATACTTGGAACGAAGTTGAGGAATATATAGACAATAGTTATCTATACATTCCGCCTAGTTACTTTGAAAGAGCGGTAATGGATAGACGTTATCCACGTGATGCTTTTAGTAAAGGCCAATTAGCAAGTAAAAGTTGGTTACTGCAAGAACTTAGTAACATAAAAGAGTTACCAGAAGATATGACTATTGCTATATTAGGTTGCTGGATAGGTGCTATTGTAGAGCCTTTACTTATTTCAGATATGCCAATTGAACGTATATATGGACTAGACATAGATGCACAAAGTATAGAACTAGCAGAAAAGTTTAATCAAAAACATGTAGCGAACAGTTGGAAATTTAAGGGAGTAGTTGCTGATGCAAGTATAATAGATTGTAATCACATGGAATTTGAGACAGGAGGAGAACTTATTAAAGTATCTCCTGATTGTATAATTAATACAAGTTGTGAACATATGGGCACAGAATGGTTTGAATCTGCAGGTAGTAATCAGTTAATTGTTATGCAAACTAACAATTCGCCAGAATTCGAGGGCCATATAAACCCTGTAGCAAATTTAAAAGAAATGGAAACACGTTACCCACTAACAAAATCAATGTATTCTGGTCAATTAAAGACGCCTAGTTATACACGATTTATGCAAATAGGATATAAATGATAGTAATTAACTTTTTTGGAGGACCTAATTCAGGTAAGTCTACACAGGCGGCTGGTTTATTTCATAAAATGAAAGTAGAAGGTTGTAGTGTTGAACATGTAAACGAATACGCAAAGATGTGTGTATGGGAAAATAGAATAGAATTATTAGAAGATCAACTTTATATAATGGCGAAACAAAATCGTAGAGTAAAAAGATTGGAAGGTAAAGTTGGATTTTGTGTTACAGATTCTCCCATATTATTAAGTTCAATATATAGAACAGCATACGGAGAACCACACTATAGTGATCTTATAGATAAACTGTCACACGAGTGTTACAACGGATACCATAATATTAATTTTATGTGTAAAAGAGAAAATCAAGGATATACAAGAAATCAAAGATCTTTAGATTATGAAAATGCATTAAAAATAGACGAGTCTATATATAAAATGTTCAGAGATTATAAGATACCTTTTTATCATTTAGATGTAAATAAAGATAGTGTAGATGTTGCATATAATTATGTAATGAAACGTATGGAAAAAGGCAATCTATGAACTTGGTTGTATGTGGTTGCAGTTGGAGTAGTAGAGATAGAAACTCACCAGGTGTTGAATTTGGACAACTATTAGCAAACAAATATAATTTTAATTATCATAATATCGCCGTTGTTAGTGCTAGTAATTTTGTAATACGTTTACAAATAGATTATGCAATAAAAAATTTAAACCCAGATTTAATAATTATAAATTGGACTAGTCCTGCCAGAATAGAATGGAATTATAGTAACAAAAAATATAATCCTTTATCAGGATTAAAAGATGTATCTTATGTTTCAAGTTTAGAATCACCGGATAATAAATTCCATCCAGAAGGTTCTAATATTGAACCCGCATTAGCATTTAGTACATTTCAAAGTATTTTAAATGAAGATTTATCCGCAAATTTTGAGGACGTTATAGAAACATATCCTGGACTTTCACAAACTTTAACAAAAGAAACGTGGCAAAGTTTTAGAAATTACTATGTAAATTTGTATGATACAGAATCAGAATTTCATAAGCAAGTATATACAGTACAAAGTGCTGTACAAGAATTACAAAGTAAAGATATTAATTTCTTAATGAGTCCTAATACATTAACAGACTTTCAACACCTACAGATTTTTGACAAAGATAAAAGACCATTAAAAAATGAATTCAATACTATGTTTGATTTCATTCCTACAAAAAATATAATACAAGGTGTAGCAAGTATGTTAGCGGAAGTAGATAACGAGCTATATGGTGATTATGCAAATAATCCAGGACGGCTTTTAAGCAGTCATATATCGCCTGATGCTCATAAAGTTTATGCTAAATTATTAGAATCCAGTATTAATAATTTGCTTGTATAAGTCTATAGAGTGTTTTTTAGGTAGTTTCATTAAGATATTTCTATTATGATCTAATACAGGATACATATCAGATAACATACTTAGATGCTCATTGTGAGAACGTTCACATAATTCATTTACAACATTGATAATTTTGTCTGTACGTTTTGCAAAATCCGTTTCTAAGTCATAACTTTCGTCCCACCATTTACTAAATGTTTTAAATCCTAACTCATGTAAATGTTCCAAACTACCAGGCATACCGCTCACAATAAAAGGCTGTAAACAAGCAATAGGTTTAAGTGTTTTTTCATTTATAAACATATGGTTTTTATGACTATTAAATAAAGTCTCATTTACAACCTGTATATAACTTACTTGCTGTACTTCCCATTGTAATTTACTCACAGCATTAGGTATATTTAAATCTAAACTAAGATCATACTCTATAGGTAGCATTTCTATTAAATCTGGATATTGTTCTTTGTAGTAATTTAAGTCATCTACTTCTGGTATGCCCAATGTACATAATACATTGGGATTATCTTTAAACTCATTTACAAATTTAAATCTATTTTCATCTGGTCTTCTATTAAAACAGGAAATTTTATATTTCCTTAATTCTAAATTTTGTTCTTTTTCTATTATCAAAACCTCACTATCCTCTGATACTGTATGCAAACATGCTCTACCTAGATCTATAATAAACCTATTAAAATATAAGTCTAATTTATGTGTATTATAGGGATTACTATCTATATAGATGTAAGATTGTTGTATATTATATTTGTTTAAAGTATTTTTTATAGCATTCTTATGATTATTATATTCAGATTCTATAGAATTATTTCGACTTTCAAAAGAGTAATCAAAAAGTAATTTAGCAATACCATTATGTATATCTTTAATAACATTATCGCTTATAGTGTAAGTAAATTCTGATTCTATATGGTGAGGTATCATTAAATGATACAGGTAATTAGTAGAAATATCTTGTATATCTGCACAAACAAAGTAATCTGTATTCCCAAAGCATTTCGACAGGGATTCTTCCTTTATATTTTTATTATATTTGTCATAGCCAATATACAATTTTTTCATATGTATATTTAAGTAAATATATGTATGAAGTTAGCAGTATGTGGTTGTAGTTGGAGTAGTCGAGATCCTAATTATCCTGATACAGAGTTTGGATATTTTGTATCAAAAGACTTAGGCTGGGACTACAAAAACTATGGACGTGTAGGTTGCGATAACTTTAGTATAAGATTACAAGTAGATCAAGCAATTAAAGATCAAGCAGACTTTGTAATTATAAATTGGACAACTGCATGTAGATTTAGTTGGAATCACACTGGAAAAGCATATGATCCTAAGAAGGGAATAGCAAATCTAGATTATGATGTAGACGAATATATGACAAACGAAAGTTCACACCCTATGTATCCAGATAATGATCCTGTAATTATAAGTCAAAGTCTTACAGGTATGATAAACACACAAGATATAAACATGTCTTATGAAGAATTATGTGGCTGGTGGGATAATTTAGAAACAAGTATGTCTAAAAAACAATACGAAGTATTTAGAGAGTACTTTATTCATATGTATGACGACGATTTAGAAGCACATAAACAGTATTATATAATGCAAAGTGCTGTTAAGGCCCTACAAGACGCTCATATACCCTTTATATTTGCTCCTAACACCTTTGGCTTTAAACAAACTATGATGGAATATAAAGGATTATCAGATGATGAAGCTCAAAGAATGTATAAAAATTGGGACTTTGTGCCTGAAGATATGTTTGAGCCTCGAGGAATTGCAGATGCTCTACAATGGGACTTTGAAGTAATGGAAGATCCTGTAAACTATCCAACACATAATCATTTACATCATCTTAGTGCATGGGCACAAGAGAGATGGGCGAATGATATCGCCCTTCCTCGTATTAAAAATATTTTAAAAATTTAAATTAAGACTTAGTGTAGCAGATTCGTATCCGTCACTGTTTGTTAAGGCTAAATTCATACTTGCTTTATCAAATATCAATCCTAAATTCAAACTAGCAAACGTATACTCCTCATCATAGTAAGAGTTATATGTACTAGTATGTGCTCCACCTTGTGTAAATGCCATATAGGCTGAAACTTCATCAGCATAATCTATATGTTCTATATCAAATCCAATATATGCACCTTGGCCGCCTATGTTAAAATACTTATTATATTCTAAAGTAGTAATTAAATTTGTACTTGAAAAATCCTGTGAATCGTAAGATAATTCTAAGGTATCTCCATGATCTGTGAATCCATCTACACTTGTTTCATTTTGTCTAACACCAAAAGTCATTTTAAAGTTCTTCCAGTTCCAACGATAAGAAACTTCTAAGCCTAGTGTATTTGCTCCTACATTAGAAAATCCTTCTCCATACATTACTGTATTTGTTCTGTTTTCAAATGCAGTATCATTATACCCTAATCCTACATATATATTATTTTGTATAGTATATATAATGAAACTATCTGAAAAATATTTAAAGAAAGAATTAGAATCATTTACTATGCCTTCACCGTTCGTATAACCTAATCCAAAGTTATCAAAAAATGCAAATATACCTTGTTCGTTATTGTCTTCGCCTTCGTGATAAAATAGTTTAAGTTTATTTTCATTAAATCTACTTACATAAAAACCACCACTGTAATTTTTACTTGCAATATTTCCTAAATCTCTATAAGCATTTGGCTTTGTAAATAAATCTATATACATAAGTTCCGCATTTGCAGGAGGATCTAATACTTGAAAGTAATCTGTATAGATTGTATCCTCATCAACAATAATAGATCTGCTACTAATAAAGTCATACCAGTATTTGCCATCTATTTCAACAGGCCAAAGTACACCACCTTGCTCGCCTTCCCATAAAGGAAAGTCATCATATAGACTAAAATGGCCGCCTTCATTTAATAGTACATAAGATATACCAGTTGTCCTAACAATATCTAAATCACCATCGTGATCAAAGTCTAATATATGTATAAGTCCACCACCATTCCAAAAACCAGTTCCAGAACCAGTTTCATATTTTGCAAAATCTGGATTGTATGTTGTGGTAACATCTGAAAAATTACCTGTACCATCGTTTAAAAAGAATTGCACAATATTACCTTGATAATAAGGTGTATGTCTAGTACTAGATAAAACAATATCTGCGAATCCATCTCCATTAAAGTCAAAAGAATCCATATCTACACCTATACCGTTAGCACCATACCAGTTCTCAGGCAAATTTATAGGGTCTGTACGCCAATCGTTTGAACCATTGTTTAAGTAGACATTACCAGAACTGTTATCTAACCAGCCATAATTACTTGCATAGCCAGGACTTTCCCAACCTACAGCAACATCTCCCCAACCATCATTATTAAAATCATCTATAGTAGTTGAGGTTGCCCATATTAAAATATTATTTTCGTAATTCCAATCAGGTGTATTAAAATTATGATTTGCAGTAAAGTATCCTGTACCGTCATTAATTAACATAGTCCAAGGCACTTGATCATTACAACCTTCACAACCTGCATAACTACCGTCAAACATATAATTGTTTTTTGTAGAACTTTTTATAGGTAAAAATATATCTAAGTCGCCGTCTCCGTCTACATCTCCGTCATCTACTCTGTGAGAAAATATAGGACCTACATGATCTAAGAAAAATAAATCAGGTAAGTTACTGTGGCTTTTATTTTTAATAACACCGTCGTCACTAAGATATAACATACTAACAGAGAAAAAGTCTGTCATGCCGTCTCCATTAAAGTCTGCAATCAATGGATAATTATTACTTTGTGCAAATCCACATGGGTCATTAGGATCTGTTTTATCAACCTGTGCTCCTCCCCAAATACATGGAAATTCGCTATTCTCAAAAATTTCAGGTGCTAATCTAAAGTGACCATTGCCATCATTTATGAATGCCATTAGCAATCCAGGCGGTACCCAATCTAAGGCACCATCAGTATGACCAACAAAATACATATCTACATGTTCGTCACCGTTTAAATCTGCCTCAAACCAATAGCCCCCATTATTAAATGGGCCTGGATCTGTAGATTCTTCACCCTCTGAACTTCCGCCATGCTTTCCGTCTATAGTAACTCTTAAAAATCCATAATCTGCAATCCTATACTTTTCTGTAGGGTCTGCTAATCCTTCTGTAGTATGTGGTGCCATACTATATGTTACTTTTACATCTCCATAAATATCATTAAATGAATAAGAAAATTCCTCAAACGCAACTCTATCATCTGCTACAGGCTCCGTATATCCACACGATGCTGAATTAGTCTCAACTAATGTAGTTGTAGTACCACCGTTTCCATCGTGATAATTTTGATATAAATTATATTGATTATCCCCACTACCGCAGTATTCAGAACCTGATTTAGTTCCATTTGCTGGGTATGTAGGTGTTGTTGATGTTACTAAACCAGCACTACCGCCACCACTGGCGCAACTAGTAATAGCAATAATAATTAGGCCTATTAAGGCAATATCAATTAACTTCTTTAACATGTTTACAGTTCCCCCTAAAAGTATATCCTGGGCAAGAACACTTACCATCTTCTATAGTATATGTTTTACCACTAGAACTCTTAATAACAATTACATCAGAAGATAATTCTTCTGGACGCTCACCAATCTTGGTAAATTTACGTCTGCTTTTAGAAAACTGTTTAATTGGATTTTTAAATACTTTATCATTGTGCTGAACAAGTTGTCCTGCACTATTAACATGATAAACACCATTTGCAACTGGGTATTTGCCCCAATCAGTTATTTCTTGTAGTATCTCAATCATTATGCCGCCTCTACCTCTGTTTTAAGTTGAGGATCATTACGATCGAACCAACCATTTGCAGTTTTGTACTGACATGCATAGTTGCTTCTAGAACCGCCCTCACCAGGTATCCATTGTTCCGCTCTGCTAATAATAGCACGGTTCCAAAAAGTTTCATCGCCTGGGGTGTGATGGGTACGACATTTCCACTGCTTGTCCTCATAATAGAACTCAGTAGCAATTTCCCAACTTTCACAAATTGGTCCTTTACCGTCGCCATTTTTACCAAGATCACGTATCTCCCAGTCGATGATATACTCTTCAAAAGCCTCGTTTCTGCTTTCTATAAGTTTGGTTAATGTAGGGATACCATTAGCAACAATGCTGTTGACATTGGCTTCAGTTAAGTCAGTAACAAAATAAGTGCTACCACCCTTAAATTTCCAATATGCTTCGTCAACACCGTGTTTATACCCTCTATCATGAGCCGCATAGTTTTCTCTGTGCTGAGTTTGAATTACTAAAGTTTGCATATTTACTCCTACCTAAATATTTAATATACATATAGTATAGCAAATTTTAGAGATATGTCAACCTTTTTATTCGTCTTTTGGGAATATACTATCTATGAATGTGGACGATTCTAGGAGCATTTTGTCTTGTAAAGATTGTAAATCTAGATATATTTCTATAGTGTTTACATGCTCCTTTAATCTGAATCGTTTATAGAATGAAGCAAGATCTTGTAAATCTAAGGGAGTTATTAAGTTACTAAGATCAAGTTCTATTTTTTCATCTTCTGCTGTAGTAACTTTTATTGAGAAGATGTATTCAGAAGGTACTTCTACAGGAAATTGTTCTGGCATGAACTCCTGTAAAGTTTTACCTTCCTGTGTCTTTTTTCCTAAGAGCAATATTTTAGTGCTCTTATAAGACATTAGTCTTGTTTTTTAGGTCTACCTGGGCCTTTTTTAGGCTCTAGGCTTGGATCTAATGCGTATGCTTCTTTCCTTTTTATATCTGCTTCTAATAGCATTTGTTTAGAATCTCTTTCTAAGAGTTCTGCTTCATACATTAGAGTTCTAGCAAATTCAGGTGTTGCACTACCTAGTGGATCTGACACACTTTCTGGTGCCACATCTGCAACCTCAGTATTTAAAGGCGGGTTAGTACCCTCAGCAAGTTTTCTAATTTCTTTATTTACATCTTCCAAAGGTACTTTTTGACCTGGAGTAGGTGTAAGATTAACCATACTTACAGCAATCTTAGTAAGTTTTTTGCCAAAGTGTAGTTCATTAAGCATATTAGAACCATCTGTAAATTGTCTTCTTGCTAACACTTCTGAAATGTTGTTGCTTTCTTGTGCTTCTAAACTGGAAACAACACTCATTAAATCATCATGTTTTTGATCTTCTAAAGAACCAGTTTCAACAATTAAACAATTTTCTGGCTCGTTTGGAACTTCTCTGAAGACCACTACACAAGGTTTATCGCCTACTGAGCCTACATGTTTCATTACATCTGCCATATTATTCTCCTTCAGCAGGAGCCTCTGCTTCACCTTCATTGGCTTCTGCATTTTCGGCCGCTTCTGCTTGTCTATCAGCAACGTATTGTAAGAATACGGTTAATTTATCAAATACTGCTCCTACTTGCGTAAGTTCGTTTCCTCTAAATGCACCTCTTTGTGATGCTAAATCAACAATTTGTGCAAGTACTTGTAAGTCTTGTAAACCGATACTCTCAGGTGCGCCGCTATCACCTTCTAAGTTGACATCTGCGCCTTCCGGTGCTTCAACAACTTCTTCGTTTTTAATTTCTTTGTCTGACATTAAAATAACTCCTTTTTAATTTATATATGTATTTAACCTATTTAAAACATATGGTTGTAAAAAAATGGTTTATTTTGAGTAGATAACATCAACCCAATCTGTTCTACCATTTAGTGGGTTTTTGCTGATATAAGATATATCGTATAACTTAAATCCAGCAGGTTTTAAATACTGTTCTATATCGTAAAAACTTAAATTTCTTGTATACAAGTCATAAAAGTTAAGTTCAGTCAACACAACAGAAGTTTTTTTAAGTGTTTCTTCTGCACCTTTTAAAATCTTTGCCTCACTACATTGAGTATCTAATTTAAGAATATCTATTTTAGGAATATCCCAGTAACCTACAAAAGTATCAAGTTTATGTTGTTTAACTGTGATTTCCTGATTAGCATTATTCATAAAATCACCTTCTTTAAGACCTGCTAAATCAGGCTCATTAATACCAATACTATCTTTACTATTAGAATTTAGTTTATAAACTCCACTTAACATTGGTTGTATTTCATGATAATAAAACTTTACATTTTCTAAATCTTTATCACCAAATGCAAAATTATGGCAACTTACTTCTTCATATTTAAGACTGTTTTTTAATAAAACATCATAGAATTCTTCAATAGGTTCAAAACAATGTATAATAGATTCAGGCCAAATCTGTTTAAAAGTTTTAAGTGTTTGCCCTACATTAGCACCTACATCAAAAATAATAGGTTCTTCATTGGTTATTAGAGAAGATAAAACAGAATCTCTATCAAATCTTTTAATATAGTCCTGTGTTCGTTGTTCACTACTTTTGTATTTCATTTAAACCGTATGTAATATTATAAAAATGAACAAAATTTTCCATATCTAAGGCATTCTCAAAATATATTTCATATTTTAACCAACCATAAATATTTTCTGAAATATAATAAACTAAATGTGTTGGGACTTCTTCTAAATATTCTATAATATCAGATTTAGTAGTATCTTCGTTTTGATTTTTATCTATATCACATTTAATTTTGTTACGAAGCATAGTGACATAAAGATCGTTTCCATGTAAATTTGCCCAATCAGTATCGTTTAAAAGTAATGTTCTTTTAATCATCATCTCTCTCGTAAGGTACGGTTATACCGAAAGGTGCTTCTGGTTTTCTACCACCATAGCCACCACCATGTACAATGAATAAAGTATCACAGTAAGTTTCGTCGCCCCAACTACCCCAAGGATAACCATCCGTAAACATAACAAACTTCTTAGGACATATACCTTGCTCTTTCATGTAATCAAAACATACATCAAATTCAGTACCGCCGCCTCCTTGGCATTCGTACTCTAAGAATTCATCCATATTGTATGATGTAAATTCTTTTGGATTGTGTACTTCAGTATCAAAGCAGAATAAATGTATTTTAAAGTCTGTGTATTGATCCATAACACCTTTTGTTTCACTAAGTATATCCATCAACATTTCATCGCTCATAGATCCTGACGTATCAATTGCCAATGCAATATCAATAGTTGTTTCTCTATCCATTCCTGGTAAGTAGAAACCCTCATTTAGCCCTTTTCTACTTGGTGTTTGATATGTGTAGTCACTTCTCATAATTGACTGTATTTGCATAGCCAATAGTTCACGCCAATCAAGTTGTGGATTAAGAAGTTTGTCTAACATTCTCTTAACACCACTAGGTAAGTTACCAGCACCTGCCGCCTTTGCAGATTGCATTACTGCATTCTGGAACTCTTGTTTAATTTGTTCTTTTTCTTCAGCAGTATATTTTGCTGGACCATCTTTACCTTCTGAATCTTCGTCTGTATTTCCACTTGGGCCTTTACCTGAACCTTCATCATCTCCTTCTGCACGTTCTATATGTATATCAAGTGTGGTTTCTTGTGGTATTTGACCATTCTTTTCCATCTCATCAAAAAGTTCGTCATATATTTCCTCAGAAATTTTACCCCTGTATTTCCAATCATGACATATTTGTACTAGTTTAATTTCCTCACCTATATTTGCATCTATTAAGTCAGCATTTATAACATAGTCGTTTGCAATATTCCAAAGCACAGGGTGTCTGTCGCCCCTTCTATCTACATCCATATGATCATATACACAATGTAGTACTTCGTGGCCTACTAGAAAAATAACTTCTGCATCACTTAAAGCGGCAATAAAGTTACGATTGTAGTAAAAATATTTGCCGTCTGTGGCGGCCGTAGGGCACCAATCAGTAGCATCTTTGAATCTAAGCCTAGTAGCCAAGTTACCAAAGAAAGGTGCAGATATAAGCATTTCTATTCTTGCTTTTATAAGTCTATCTTCTATCTCTACTTGGGTCAAAGTAGTTTCAGGTATTTCTTTAGATAGTTTAGGTGCTCTATCTGAGGCATTACCTTTGGATTTTGTTTTTGCTTCTATTGTGTCTGTCATATTGTTACTCCTAACTATACATATATTATAACAAAAAGTTGTTATATGTCAAGTAAATTATATTGTTTTATCAAAAAAAATCCCCCAGTTGCCTGGGGGATCACCTTGTGCATTCTTAGGTAGGGAGTAACATAGGTAGGTGCACAAGGGTTTAAAAAGTTGCCTCCTACTAGGCAATATACTTTGTATATCTATCTGAGAAAGTTTTATGTAAGTCTTTGTCGAGATCAGTTCTTACATTAAATCTAATCTGATAGTCCTTCATTATTGTTTTGAACAAGAACACTACCATTTCTGGTTCAAAGTTATCATAAGCAAATCTTACAGTATTATTAAGTCCTTTTCTAAACTTGTCATCAATACCGTTATCCTTAAAGATATCATTAAGTTCGTATGCTAGTCCTACAACTAAACTATACTTTGCTGATATCTCTTTAGACAGTTTGCTATCTAAAGTCTTAACGTCACCGTTAAGTATTTGATCTGGATTAGGTAGTTTACTAGCAATCTTTCTATGTTCCACAAACTTAATTGCCATACCCTCGCCAATAGCACCAGCAATTTCTGCCTTTTGTTCAAAGGCTCCTGCTGAATCAAAACTATCAACACTCAAAATCTCACTTACAAAAGTCCAACTTCTTGGAGTTGCAAATGATTGTGAACTACTTTTTGCATCAAAGTCAAAAAGATCACCTTTAGAGAAACTTAAATAACCTATTACATCTGGATGTATGTTATTGTTAATTGCCCATTTTTGCCAATCATCAAAGTTTACTTCCATATTAATATGTCTAAATCTGTTTGCCAACGGTGCTGGCATTCTATATGTAACACCTCTGTCTGTTTCTCTGTTACCTGCGGCAACAATTTTTACATTCTTAGGCAATTTATACTGGCCTATTCTTCTATTAAGAACTAACTGATAAGCCGCCGCCTGTACACTTGGTGGTGCAGAGTTAAGTTCATCTAAGAACAATACCACAGTATCATATTCCGAAGCAAATTCTTCACTTGGTAGATCACTTGGAGGAGACCATTCCATTGTATTTGTTTCTGGATTTCTAAAAGGATATCCTCTCAGATCAGTTGGTTCAAGTAATGCAAGTCTCAAATCAATTGTTACTGCATTTCCTAGTTCGCCACTTTGGACGATACCTTCCACTAATTCAGACTTACCAATACCAGGTGCTCCCCAGATAAAAATTGGTCTGTCTACTTTTAGTGACCTCAGTAGAATAGGTTCTACTGTTGTGGGTTTTACGTTTAATGTTTCCATATTATGTTACTCCTAACAATTTTTAATATACTCTTAGTATAGCAAAAAAATGATATATGTCAACCTTTTTTTTGAAATCTTTTTTTTAAGAATAAAAAAGGGTACCTAGGTACCCTTTATATTAGGAAATACTTCTTATGAAGTAACAGTTCCAGTAGCAATCGCTCTGTAACCAGCGGCAATAACTGCTCTTGAAGGAGTACCAAGTCTGTAAACATTTCTTGATCTTCCTTTAGTATCAGTAACAGTATTCAAGTAGATTGGAAATCCTTTAAAACGTAGTGATTGAATCACTGCTTGTGGGTTTCCAGCACCGAATTGTGCTCTGATTTGAGCTGAACTTAAAGTTCTGCCATTTTGAAGTGCTGTTAGCACTTTCATTTCTTTAGTTGTTGATGTAGTCATATGACCTCCTATTTTCTTCAACTTTAAACAAATTGTAAGTTTAACCTTACAATATAAACTATTATACATGAAATTGAAAATATGTCAACCTTTATTTAATTTGAATAAATGCATTAATATCAGAACCATTCAACTTATACCATGCTGAATCCTCTTGACTATAAAGAACCATTTTCTTTTTAGTAAAGTAATATGGCCATTCCATAGTTTCATCTAATACTAGATACATCTTAGGAGTAGGGTTTATATTGTGATTATATTCGTAATGATCGAAATGCTGTTTAAGTAGTTCATTGCCTAAATACGTTAGTCTGAGCCCCATAGGACCCTTCTGTTTGGATACTCTGTAGTTATTAAAGATCTTATACCCTAATTGTTCTCTTGTGAACCCTTTAAATTGTCTATAAAATCTAGAATCTTTAGTAAACCCTGGACGCCTTGAACTACTTGGTAATAAACCTTCTTTAATAATTTGATTGAGACTATCTATTATTTTATATTGTAGAGGAATATCACTTGATGTCATCTTCAGTTATAACATCGCCTTGTGTAAGTTTTACGACTTGGAAATTATCTGTACTAAAAATTTTATTTAATCTTTCTGCAAGATTAAAGGCATGTCCTGGATTACTAAAAGAAACTTTTTTGTATTTAGGCCCAGGATAAGAAACAAGTGTATGTAAAACTCTAAGATTTATAGGTTTACCGTCAAAGAATACACTATAAATAGCATCAGCACTTAATACTTGTTCTGATTTATAGGTGCTTTTATTAATATGTTCTAATAAAATTGTAGGTTTGGGTCTGCTCATATATGTATTCTCCTATACATATATTTATCATTTTTTGAATTAAAACAGTTGTTTATTTGCTTGGGAAGCCTGCTTCTACTAAGGCTTTGTATTCAGTAAAGCCACCGATTTTCTCACCGTCAACAATAATTTGTGGGAATGTTCTAGCACCTGGAAAAGTCTCCATAAGTGTTTCTCTGTCAAAATCCTCATCAAGCATTTTGTATGTTAGTTCGTGTCCTTCTCTCTCAGCCAATGCTTTTGCTTGTACACAAAAAGGACATGCTGGTTTGCTATATATTTCTACTTTCATATCTATATTTATAATATTGTTATAATGTTATATTCAATTTACTGGTAATTAAGTCTGTTTGACTTTCAAAACTAATTACTAGTGTTTGTTTTTCATACCAATTATCACTATGCCAATTTATATCTTTATGTGGTATAAAGTGCCAACCAAATTTCTTTTCACAGATATCAAGCATAAGTTCTTTTGCACTCATAGGCAACCCATATACATTAGTAACCCATTGATATTTATAAATTTTGTTGTATCCGTCTCCGTCAATAGGATTTTTAGAATTGTCCACCATCTAATTCAACCTTTTCAACTGCGTCTTTATTAGATGAAAAATTATTATCTTCTAAAATATTAAGAAGCCACTTTGCATTTACTACAACATCTTGCTGATCTTTTTCTATTATATTTTTTAAATGTAATTTAAGTTTTTCAATATCAGTCATTGGTTCTTTTTTCTTTATTTAATTTACTGTTTGCTTGTCTACATTCTATTTCAGTTTTAAATGGACCTGCATAACCATAGTTTACTAATGTGGAATACTTAGGACCGTGACTGTGTTTCCAACCTTTTTCAAAATTTATACAATACCAACCTGCCGCATAGTAAACATCACTGTCTGCTGTTTTTGTATATAAAGGAACGTTCTCATCATAATCAGGATGATTAATATCTAAAGGATAAGGTGTTTCATAATCTATTAAATGTCCTTTTATATAAAATGCGTCTTCTTTTACAGGTGAAACTTTAGTTTGTTCTTCAAATATAGATGTATTTCCAAAATGTTGTCCTACATCTGCTTTATCATCAAATTTTAATATAGACTTACCATTTAAATAAAAGTAATGATCCTGAATATCTTTATTAAGGATACCTAGTTTTCTAGGTCCTTGTCTCACTAACCATGCTACATCAGATACCTGTTGTAAATGTGCTTTAGTTTTTTTAGTTTCTTTTTTCACCACGCCTTATTCTCCTTATTACCATAGTTTTCATCTTTACCAACAACAACTCCACCTATGGAATAAAGTTGTTTGTTTGGCTCGCCCTTTTCGTTTTTAAATAAATCAGGGCAAACATCTCTTCTCATTTGCCTATATACTTTGTCCTGATCAGGACTAGTGTAAATCCAATACGGATTTTTAGGCCAGTCTAAACAAATTCTTTTCATTGCCTCTTCTACAGGATCAGGCTTGTCCATTTAAAAACTCCGCATAATCGCCAGGGTTTTGGCTCATTCTTTCTAAGTTCCATTTAGCACAGAACTTCATAAAATATACACCAACCTGTTGCTTTGGGTCTTTAAGTTTAGCATTTTCTATAATTTTTTTACTTTCTGCTTTTATTTCTTCTGGTTGTTGTGTAAGATCTATAAGTATTTTATTACGTTCAAAGTCATCTCTGACTCTGTGCTCTACTTCTTCATGATCTACCCAACGTTGTAACATAAAGTTATTAAAATTAAATCCACCTGTATGCCTGTCATTGTAGGCCTCAGTAATACCAGTTTTGTTTTTAGTGCCTTTTAGCCTAGCACCCGGGTAGGCACTAAACACATTATCAGCACTATCTCCTCTTACACACTTCTCAAACAATACCCATTCAGGTACTACTGGTGTTTTCTTTTCGTTTGTCTTTTTATCTATAACCCATTCACCTGTTTTTGCATTTTTAAAGCCTTCAAGTGAAACTATTTGATCTGTTGTGCCATTATATTGTATAACATTATCCGCAAGTAATTGATAAAAGTCACTATCTGTACTAATTATAACATGCTTATCTTCTGGGTGTTCTTGTATCCAAGTAGCAATTAAGTCATCTGCTTCTGCATTAGGTTGTTGTATAACACTTACATTAGTACGTTCTTCTAAAAATTTAGTTAAATCATTATATGATTCAAAAAACAATTCATCATCTTCTTGTTCTGTAACTGATCTTTTGTCCATTAGGACTTTTCTATTTGCTTTGTAAGGAGGATAAAAGTCTTTACGCCAACTACGTCCTTCTAAACACATAACAACATGGTCGCCATCAAAGTCGTTCCATACTTTCTTTATGCTGTTGAACATAATATGCATAGCCATCCCAACTCGCATATCAATATCCTTACCACCGCCTACATGTTTAGCACGGAAGAACATGTTTAAACTATCTACTAAAATATATGTTTTCATTCATTTCCTAAGTTATCATTTATTATAGCATCAAAAGGCGATTCTTTCAAGTCCTTTTCACGTTTTTGTTCGAAATTTCTTTTTAAATCATAGGTTAAAAATTTAGCATAGTTTTCTAAAATATAAGTAACTTCTTGAGGAGACATTTCTTCTAAGGCGTCTGATATTACTTTATCTAAAGATTTAGATAATAGTCCTAATTTTACTTTTGCTTGGACTTCAATCTTCGTCTGATCCATCTTCTTCTTTTACTTTTACATTTACAACGTCTTTAGAGTTGTTTGGTGTCCTTGCTTCTTGTAATCCATAATCCTGATCAGCCATTTCTTGTATTAAAACAGTTCTACAGACATCATTAAACCACTTATTTACAACTGCTTCATCACTTTCACCTGTATAGCCGTTTTCAGATAAAAATTCAACAAACTTATCATTCCAATCAAGTTCCATATATCCTGCTTTTGCATTTTCCGGATTTACTTCTAACTTCATCACATTTACATATGGTTCATTCTTAAGATTAGCAACCTCTTTTTCGTACTCATATCTACCTATCTTACCATTATTAAAATCTATTTCTAATTGTGCTAAATTTTTTTCTTCTTCTGTATCAGCATTTATTTCTGCTAACATTTTCTCAAGTTCTTCACCATCATAGTAATATTCTGCTTCTGCTATTGCACGACTTTTACCTTTAAGCCCCCAACTAGCAGGCATCATGCTAAAAGGTAATTTAGTTTTCTTCGCCATCTTCTTTCTCCTCAATAACTTCTGTTATTCTTTTTATTGTACAAGGATACAATGCTGTTCTATTTGTCCAACCTATAGGTATAATTTTATCTCCTTTACTAATAAAACTAGAACCTTTCATCCAAGGTTCAAATTTTAATCCAGTTGCATATTCCATATCCCAACATCTATTAGAAAATGTTATATCTATTTTTTTAGATTTTCCTATAGATAATCTTAGTGTATTAGTCTTTTTATTCCAATCCCACTGACCTCTTACGTTATTAAAATTAAATGATTTAACTTCTAATTCTGCTTTAGTGACTGGTATTCCATGTTCAGTATAACCTATAATTTTATTATCATCTGCATTTGTTTCATATGCCACCATTAAAAAGAACATTACAACTGCTGTAATCAAAAGAGGACTCATATTTTTTATAAAGTTTTTATCAAATTCATCCATTAGTAAACTCCTTGGTTTATAATGCCTTCTTCTACTACTTTACCTGTGTCTTTTTCTACTATGTAGTACTCGGCTTCCATATCCCAATCTTTAAAAACAATCTCTTTTAGTGCTGATATATCAGAACCATGATTATGAGGGTACCATGCATCTTCATATTCTCCCCAACCTTTTATATGTATTTCGTATATTGTTTCCATATTATTTTCCTATTGCATTACCATAAATGTGTACATGGACTCTGCTAGTATAGTTATATCCACGTTGTATGGCTTCATCGGCAATACTGGCTTCTGTTTGTACTAAGCCTTCAAATGTGCCACCAACTCCCATAATCCATACAGGAAAGTCGCAACCGGCTTCTCTAAATGCTTTAGTGTGTTCTTCTACTTCTCTCCAACTTTCATCTGTGCCATTTACTACATACTTCAATTGACCATGTGGACTTACTTCAGCATATCTGCCTATTACTTCTGGCTTGATTGCTTTCTTGTTCTTCTCACCAGCAGTACTCCATAGTTTAGGACTTAGGCTCCAATACCATTCGTTATTCTTATACCATTTTTGAATGTATTCAGCAAGTTCGTCTGTAATAGGTTTAGTACCATTTGTTTCTACAGTAACATTCTTAGGCATATTATTTCTACGTTTAAACTCTTCTAAAACACCTATCATGCCAGGTTGTGTGTTCTTTAACATTGGCTCGCCGCCTGTGAATACCATATGTGCAGACTGTCCTGTAACAGGATGTACAAATTGGGAGTGCGGCAGAAGGGCTGTAAGTTCGTCTACTGCCTCTTCCACCGTCTTATCATTAATTAAGTGTTTATACTTTTTACTCCAAGTATAACTACTATCACAACCTTTTTCAAATACAGGTAAATCAAACACATTTGTTATATCTGATATATCAATTGTTTCATATGGTAGTTCATATGTGCTAGGGTCTGTTGGGTCTTTTTGTCCAAAGCCATTGCATTGTAAGTTACATAGGAAAAATCTCATCCACAGACTAGGTATTCCTACATACTTGCCTTCGCCCTGTGCAGAATAAAATGTTTCGCTATATTTTAAACTAGTTTCGTTCATCCTGTTCTTTTAACAATGAATATAATTGATCGTTTGCAATAGTATCGCCTATAGCATCATCTATTGCCTTATAAACAACTACATGTACATCACTTTCTTCAAATGTATTAGAGCCTTCTACTAAGTCACCATATACCTCTGTTGCAAGTTTAATAAAACCTTTATCAAATAGTTTGCTAAAATTATTTGAATCAGGCAAAAATATTTTACCAAATTGTACAACTTTAATAAAGAATGTATCTGATATCTGTATTGTTTCTAAATTAATATTTTGTCTATCTTGAGAAGTATTTGAAACTTTTAAATGTACTCCTCTGCCTAGTTTATCAATATCTGCTATTGCATCTATACATTCCCACACCTCAGATACATCTAAAGGATATCGTTTAGTAATAAAATCTATAGTATTTCTAGCACATACACTATCAACAACATCTCTAACCAATACTGCTCTTTTTCCTACTACTAAATGATTGTTTCGTGAAGATAACATATTATTTACTTGCATATTCCTGTTGTAGTTTTATATTATCAAAGAACTCTTTCTTTGTACTTGAATCATCAAAGAAAGAACCTTCTAATACAGTTGTTTGTGTTAGACTGCTATGTGCTAATACACCTCTATTCTCCACGCAACCATGTGTTGCTTGAATATAAACACCTAAGTTTTTACTGCCAGTTGCTTTCATTATTTCTCTAGATATATCATTAGCAAGTTCTTCTTGTAATGTACCTCGTCTTGCACACCATTGTGCAATTCTTGTATATTTGCTTAAACCAATAAGTGTCTCTCCAGCAATAATACCAATGTATGCTACACCTTTTACTGGCTGGTGATGATGTGAACACATACTTTGTATTTCACTTCTTACAACCAACATACCTTTATAACCTTCTTCTATATCATTGGGGAATGCTGTGGCATTAGGCATATCATTATATCTGCCCCACATAAGTTCATTGATATACATTTTAGCAAGACGTCTAGCAGTACCTTGACTATTAGGGTCTGTGTGCCTATCAATAATGAGGGTGTCTAACACACCTTCAAAATGAGGAATAAGTTCCTCAATAAGTGCTAGGTCGTCACCTTCGTCCATAAACTTAGCAACATTATCACTTGCCCAATATTTTGCTCCTGCTTCTTTTATTCTTTGTATAATTTTATCACTTACCTTCATTTCCCATTTCCTTAATTTTTGTTCTTAGTTCCTCAATTTCTCTTTTAAGAGCAAGTTTTTCAAACTTTTCTTGTTTAACTTTATCATCACTATCATGATGTTCCCAATGCCTTGTAATCTTTTTATCTAACTCCCTATGAATCTCTTCAAGATGTTTTAAGTGATTACTAAGACTTTGTAATGTACTCATTGTTCTCTTTTAATATTCCTGTTTCCCAATTTTCACAAACATCATTTGCATAATGTATACTTTTATCTCTAACATCAACAGTACCAAACTGTTCATAGTTTTTAAACAAATGAACAACAAAACCGTTGTCCTCTACTATTTCTGCTTTTTTATGAACTTTCATTTCTTCATGTTCTCCTGTAAATCCGCCACACATTACTTCCACCATTCTTCATATGGGAAGACAATCCATCTTTCTTCCTCTGGAGTAACAATTTTTCCTGCATAACTAACTTTACTAAATTTACTACTCTCTTTATCATATAGTGTAGCATACTTAATACCTTCATGCAAGTGAAATATGTTGTTATTTTCTTCTTCATCAAAGGTATTGACTACCTCGTCAATTGCTATAAGTGTTTCACCTGAATCGTTAATATCGTCTACAATTAATATATCATCACTACTATATTTAGACAATATAGTTTCTAATCTTGTGGATTCTTTGATCATACCATGATCTCTAGTAGTCCATTCAAATCCATGAAAGGGAACATTGTAATAATGACTTAGCATTACACCAATAGGATAACCTCCTCTACCAGGCCCTAATATAACATCTGGTTTAAATTCGTCTAATGCTATCTGTTGTGTGATACTAGACAAATAGGATTCCAGAGTTTCCCATGATTGGTATTCTTTCATTACTTTTTAACCTTAGATTTATGAAATTCTATTTCATCTCTTACTATATCTTGTATAGTATAAACAGCCTCCCAACCAAACTCTTCCCATGCTTTTGCAATATTGGCAGATGTCTTAGCAGGATCTCCTTCTCTTTTAGGACCATATTCTACATCAACAGTAACACCTAATTGCTTTTCAACTTCAGTAATTACTTCTTTAATACTATTAGATGAACCAGCGCCTATATTAAATGAACCGCCTTTACCACCGTCAAATAGATAGTTAAGTGCGGCCATATGTGCTGTTGCAATATCAACAACATGTGTATAATCTCTCATACAAGTTCCATCTGGCGTATCATAATCATCACCATTAACCGTAAATTTTTCACCTAACAATGCTTTTTCAACTAGTATAGGAATCATATGTTCTTTAGGATCTAACTGATATCCTAATCCTTGATAACTTCCTGCCGCATTAAAATATCTCAATGCAGTATAACTAAAATCTTCATATGCATTTGCAAAGTCTTCTAATACTTGTTCAACCATAAGTTTACTTTTACCATATGGTGTTAAAGGATTAGTTGGGTCTATTTCAGAATTAAGTAGCATATCAGAATTGCCATATACAGAACTTGTACTACTAAAAACAACATGTTTAACGCCTGAAGCCACACATTGTTCTAATAACATAATACTATTAGCAACATTATTAAAGTATGTTTCTGCAGGATTACCTACACTCTTAGGCACACTATGGTTAGCCGCTAAATGTATAACGGCATCAGGTTTAACTAATTCTAATACACCTTTGAGTTGGTTGTTTGCTATATCAAAAGGATATTGTGTAACACCCTCTAGATTTCTTTTGACCCTGTCAACGTTTATAACATTATATCCTGATTCTTGTAACAATGTGCAGGTAACACTTCCTATAAAACCACTACCGCCTGTTACTAATATTGTTTTTTGTTCATTCATATTTTGCTCTGGCTACATGCCTTCTAAATAAGTTATCATTACGTGATAACTGTTCACCAGTACCAAGCATGGCATCTAAAGTTCTATCTATAGTACCATCCTGATAGTCTGATATCTTACCTATATTATACTGTGAAACGTCTTCACTGTCAATAGCAGATGTCATCTTTTGTAACTTCTCTATTGCATCTTGTAGACTCCAAGGTACATATAAGTGGTTTCCATTATTAGCAAATACTTCTGGAAAACTCCTATATGCTGGATATAGTGTAAGTGTACCAAATGTATCTGCTTCACTGACAGTATTACTTACCCAGTCCTGTAAGGCACAGTTAAATAACACTTTGCTATCTGCCAGTAGTTCATAATAGTCGTTTTTCTTAAGGCTTGTATAAACCTTAAAGTTAGCAGTATTGCCTTCTTGTAAAGCCATAGCACGTTCTACATACTCTGGATCATTACTTTTCAGCTCAGGATGTCCACAAAATATTGCAAACTCCATTGTAGGATCTATCTTATAATATGCTTCTGCTAAATCCATATAAAAGTGCGGTTGTTTTTCATCGTCCCAACGAGCCGCAAATCCTACTCTGTTTGTTCTTTCATTTAAAGGAATGTTGGTATCAATTCTACCTCTTACTTCTTCTTTACCATAAGGTAAACCAGTAACATAAATAGGTGCCTTAATACCAGCAATTCTTAAATGTGCAACAAACTCTTCTGAAGCAACCATTATACCATCAACGAACTGATCAAGCATTTCTTCATACTTTCTCATCCAATCAAACATACCTTCTCTAATTAAGAAGTCATCTGGATCAGTAGTTTGTGCTAAAAATCTTACATAAACTTTAGGTCTGAACTCAGGGGGAGACTGATCCATGATATAAGGTAGACATTCTAATCCAGGAGTAAACATGTCTTCATAAAAGATAACATCATCAGAAGTAATCTCTCCGTTTTTCATCTTTTGTATTAAAGACATTGTTTGTGAAAGACTGTAGTAAGTTCTACCATGGGCATCGAGAACACTACCTGTTACTATTGCTTTAGAGTTATCTAACTCTACACCAGTAATAATTTCATAGTCTATACCTCTTTTGCCAAACACTCTTTCATTCCAGTCTTGCAACTGTAATGTGTATCTTGCTTCATAACTTTCAAGACCCATATAGTATAACTTACGCATCTTCTTCTCCTAAATCTCCATAGTCAACCACATCAGTAATTTCATCTTCTAGACTTTGAGCATAATCCTGTTTTTGATCTGCTTCTTCCTTAGTGATTTTATTAGGTTGCTTCTTATCTTTTTCCATTACATTGAGTTCTTTTTATCTTGGATTTCAACTCTTCTAACTTTACAAAGTTTTGAAATTTCCATAAGAGCCTTTCTTGCTCTTGCGGCTGATGCCTTAACACCGTTAATTTCAAATTTGTCTTGCTCTGTTTGATATTCTTCAAATAGTGCTTTAAGTTTTAAATGATTTTCCATTATTTTCTCCTTTATTTTAAACTATCAAATACATCTGCTATTGCGTCTGTATCCTCAAAACTTGGACCATCCAGATCTTCTACTGGATATTCCATTTCGCAACCGTTTTCATTATCTTCGGCTACCGAAATCTTTATGTATCTACCAGGATATCTATCCTGAATTTGTTGTGCTAAATCATCTGCAATCATTTCGCACGATTTAAAGTCTAGTTGGATAATTCCATCACCATAAAGGCTTTCCAACCATCTTTTAAACTGTATAAATTCTATTTCTCTATCTGCATGATAGATTTCAATCCACACTTTAAAGTGAAAGATGTGTCTATGTGGATATCCTAAAAAACTAACATCATATTCGTCGCCAGTTGCTAGTTTAGGATCTTCTAGTGCCGCAGGATATTTGTGAATACCTTCTTTACTAAATGTTACCCAAATACTTCTCATACAATTCTCCTTACACTATGTTTGTTGCTTGTGGTCCTTTCGCACCTTCAACAACATCAAATGTAACCGCTTGATCTTCTTGTAAGGACTTATATCCGTCACCTGCTATTGCTGTATGATGTGCGAACACATCTTTACTGCCATCGTCTGGTGCTATAAATCCAAATCCTTTACCTGAATCAAACCATTTTACTTTTCCTGTCGCCATTCTATTTTCCTCTTTTTGAAGTCTTACCTTCGTTATTAAATTCTAAAGGTACTTCCTTCAAAACTACATGTCCATATGGACAATGTTCTTTCATTATTTTTCCTTATTCTCAACGGTCAATTCTAATCCATTAGAAACAAGCCATTCAGTATCTTCATAACACCAACCTGCTTCTTCTAATGCCCAATGACCATCTTCTTCCATAATGTTCTCTGCTTCTTCTACAAGTTCAGCATCAGCAGGCCCTACAAATTTCCAATCATTTGTGTGTCCTTGACCAGACTCCACAAATTCCCAATCAGGATACATATTCATATCAACACAATCATCATCAATTGGTGGAAGTACATCATGCATTTGTTCCTCAGTACCAACAAAAACCCATTCGCCACCGGTGTACCCTTCTGTGTACTCAAATACTGTACCGTCTTTTTCGTAGATAACTCTTTCCACTAAACTCTTTTTATTTCTGGGTTTTAAAATATATGTTTTTTCACTCATCATACCAATCCATTAGTCTATTAGTAATAATAGCATTAAAATTAATTTTTGTCAACATATCAAAACTTAAATTTAAAATTAAATGTTAAAATATCCTCAACTTCATAATCTTCAGTATGCTCATTAGATATACTAAGACTAAAGTCATCTGTAACTTGATATTCTAATTCTGTTTCTATACGAATATATTTTTCTTCACTAGTTTCGTATAAGGCTTTATTGGTTATGTTAATACGGTCGGATAGCATATAAGAAATCCATAAACTGTTTCTTAATATAGTTTCGTTAGAATCACTTTTAAGATATGCAACTGTAACTTCATTACTAATTTTCCATTTATCAGACCTATAAAGTTTTCTACCGTAACCAAAACCTAATACTGTTCTTATATCGTAATCTCTGAAATAATCATAATCTACTTGAATTACACCTAATACATAACTTTTATCGTCGAGATCTTTATTAAGTTTAAATTGTGAATAAACTGTTTGCTCATCTATATCATTATCTTCTAATGCATAGTAAATATCGCCCTCTATTACATATTGCCAACCATTGAATTCTTCTCTGTGATCTATATCTAAGTTAATAGTAATTTCTTCATCACCGTTAAAAAATTCTCCGCCGCCGCTAAGTTCAGTTTGTGCCTGTACTTTTTGAGACATGAAAAATGCAAGTATAAAAAATACACCTACAATCGCTAAAGTTAATTTTTTAATTCTGCTCATTTTCTTTTTTTATAGGTTGATCATAGTAATCAGTAATTCCTGCACGTTGTCTGGCTTTCTTTTCACTAACTAAAATACTGCTACCAACTGCAAAAACAAATGCTCCTGCAACTAACAATATTCCAACTATAAAACTAATTACTTCTTCCATTTGGGTCCTCTAAAATATCATGCGGTGAATTCATTTCCATATCCATTACATCTTCCTCAGTGACATCGCACCAATTACAGGGTTCTCCTCTAAGTGTTGCTGTCATACCTGATTTTATGCAATTATGTGTCCACATTTTACTAGGCATTTTAAATTTTTTCTAGTTCCTCTACTATTTCTTCTGGGACATCTACCTTATTTTTTATTAATAATTTAAATATTAAAACTAATAAATCTCTAAAATCCTCTTCATACTCAAAGTCGCTATCAAAAGACGCAAATGTTTCTATATCGTCCTCGTCTGTTGTTTTAAATTCTATTTTCATTCTACTGGCTTATCGCCTCCATCTGTGTATTTAGACCAAGGAATAAAATGTTCCTTATCTAATACATCTTGTAACTGCATTGACCAAGTACCTTCATTAGTCTTGTCAAATCCTTTGTCAGCAACTTTAAATGCTGTATTGAAATTATATTTAGACGAATTAGGCAAAACAGCAGTTATAACAGGTATAAAATTACTAAATTCGTGTAATCCCATTTTATAAATGTCTTCTGCATACTTTACTGCAAATTCTAAAGTTACCTTTACGCCATTTTCCAATACATGTAAAAGTAGTTCTTCCCATAATTTCCACTGATCAAATCGTTCAGGATCAAAGTAACATATATGTATATGTGTACATTTTTCATTTAATGCTCTGCTTAGTATTTCATCTACTGGCTGATATCCTGCTACAAACAAAGTAGTCTCACCGTGTGCAACCGTGTTGTCTACTTCTTGACCTACAAAGAATTTTACATCATTAAAATTAGGTTTATCCTTCACCTTCAAATTCTCCTGTCATTATTTCATGATTCATATCACCATCTCTATCGCCTTCGATATATTCTTCCTGCTCAAAGAAACTACCAAATGAATTACTCTTACCTGCTTGCCAGCCGTTTTGTGTAATCTCATCTAAGAATAATTTATTCTCATCTAACATTTTGTACGGATTTGGATTTGCAGGATCTAATAGTTCTTCTACAAACTTATCAAACATTAATATAATACCTGGTACATGAGGACTTCTCTCATTTGTACTAGATGTTTTCTTTTCACCTGTTCTATACTCTCTCCAATCACATGATGTTCTATGTTTTTCAACATCAGCAAGTCTGTTTGCTTCTATAAAGGCTTCTATGTGATTGTGTACACTATGCCCCATATATAAACTATAACTTAAAGTGTCCCAACTAGTTCTTGATTCTTTACCTGCTTTATTAAGATCTCCATGTCCTTGTACACAAATATCTCCAACTTTTAATCTATCCATAATAGGACCTTTAAACGGCATTGGCATAGTTGAACCTTTAAGATCTTTATTGTCTATAGCCTTATCCATAAAGTAACCAAAACGTTTCTTATCAAAGAAGTTGTAAGTATATGTTTGTCCATATGCTGTATTAACAAAAGGAGATGCCGCATCGTAACTAATTTGTATATTAGGACTGTCATGTTTTCTTAACTGCCTTTGTATGCTAGTTAAGTAACAACCCCAATGCAGTTTACCAGTACCTAAACAATGTATCCAGCCTTTACCTTCTAACAGACCTCTTTCGCGAAGTTGTAAGAGTCTTTTTAGTAGTTGTTCCATTTGTCCAATGTTAATACCAGCCATTGCATAACCTTCTAAGGTCCTTGCTTCATCTCCATAATGTTCTTTAACAAACTTAGGATCACTAAATGGCGTAACTAAATCAAACCATTCTTGTGCCGAGGCATCATCTGCCCCACTTAAAACATTTAAAAACTTAGTTGCACCTGGTACTCTGTTTTTAACAAAGTAATCTAAATTATACATACTCATATCAATTGTTTCTTTAACATCAGTAAGTCCAGTCTTTTTATTATAAGGAGGTATAGCCGCGAATGCTGGAAAGTCTAACGTCATACTCCAGTCTGCTGTATACTCCATCCAACGCAACATCTTCTCACACAGGGCTTCTCTGGCCTTGCTATCCGGCTTAATTGCATCTTTCCAGTCCAGTTTTATAACACCCTTAGCAACCTGAAAGCCACCTGAGTCACCTAGTATTACTGTTTTAGATCTATCTCTTTTCTGAATCATTGCTTCATGTATATCAGTTTTATCTAAATCTAACTGGGCATGACCGGCTGAATACAAACCATATGGATAATAAAAATAACCTTTTTCCTCATCTAAGAAATTAAGACCTTGTAGACCGTTTTCAAATCCTTCAGGACATCTCATAGTGTCTACCTCTGCTTCATACTTTGCCAACTGCCTAGTATAAAAGGCACTGATAGCCGGTAAGTATAATGCGTAGTCTTCTGTTTTCTTATCAAAGTTCATAATTTAACTCTTCGCTGGTAGCAAATATGTGTATTTCGCAATACCTGAATCAACTATAATCTGTAATAGTCCTTCATCATTAATGCTCATCACAACATTACTTGAATCACTTAATCTTAATATTCTTAGTACAATATCTAAAGGCCATCTCCAGTCTTTAGTTATAGCACCATCAATGTCATTACTGATAAGAATCTTAGTTCTATCACTAACACCATCACCTATATGAAAATATAACTCAGTACCATCTGTTTTAGGACTAAAGTTTGCTTCATATGTTCCTAACACACTATTAAAGTATGATAAGTCAGACAAGTTCTTTTTAGTTGGAACTATGTTTACATCAAACTCAGCACCTTTAAACTTTATGCTTTTTAATTGTTGATTAATAACATCTGCTAACATAAATCTATAGTTTGCATCGTTACCTTCTTTACTTACAAAGGAAACCTCAACAGGAACCTCATCACCATTACGATCTTGCGTAACTACTTTAACAGTAGCATCTTCATCATCAAAACCTGGATATTGTAAGTAGCCTTGTAACACACCCATTCTGCTTAAACCAACAGTTGCGTCTACAAAGTCTGGGACAGGATTATGTGTTTCACCTTTAAAGATAACAGTTTTATCTGCATCCACAGTTTCCACTACAGTTTTATCAACCTCTCCAGTTATTTTTACCATTTCAAAAATGCCTAAACCATGTGTATGTTTTAGAACATCTTTAAATACATCTTTTATTGCCATAATTATTCTCCGCGATATAATTTATTATACATTACTATTTAGAAAAGTCAATTGCTTTTTCACCTTTTTTTTAGATTAAAATTCAAAGAACGTAGATAATGTTTTACTTTGTGTTGTTTTATCTAGATCAAATCCCATAGGACCAATCACATTCTTTATCTTTTTATCCAAAATTGTTTCTTCCATTGCTTCTTCATCAAAAGGTAACTCTTTGAACCACTTGGGTAAGTTGAGTTCATCTGTTGGATAGGCTACACTAGTATAACCCATAGGATTATTTTTAAGTTTACAAACAATAACTTTCATACTATCAGTAACAGGCAAACTGTAACTATCACTATTTGCTTGTTTTAAGTTATTCCAGTTTACACTTGCCCTAACATGTCCTGGAATCATTGAATTTTTACCTTCATTCTCTAATGCTTCTAACTTATGTAGACTATGACTACTGGCGACTCTTGCCTGTGCATTCATCTTTTGTGTATACATAGTTACATTATTTGCTCTTTTAGGAGTTCCTTTTTCCCAAGCAGGCAAATTTTTAAAATATTCTTTAAAATCCATAATTTTATTTAGAACTTCATCTTCTGTTTTACCATCCAAGCAATCAAATAAAACATCTTCTAAAAAGTCCTGTATAAATTCAGGAGTATCTGAACGTTTAATTTCTAAACCCATTGCTTTTAGTTTGCCGCCTTCTGGTTGCCAACCTTCTATATCTAAACATAGTATTGCATATCTTTTCTTGGTTAAGAACAAACCAGACTTACCAACTACTTCTCTACCAGCAATCATTACAGCACCTTTATCCAAAGGCACATTAAAAGTATCTTTTAAATACTGTGGGAAAGTGTCACTTACTGTATCTGAAATATGATCATATAATTTAATTGCACTATCCATATTCAACTCTTCACCTTCTGGGAGAGCAGGCACGGCACTAAAATATACAGAGTCTGTATCACCATATACAATACAATCTCCTTCATAATCATACTTACCTGTAAGCATACGATTTGTTTCTGCCGCCATATGTTGTGTAATACTTCTACCAGTAAGTGTAGTAGACTGACCTATACGTTTATCATAAAATCTACAACCTGGATTTAGTATCGCACCATATAAACTGTTAAGGATAATCTTTTTAACTAACTGTCTTTTATCATAAAAAGCCTTTTCAGCATCTGTAGTTGCTAACTTTTTCTTAGCCTGTAATTCTTGTCTTTCTGAGTACCAACGTTCTAGTAGTCCAGGCACAACACCTTGTACATCTGTTTTAAACAAAGTACCATTAGCACTTATATTCCAAGGTTGCCCACTATTAAATACTAAATTATATACATCAGCACCTGTAACTTTATGTGTTGAACCATCTTCCATATCCAAATCCATAACATGATCAACATCTTTATTTTTTACAAATTCAAATTCATTAGTAGCAAACTTACCATGCCAAGCATCTGCAAAACTTCTCTTTTCCAATTTTTGTGCATTTGCTATTTCTTCATCTGTATAGTCTAAACGTAACTGTCCAACAATAGTTTCAGGTGCCATATTTAATGCTCTAAACACACTAGGATATAGACTGTTTAAGTCCATACTGCCTACCCATTCATGATAACCTTTTTTAGGAGTTGCCACAAAGGCACCTGCGGCTGTATCACGTTCACGTTCTCCTTTTGCTTTATCAGGAACAACCATGCCACGCCTGTGTGCTTCATTTATAATTGCTTGTTCTGTTGTTGCAACAGCACCCATTGTTACGGGAAGTAATACAGTATTTTCATGTGATATAATATTTGCTAAGTCTATAAATTGCAACTTTTTATCCATTTTATCTAACAACATAACATCTTGTATATTATATTCCAAGAACTTTAGGAAGTCATGATTGTAAAGTCTGTCTAAACTTCCCTCATATACAACCTTCTTTTCACCTATCTCCATCTCACCGATATAGTCCAATCTATAACTATGTCTTTCTTCATAGTTGTATTTTCTATATAATTCCAAATAGTCTAAGTGTACACGCCCTACTAAATCAAAACTTTGTGTTTCTTTACCGTATTGCACAAACTTTCTTTCTTTAGGAAGTTTTTTAAGTAAACACATACGTCTTGTTTCTGCCTTACCCATAGTTCTAATAATCCTATTAATAGTATAAGGAATATCATAAGACTCGCTGTTCCAACCACTTAGTACATCTGCATCTTCTATAACGTTAAGAAAAACATCTAACATTTCTTTTTCTGTTCTAAATAATTTTACTTCTGGCAAGGGACTTGCTACTTCATGTGCTTGTTCCCAGGAAAGTGTTTTAGGAGGGACTGCTAAACAGATCATGGCATCCATCCATTGTAAATATATACCAATGGACGTAATAGGAGAAAAGGCATCTTCTGGTGTACTATACCCACGTTGTGGATCAAAGTCTACCTCAATATCAAAAAATGCTGTTTGTAATTTAGGAGGTTCAACATTTAAATAGTCTCGTTCTAGAACCTTCTGTACGGGTCGTATATCACTTTCATATAGGCCGTTGTGTTTACATATACCCAAGTTCTTTTTAAAATCTTTAAGACTATTACATCTTACTTCAGTGACGTTGTCACCGAATATGCTTTTATGTTTACCGTTAGGATCGCCGTAATAAAAATTGTGTTCTGGTTTAACTTCTTTAATTATACGTTTGCCGTCTACACGTTCAACAACAATAACAACATCTTTGCCCTGTTCATAAAATGCGTCTACATAACTCATAGAAATCTTACCTTTATCATATTGCTATTATACAGCATTATGACTCTTTTGTCAATTGTTTATAGTGTTTTACCTACTGCTTCTAGGATAGTTTCAAGTTCATCAAATTTATCATATTCATCTTGAAACTTGGCTTTGTGAGCAAGTTTGATCGCTTTCATTAATACTGCAGGTTTTAAATCCATTTCTTCTGCTATTGCTTTAACGGTTTCTCTTAAACCCGTATTAAGAGCGTCTACTTCATAGAGGACTTGATCGCCCTCTGTAATTAATTTTTTTAGTCTTGCTATTTCTTCTTGATTGAAAACTTTGTTAAATGCCATTCTTACTACCTCGAATCTATATTTATATTTACATCTAGTTGCTGTAGTATAACAGGATTCTTGGTATTGTCAAGATCTATTTCTAAAGTAAATACAGATTTAAATCCAGGGAAGTTCTCAAATGATATTGCTTCTAAAATTTCTCTGTTTGTTATTCTATTACCTTTATCATCATATGCCACATACTGATCTCCAGTATAGTGAACTTCA